>Ga0265294_10000346_pt1 | contig 61623 bp, 63 predicted proteins | sample MunlanPumphouse3_FD_192504 | JGI IMG/M metagenome (GOLD analysis project Ga0265294, IMG submission 192504) | Groundwater microbial communities from a municipal landfill in Southern Ontario, Canada - Pumphouse #3 | ecosystem: Environmental > Aquatic > Deep subsurface > Groundwater | place... | reverse complement strand
AGAATATTTAGCAAAAAAATAAAAACATTTGGCCACTTATGTTACAATACACCAAGAATACTTTTTAACTATTCAACTGGCCAAATGTTTATGCATTTGTGTGGCCAAGTGCATGCGTCTCAACAATGTCAAATATATATAGAAGATTACATGAAAATGAACCTGCATATACTGTTATTGCCTCTGGTGGTGGTGGAACTTGGGGATATCACTTTAAAGAAAATCGTCCTTTAACAAATAGAGAAAGAGCTAGATTACAAAGTTTTCCAGATGATTATAATTTTCAAGGAAGCACGACAGAAGTAAGAAGACAAATAGGAAATGCTGTTCCTCCAGTAGGTATTTATCCATTTGCACAAAGAATTACAAGCTTACTAAAAGGTGAAACTCCTCAATACAATCCAAACAATTGTATTAAAGAGTATGATGTAGAGTTAAGAAAGTTTATTTAAGCTTTTTTACTAACTCAAAAAAATCTTTTAATTTTCCTGTTTCTTCATAGTAATTTTCTGCATCCATAGTAGTTTTACTATTTAATAGTGCTCTCTTAGGAATTATTTGTTCATTTTTGATTATATTTACAAAATCATTATGTGTAATATACCCTGGTATATCATAGCCCCATTTGTACTCATTTATAATATTAAACAATCTTTCTTTATCAACTTCATTACTATATAACAATCCATTTTGTTTCATTACTGATTCAATATCTTCAGCAATCCTAACTAGGATAATATAATCATAATGGCTTGTTTCTATTTTTTTTAAATTAGGTATATATTGAGCATTTGTATCCCAATCTTTAGTTTCTAGCAGAAGAAGATTTCCATAAAACTTTGTTGATTTAATAGAAAAAGTAGTTTTACCTAAAGACAAATCAAAATCATCCCACTTTCCCAATCCATAAATATTAAAATCTGGTTTAGACAATTGACTAAAAGCTTCTTTATTTAAATCAAAAATTTCATTATAAACAGCTAATTCAGCGAGTTTTCCTTGAAATGTATTTGTAAAAATTTGTCCATTTTTTCTTTTAAGATCGCCACCACTTCTATAATTTCTATGTTCACCTTGTCCGTAACTCATTTCATAAGCAAAATCAAATACTTTTTGTACTGTATTTTCTTTAAAATTTCTAATCTCTTCATATATTTTTTTATTAGTTACCGTGAATTCATTATTTTCAATTTTCATGAGTATCCTTAAATTCTTCAAATTTGCCTATTGAAGCAAAATCTATTTTATATCGAGTATCTGATATTTTAAATACTATAACAGAATCAATACCTATCATATCAAGGTATTTCCTATCTACCAAAGTTCCAACTGGTACTTTTAGTACATCTCTTAAAACCCATTTTCCTAAAGCTTTATTAGGATTTGACATAAGCCCTTTTTGTCCAGCTTGACACATTTTTGCATTTAAAATTTGTCCATCTGGTAATTCTAATTCAAATTTCTCATCATTGTTATTAGGAAAAAATCCTTCAAACTTTTTATGTATCCAAGCAGGAACTGGGATATATAATTCATCTTCATTTCTAACTCTTCCATCTGCATTCCATTGATTTATACCACTTGCAAGCGCAGGTTCTAAATCTTTTGAACTTGTAGCATATAAAGGTAAGTAAATAAAAGGATATGTACTTACTTCTCTTAAAATATATGATTGAGGAACACTTAAATTTGCTAATACTTCAAATGGATTTTCTAAAATATCTACTTTTATGTCTTCTAAACTATCTTTACAAATAAATCTTTTATATAGTGTACTTTTTGATAAGTTAAAAGAGTACTCATTTATGCCATCTTCAAATTGAATAGTATTTTTATTTCTAACAATTTTTTTAATACCATCTATTTGTACTTTATCCATAGGAAATTCATATATAGATATTAGATTATCACTTCTAGTTAGACAGTGATATATCAAACTATCTACTCCATATCCTTCTAAACAAATATCTAATCTTTTATTTCTAGCTTGAGATATAAAATCAATAATCTCTTTATCTGATTTATTTGTATACTCTTCTCTTATTGCATTAAACTCTGCAACTTTTTGAAATGTCTTTCCATTTCCATGAAGAAAAGTTTTTAACCCAAATCCAATATTTTCTTTTTTTGCATCAATAGAAATATCAGATCTGGATAAATTTTCTGCTTCAAATCCTAAGCAAAATATATTTTCAGCAGCACGATAGTATAAATAAGGTGCTAAGCTATCAGAAAATAGTCTTGATAGCGATCCAGTTAATTTCAAATATTGAATATATTTACTTTGTAATTCTTCTTTTTCAGTTTTGTAAAACAAATATTATCCTTTTAAAATGGAGATACCATTTCTGCATAATTTATTAATTTTTTTAAATCATCTTTTTCTATCTCTTGTTCATTATCTTCCAAATCTTTTATAATGATTTTTTCTTTATCTACAGAACAAAGTTGTATTAAATGATTCAATACTTCTTCTTTTCTTATATATATAACTAATTCAATTAATATTTTATAATTATAGTTTTTTAATTTAGTATGACTAAAAATGAATGACTTAAACAATAAGTATCTATGTATCATCATATTTATCTTTCTAGGAGTGTCAATTTTATCTTTTATTAATAATTTATTTATATATCCTATTTCATCTTTACTAAGGATTTCAATCTTTCCATTGTCTGTATTTCCTTCTTCCGTATTTCCTTCTTCTGTATTTCCTTCTTCTGTATTTCCTTCTTCCGTATTTCCTTCTTCCGTATTTCCTTCTTCCGTATTTCCTTCTTCTGTATTTCCTTCTTCTGTATTTCCTTCTTCCGTATTTCTTTCTTCTGTATTTCTTTCTTCTGTATTTAAATTACTTATAGTATTAAGACTTTCTGAATATGATGTAACTAATTCTGCGATATCATCATCTAATAATTGATTTAATTTAACACCTACTAAAAAGAATTTCTCTATGTATTCTTTTGAACATATCTCATTATTTTCTCTGAAATATTTATATTTTATAGATTTTAATAAGATTCTTTCATCTATTGCAACAATAATTGTTATCTTTGAATTTATTTCATAATCTTCTAATACTAATCTTAAACTATCCATAATATCAATTATCATCTCTTCATTACATCTATCTAAATCATCTATAAATAATATTAACTTTTCATCTTTTTCAATATATGTATTAATAAGAAACTTTAACTCTTTTTCTATTTCATTTTGAAAACCTAAATAATCTGAATAATCTTTAGTCTTAAAATAATTCTTTATTAGAATCTTTACTGTATTTTTACTTTTTATAAAAAAAGTATATGATTTAAATAAGAATATTACACCAGGGATCCCCAATATTCCAAATAACCAAACTAAAAAATCAATTTTAAAAACTAAACTTGAAAATACAGCTAACCCAATACAAAGTATACCAATTAGCCCAAAATATAAGTTACTAACACCTATTCTTTTACTATTTAATAAAAAGATTTTCCATAATTTAGATAGGCTTATAGAATCTATTATTGAATGTATAAATTTATCTATCCAACATTTTCTATTAAATCTTTTTTTTAATTTTAATTCACATGTTAATATTTTTTTCGAAGTTTCTGTTTTTTTATGCTTAAGAAAATTATCTAATATATTTTTATATAAAAAAGCCCATGCACTATTCTGTTCCTGATATTTCCATGGTTGAAATTTACAAAAATAAATTTTCTTATTTTCTCCTTTTTGTTGTCTAATATTATATTTTAAATAATTGAAGAAAAAAGTCTTACCTCTACCCCATTTACCAAAAATTCCAATTATTGTACTAGTATGACTTGATTTATAATTTAAAACATAATTTGAAAATATTTTTGTAATACTTTCAATATTTAATTTAGGTTTATGATTATCAAATATATTATTATAGCTATCTGTACCAATGTTATTATATTCTATTGTATGGTTAGATTTTAATCCCATAGAAAATTCCTCTTCGCTAGTATTAAATTCTTTAAGAAACGAAATATTATCTATATAAGTATTTTTTAATATTTCAATATCTTCTCTTTCAATTGCTTTAACAATAAATTGTGCCATCTTTTTTAATTTATCAATATCATTTAAAAACTCATACCAAACTTCTTTATCGAGTCTTGAACTATTTTTTAATCTCTTTTGTTTTTCTCTATCATCTAAACCTCTAAAATTTTCTAATTTCATAATTACACTATTTTCATTACGAAGGGTATTAGTTATTTTTATTCCAATTAATTTATTATATTTTTTTAACTTTGAACTAAGTTCTTTTATTTCAAAACTATTTTTAGATGGAATACTTGGATATTTATTGTGATAGAAATCTAATACTAAAATAAGTTCAAATCTATTCCAATTTGGATTTCTTTTATTATGTAAGTAATCTCTAGCATCTTTAAATTCAATAATTATACTATCAATAAATTCTTTTGCTTTTAATTCATCTTCTGAATTAATTAATTCAATTGTATAATCTATACCATATCTACTAGAATATACATAAACCGAATATTCATTTTTATATTCATCACTGAAACCATCATCATTTTCAACTACACTATCTCTATTTTTTTCAGCTTGATAATTTGGAGCAGGAACTTTTACCTTTTTTATTATTTTTTCATTATATGAAATTTCTAAATATCCACCATCACTAGCAACTGTTCCAAAGTTTCCTTCTTTCATCATAGTTCTCACGATTTTATCTCCAAACATTTACAGTTGTAAAATCGTAAAAAAATAAATTTTTATCAGTATCTTTTAACTTTGAAATAATATGATTACAACTATATATTTTATTCTTATTACGTATTCCAATATAAATATTTTTATATATACTTTTGACAATAGCATCTACTATATGTTCATCTTTATCAAGAATTGTTCCAAATATAACTAAGCTTTTATTTGTAAAATACTCGTAATTCAATCTATCTTTATTATCAGTCCTACCATCAAAAGAATTAGCAAATCTAAATTTTTGTAACCCTAAATTTAGATAAAAATTGTTTTGTATTTTCATTAACTTTTTTTTAGCATCTCCCTCAGATACAAAAATTGGATAATTATCTATCTGTATATTAAATTTAGTTTGTTCAAGTAATGTAGCTTTTTGGTTTTCATCGTAATAATTTTTAATAACATCTATTCCATCAAAAAATAAATGTAATGCTCCATGTAAATAAAAAATAGTTTGTTTACTATGAATAAATCTATTAATAGGGTTATAAAACAATTTATTTTTTCCTCTAAAACCATCATCTACAATTAATCTATTATTTTGCAATTTATTATTCAAATATTCTAAAATAACCCAATTCAACAATAAATCATAATTCAATGTAAATATTCCATTAAATTCTTTTATAAAATCTATACATTTTATATATTCAGCTTTTTCTATATCATAAAAAACTTCTGGGTGTAATTTAGTTATAGCCATTATTAAATATTCTTTTAAAGAATTAATATCTTGTTCTATATTATTTAAAATTTCATTACTTAGATTTTCTTTTGGATAATTTTTTAAAACTAATAATGCATTTTCTAAATATTTAATTATGATTTCAAAATCATAACTTTGTAATTCTTCAAAGTGTTTCATTATAGGAGAATTAGGACTTATTACATTCTTCTTAGCATAATCAAATAAATTTTTAAATGAAAACTTATTTTTATCATAAGCAATACTAAATCCATTTCCTAATAATAAATATCTTCCATATTTTTCAGTTCTTTTAAGAACTTCATCATATGTTAAAAAGTCATTATAATGTATCATATTCTACCCTCTATGTATTTTATTTAACATTCATATAACTTATATCTACAATTAATATAGTTTATTTTAAAAAGTTCATAAGCCTGAAAAGATATTGCTTCTTTTTTTGTAACTGCATAGATACAAGTTACATTATTCCTATCTAATTTATTATTATCTATATAAAAATTACAATTACCATAAAATTCTTTAACCATATTATGAGTAATAGAGTCTTTCTTTTTCCAATATTTACATTGGATAAGAAAAACCTTATCATTCTTTTTAGCAATTAAATCTATCCCTCCATCAAGAAATCCTAGATTTAAACCCCTATATTCAACTTCATATCCATTATCTTCGTATTTCTTACCAACATATTTTTCAAAATCATCACCAAACTTTTTCATATTTGATTTTTGTTCAGCTGTAAACTCTTGAGGTAATTTCTTTCTTAATCCATTTATTTCATCTTCATATTTTGTAAATTTATTTTTAACAAATACAAAAACTAAACCACCTATTCCACCTAAAATTAAAATTTCATACATTTTTTAAATACCACTATCGATTAAATAAATCTAAAATTTATTATTTTAAAAATAATTTATTAATCTCAACAAATATTTTTTCAAAACATTCAAGTGTCAAACTATCAAAATCTTTAGCAGAATACCCTTTTGAAATAAGTAAATTTGCAGGTCTAAAATGGTTAAACCTTTTTTTATCAATAATTTTGTTAATTTCATTAATTATAGTTTTTGATTTGTCAATATCATCAATTGAAATATCTTCATATTCTGTAAACGCTTCATTAAATAACTTTAAATACTCTTCTCTTGTAAAGATATCTTCTATATTTGCTATTTCAATATCTACAAATTCATGAAAAAATTTTAAATTTTTTTCTTTTAAAATTTTACCAGTGATAAGATTATCTATATTCGCTTTCGATTTTTGATCAGTGAAGGTATCTAATAAACATACTAAATTTAAATTACTACCTCTCATTAAAGATATAAATGCTGAAACTTTATCTAATCCTCCAACAGGAATAATATTAATATTATCATCTAATCCTGATTTTCCTATACTTTCCAATAATGATGACATATGATTTAAATAAATTAAATCAGATATTCCTTCGACTAGTAAATTATTTTTATTAATAAATAAATTTTGAGCTATACTATAACCTAACGCTGCTTGTAGTGGAAACAGAGTATTTGGATCTTTTTCCTGCAATGAATCAGAAATAATTGAACCATCTTTAGTTTCAAATACAGTATTTACTCTTTCTAAATGATTAGAATCAATCATAAAAGGAGAATGTGTAGTGTAAATAATTTGATAATCTTTAGAAAGTTCTTCAAAAAAATTAAGTAAATTTTCTTGTGCCATTGCATGTAAATTTAATCCTGGTTCATCCAATAATAATATATATTGGTGTTCTGCATCTTCTTGTATTTTTTTAAACCATACAAAAAATGAAAAAAACCAATTAAAGCCTTTACTTCTTTTATTTAAAGGTAAAGATACTCTTTTATCTAAATTTTTTACTCTTATATCTAATATATGTTCTGAAATACTTTGGTTACCATTTTGTTGATTTTTAACAATTTGTTTATCAATTGCAAATTCTATTTGCAAATTATTATTGCTATGCCAGAACTTGAATAAATCATCTGTAATTGAAGCTTCAGTAGCCTCAAGTTCAGCTTTAAAATCTTCAAAATCATCTGATTTAATTAAATCATCTATATTTATTTCTGCAAGTTCAAATAATGCTTTAGCAGTTTTCAAATCTTCTTCATCTAATTTTTCTTGATTAAGCTTTTCAATACTAATTCTTGAAGGTAAGCTATAATATTCATCATAATAAAGAAATTTTGGTAAATTTGGTTTTATTAATTCTCTTGCAATATACTCACTAATAGCTTCATTCCAATTCCATTTATTTTCATAAAATGGTTTTATTTGCTCTAATTCTAATATTAAATTATCAAATTTCTGATCTTCATTATCTGATTTTAGTTCTTGAATTAAGCTTGTAATATTATCAATAGATTTTATCGATTTAACCTTATCAATAATAGAACCATTTAAATTAGAATAATTTATTTTTAATTCAAGAAATTTATTATTATCAACAGTTAGTCCTGTATATGAACTTTTATTTGAATATTTTTTAGTATATGATATTTCGTTTATATTAAAAATTTCACATCCTAAAATACTATTCACTTTCTTTTTAAATTCTTCAGTAAGATTATAATAACAAGTTACTGCTTCTGGATCGTCATCAGCTTTTTTAAGTTTTTTTACTTCTCTTCTAGGATAATCATGTGTTATATTAAAAGAAAAACTATCATCATCAGTAAAATAATTTACTTTTGCTAATGCTTCTAAGATACTTGTTTTTCCTGATTCATTCATACCTACCAATGTAGTTACTTTATCATTAACATTAAATATTTGTGTTTTTTCAATACTTTTATATTTATGTATTTCAACTTTCTTTAATTTAATCATTGCTTTCTCCTAATTTTAATTGTATATATGGAACTCTTACTCTATAAAATATACTTTTATTCTATAGTCATAATATCATCATATCTATATTTTTTAAAAAACATTTTTTCCCTTTATAATTTATTTTTTACTATCAGTATTCCAAATTTTAATAAATAAAGTATTCTCTTTATCTAATTTAACAACTTTCTTATCTTCTAAAACAGATATTACATTAGTATACTTTGTGTATTCATCTAAAGATATAAAAATTTGTTTAGTATCTACATTGTAAAGTTCAATAAGTTTCTCCATAGTTTCAATTCCAATGTTTTTAAAAACAACAGTATCATGAATAAAAAAAGGTAAATTTGTTAATTTAAATACTGCTAAATCAAAAATAATTAAATTTACTTCTCCTGTTCCAGTACCTGTATCATTAATTCTTTGCAATAAATATTTATTATTTTCTAGATTGAAAATTGGTGAATTCTCACTTGAATAAATTTTTTTATTAATTTCTAACATTTCTAAATTTATTTTATTTTTTATTTCTAGCAATATTAATTTTATTTTTTCAGATAAGCTCTTTGTAATTATCTTTATATTGTTTTTGTTATCTTCACTATCTTTATAAAATTTATTTTTACTTTCTAAAAAATTAATTTCTAAAGTCAAATCATAAATTCTATTAACTATGTAATTAGGATTTTCATCTTGCTTTAAACTTTCTTCAATTTTTAAATCTATAGATTGAATATTATGATTGATCTCTTCAAGTTCAGCTTCTATTAGTTCTTTTCCATTTATAATTTCAGAAAAAAGAATTTTCTTTATCTTTTTATGAAATCCTTCTATTTTATCTATTTTTTCAATATTGGCATTTGGAAAAAAATCTCCTAACATTTTTAGATATTTGCTATCTAAATTAATATCTTTTTCTAAATTATTATTTATTCTTAATTTTTGATTATCTAATTTATCTTTTATACTTAGAAGTTTATTTTTTTTATCCTTTAAATCTAAAACCTCTTTATTTATTATCTCTTTTATATTTAAAACATACCTCAAAACATTATCTTGAATTTCTTTTATTTCTTGTTGTAATGAATTGATTTGTTTAACATTATCACTATACTCCATCTTCGTAATTTTCGGAGCAAACTTATATTTAAACATATTATTTAAAACTTTTTTTGTTTCTGATTCATTTTTTAAGTTTTTATCAATTTCATTTAATTCATCATATTTATTAAATAATTTTATTAAATTATCAATTCCATTTTTATCTTTTGCATCATTTTCATATGTTTTTAGTGGTTTATCAATAGTATAATTATTTTTCCCCCAAATTCTTGAGTATGTTCCAACTAAGCTTCTAAATGTTGATTCTATATAATTTATATTATATTTCTCTTGCAAAAACTTTGTAAATTTATCAATAGTTATTGAATCACTAATATTATAATTTTCATCACAAATGAATGCTATTTTTGAATCGTCTGTAGTTCTTTTAAATCTATATTCTTTTTCAAATTTAAAACAAAAATAAAATGAGTGTTCTCCTAATTGTTCAATTACATCCTTACTATGAAAGATATAAGTTTCTCCACCAAATATAAAATCAATAATAAGCAATAAATTTGATTTACCAATAGAGTTGCTTGCTTTTTCATCTCCTAAAACAATATTCAATCCTCTATGAAACTTAATTGTATTTTCTCGAAAAACATCAGATTTAATTTCCACTAACATATATAATATCCTCCCCTAATATATTTATATATCCTAAAGCATATAGTCCATCTAGTGCAAAAATAAATTCATCTATGCATGTAAACTTATTCTTTAATTTCTTATATAATAAATTAACATTAATTCTTTTCTCTTTTAACTCTAATATTACAATCATTTTATAAATAATTGATTCTTGAAAACTTGTAAATTTACTAGGAAATAGCATCAAACACCTCACAATTTTGCACAAAATATGACACTACTATAGATGATGCATCTTTACTTTTATTTGTTTTTTTATATAACCATTCTACTAAATATTCATAAATATCTTCTTGATTCTGAGTTTTTTCATATACTTCATTATAAAATGATTTAATTTGTGTAGCAATTTTTGTTGATTTATTAGGATTTAAAGTATCAATATTCTGAAATTCTTTTTTTAATATATTAAAAAATTCTCTAACATTACTTTTAATTTGTTTTTTTGTTAAATGAGTAATTGTTAAATTTGTTTTATTATCAATAGTCTTTGGATTATATTCCAATGATATATTATCAGTTTCTGTATATTCATAATTAACTAAAAAAAGTAATATATCTTTTATCTCTTCTTCAATTTTATAATTATTAAACTCTTTAGAAACTAATCTAGCCTGTATAAATTTTTTTTTCATTTCTATAAGTTGCTTATATCCATCTAAGGTTCTAGGTTTATCAAATTTTTCATGACAATTTGGACATAACCAAATTATATTATCAATACTATCTACATCTTCAGATAGTTTTTCAACACTTTCTAATAATATTTTTTCTTCTTTGGTTGGACTATGTGGATATATATGTGCTAAGTTTACTCTTTTGTTTAATTTATTTGCTTTTTCATATATTAGTTCTATTCCACAAAGAGGGCATAATCCATCAACTTCATTGTAGAGAATTAAATATTGATTGTTTGTATATTTCCTTCTTTTACTACTCATTTTTTAATCTCCCCCTATCAAATTAATTTTTATTTAGCTAATTCATCCTCTATTAAATCAGCTTTGATTTTATGGTAATAATATTCTTGTCTTTTTGGTGTCAATTTTTTAATATTATCAATTAATTCTTTTTCATAGTTAATTATCGATTTATTAGATAAATTATCTTCTCTAATTCCAAATAATATCCAATTAGTAGATAATTGATTTTCTAATATTATTTGATGCACTATTTCAAATGTTTCAAATTGTAAGCTATTTCTTTTAATTAAACCACTAAGTGTATTTTGTGCCATGTTAAGCATTTTTGCTACATCGGAATCATTCTTTATATCAAGACTATCTTTTAGTCTATCAATTAAATCTCTAATAATTATCTTCATTTTTATCCTAATTATCTAATAAATAGATAAATATATTGACAAGTTCTAAAAATTAGATTATAATTATCCAATTATTAGATAAACTTACATTTATTTACATTTTAATCTTTAAGGATACCAAAATATCTATAAAAAAAGGATATTTTGGATTCTTTTTTATTTGTAAGTTTATTTAGTAGATACAAAAAGTTCTTTGAAAATTTATTGTTGAAGTATTAAATAATAAGAGAGATAGTATCAGGGGAGTGACTAAATCCCCCTTTTATTAATATCTTAGTAACACTTTGTAGCGAATACCAAGAGTATTAAAAGTAATACTATCAATTTGAACTGCATTAAAAACTCCTTTCATTAAGAATTCCAATTCCCTAGAGTTCACTCTTGCTAACCACCCAGCAAAAAAAAAGGTAAAGCCGTTAAGCTTTACCTTTCATACTTCTTAACTAGTGAGTAGTCATCTCACAAGAGAAATTTTAATGCTTTTTTTGTTCAAATCGATGTAATTATAGCATATCAAATAAAAAAAGTAAACATAATGATACTTCAACAATAAATTTTCAATTGAACTTCATATAAATGTTTAGGAAAACTATTATGAATACAAAAAAAACACTAAATAGCCAAAAAAAGTATCTTTTAGAGAGATTCAAAAGAAATCGAAAAGATTTTTTAAACCTTGAAAAAGATATTTACAAAGAGTTTCACAACTTATCACTAAACGAAGTTTTAGAACTAAAATCACAACTTAGCAGATTGAGCTTTCAAGTTAAATATTGTGCAAAACAACTTGAGCAACATTTTAAAATATTTATAGACTTAGAAAAAAGAGCTTGAAATGGCTGTAGAGATAAAAATTCAACTCAACGATTTTGATTATATTGTGATTAGTGATTGCTTCACAAATGGAATTGACTTTAAAATGTATAGCAAATCTGAAGATGGAATTATAAGAAAATTTACAGATGGTCTTTCTGATAGTATGAAAATATCACAAAACAATCTCAACAGCTTTATTGTAGCTCTACAAAAAATCCAACACCTTACAAATCTTGATAAAGGACTCAAATTATGAATGAAAAATTACTAACTAAAGAAGAGTTAGCAGTTAGACTAAATATCTCTGCTTATGATGTAGATAAATTAAGAAAAGACAAACAAATGCCTTTTACAAAAATAGGAAGAGCATATAGATATGACTTAGAAAAAGTCCTAAATTTTATAAAAACATTATCTTCAACTAATGAAGGAAAAGAGAAATAAAATGAAACTTTTTGAGAAATATACTGTAAATGGTGATTTTACAAATTATAGTTTAGAAAGTATGCTAAAAGATTTAAATGTTGAGCAAAGCTTAATTAATCAAATCATTATAAGATACTCAACAAGCAACCTAACTAAAGAGTTTATAGAACAACTAAAAAAGCTCAAAGAAGATGAAAATCCTATTAACTTAATTTTACAGTTTTTTCTAATGGCTGATAAGATGAAACCTATCACTTGCGATAAAAAAACTCTCTCAAAACTTACAGGACTGACTGAGAGAATGATAGATGAAAAAAGAAGAGCTAGACAAATTCCTTTTATACAACTATCTGGTGGTTCTGAAACTGGAAGAAAAATTATAGTTTATGATCCAGAAGAAGTATCAAACTATTTATTTAGAGAAAAAGTAAGAGTTATTGCATAATGAGTTTAAAGATAATTAAGCCAAAAACAAGACCAGTTCAAATAGAGCCTTGGTTTCATCGTTATCTAACAAATAATGAAATCAAAGTTGTTTCGGCTATTTTAACTTATGCAGATATGAGAGATAGAAGCAAAAACTCTTTTCCATCAAATCGAACAATTGCTTTTTATTGTGGTTATGATTTGATTGAAAAGGGTAAAACTCTTGAAAAATACAAAGCTTTAGAAACAGAAGAAGAGAAAAAGAAATTCAAAGAAAAAATACTCAAATATGGAATAAATACAGTTAAAGCTACTAAAAGAGCTTTAATTGAAAAAGGTATTTTAAGAACTATTACAACTGGTAAAGCTGGAAAACAAACTACAGATCATATTTTAGATTTAGAGTGGAAAAAAGAACAATATCTTAGAGAGCATGATGAGTTCTTTAATGAAAAAGAGTTACAAACTGAAGAAGAGCAAAATGATTTAGCACTAAATCAACTAGAAGAGTTAGTGCGACTTCAAAAAGAAGGAAATATAAGTAAAGAGAGTCTTGCAAAAAGATTACAACAACTTTCAAGCATGGTAAATGCTGAAAATATAAATGATGAGATACCAGGTGAAGATGTCGAAAAAGTTGCAAATCATATTATGAATAGCGACAAAGTTCAATCTCAAATTTTCAGTGGAAAAATAGCAAATAAAGAGAGTTACCAAAAATCAATTATAAATCTTATGAAAAAAGGTGAATTTGTAGGTGCTAAAGAACATTATGAAGCTCTTAAAAATAAAGAAAAAGAAGAGATAGAAGCTCAACTTCACTTTAGTATTGAAGAGCAAGAAAAAACAATTCCATACAAAAAACAGATACTTACATTTAGAGAGCTTGAGAAAAAAGATGATTTATTCTTTAGCTCATATATTTCAGAACATGGACAAATCTATAATTTCTTAATTACAGATAAACAAATCAAATATTACTTACCAATCAAACAATATACAAAAGCCTCTAAAGAGTGGCTAGAAAACTATCAAAGTAGAGCTTTAGCATTTATGGAAAAACACAAAATCAAAGATAAAGGAGAAGTTATGAATGTACCAGTCTCCACCTCATAAAAAATAAACTAAAACAAGGAGGAAGCATTGCCAATACAAGAAGATATAAATTATTACATAGAAGAAATTAACAAGCTAGGCTTTGGAGATAAACTAAATCTTAGTGTTGCAGAAACTTCTAAAATTTTAGGAATAAGCAGAAGTCATTTACACTCTCTTATTCAAAAAAATATAGGTTTAGATTATTTAGAGTTAGGAAATAAAATTTTATTTCCTAAAAGATCAATTGCAGAATTTTTTGTCAATAAAAAGACTAAATCAAATATAAGGAGAAAAAATTGAACAAAATTATTTTAATAGGAAATCTTACAAGAGATTTAGAGTTGAAATACTCAAAAGATGGTTTGGCAATTGCCAATAGTTCATTAGCTATTAATGAATTTAGAGGAACTGAAAAAGAAAAAACCATTTTTATAGATATTTCATTTTTTGGAAAAACAGCAGAAAATGCAAACAGATACTTACATAAAGGTAGCCGTATTGCAATTGTTGGAAAATTGGATTTTCAATCTTGGGTTGCTCAAGATGGTACTAATAAAAACAAACATTCAATTATTGTTGAAGATGTTACATATTTAGACAAAAAAGAGTCTATAGATGAAGGAGAAAACAATGAATAAATATTTTCTTATTTTTGCATTTTTATTTATATTTATAGCACCAGATTTGTATGCAAATAGTGCATTATTTAGTTCGGTTAACTCAAAAGCAACTGAACTTCAAAATGGATTAAATACACTTGGAATTGTAATTATTACAATAGTTGTAATGATAGCTTCTATTGGTGCTATTATGGGAACATTTAGCAAATTTACTGCACTCAAAATTATTGCTGGTGGAATAGTTTTTGGAGCAGCTCCAGCTTTAGCAAATTGGCTATTGGCTTAAAATGAAACATGTACTTTATCCAACAGTGGTAAAGCCACAAAGTGTTGGTGGGATTCCTAGAATTGCCCTACTAGTTTTAATTATAGGAGTTACTCCACTGCTTCCTTTGATGGGGATTTTATTTAATCCTCTTTTTGGAATTTTAATAACTATTTTGTTTTTAGGAATTTTTTGGATTGTGATGAAGATTATCTCTATTCAAGATCCAGATTATATATTAATACTAATTTCAAAATTAAAACATTTGAAAGAGAGTCAAAAATATGTTGCTTAAATGGTGGAAACCCTTACCAAAAGAACAAAAAATCGAAGATATGTTACAAATTGTTGGTGTATTACCAAACGGTGACAAAGACACATTTATATTAAAAAGTGGTCATTTGGCTGTTGTTTATGAGATTTTAGGAAAAGATTATACAGGTCTTGATGATAATCAAATTATTCAACTACATAGTATTAGAAATGAAGCTTTTAAACATCTTCCTAGTAATGTAATTGCAACAATTCATAGTAAAAGAATTAGAGAAACAATTGAAGATAGCTATGCTTTTAGCGATGTAAAAGTTGCTAAAGAGATAAATGAAAAATGGAATAAAAAATTTCAACATTCATTTAAAAATAGACATTATCTTGTACTTACAACTACAAATTCAAGCATGATAAATGAACTTGCTCTTTTACATAGCAACAAAGAAGACAAAGGCTTTAGAGCAAAATCTATACTAGAAGAGACTAGTAGAGATATAAAAAATAGATTAAGAGAATATAGGGCTATTAGATTACAAGGTGATTCTTTAATATCATTCATATCAAGTTATTTAAATGGAAAAGAAGTTCATCAAAAATATTCTGATATTTTTGGAAATTTACTTGGTGGTTGTGATTTAGTTTTTGATAGAGAAAAAAATTATCACTCTTTTGATGGAAATAAACAGATATTTTCAGCTTGGATTGGAATTAAATCTTACGAAGACAATACAACTCAAAAAATGATTGATGAGCTTATGAAATTTCAATTTGAATTTTCATTATATTGTCAGTTTCAAAACTTAACAAGTGAAAAAGCTCTTTTTATTTTAGATGATAAACATAGAACTGCACAAAGCTGGTTAAGATATAGTGAAGATAATGAAATTGAATTCAATGAAATTATTCAAAGAATTCAAAATAAAGAAGTATCTTTAGCTTTTACTGGTTTTGCAATACAAGTTAAAGCTAAAAGTTTAATAGAACTAGAAGCGAATATTGAAGAGATATCAACTCTTGTTGACTTTTATGGTTTTAGAACAATAAGAGAAAAAACAAATATAGAGCCTCTATTTTGGAGTTTGACTGCTGGATTAGAGCATTTGATGGTTAGAAAAAGATATTTAACAAGTGAAAATATTTCTGATTTGGCAAATTTTTCTACAGTTGGAGAAGGATTAGAAAGATGTTCTTGGGGTAATAATTATGTTACTCAATTTCTTACAAGTTCAAATACAATCTACAGATTTTGTTTTCATAATTCAGAAAATGATAAAGCTTTAGGTCATACACTTATTTTTGGAGCATCAAATAGTGGTAAAACTACTTTGATTAATTTCTTAATGTCTCAAGCTTTAAGATTTGAAAAATTAAGAATAATCTCTTTTGATAGACTTCAAGGTCAAAAAATCTTTACTCTTACGCATGGTGGAAATTATACGACTTGTGCGACTTGTTGAATAGTGAAAAGCTATTCTGCCAATAAGGTCATTAAATATATTGGCAAACTAATTTTTCGATAAGTGGAATGATGGAGTAACGCCCTGAAACGCTTACACTGATACTACGGATAGCAAATTGTATCGCTAAATACGAAATGTTATAAGCCCGTTGAAGTCGGCTAAGAGCTACCCTAACACAAGAATTATCTTGATGAGGCAATGCGAACCAGAGGTGGTCGAGTAGTGATAGGTCGGGTGTCTATAAAATATCTATGATGAGAATGTGCATAAGCACTGACGAATTTCCGAATGTAAGGGTCTAAATATAAAATATACAGAAATGTATATACTACAAACTGTAGGGCATAAGTGGTAAAGTAAAAATGGGTTGTATGAAATACCATATAGTGTTAAAGGCACTATCAATATGCAGGCTCAAAGGAAACATCTAAGGATATATGCAAAGATAGAAAGATTGGAACAAGGAAAATTAGAGATATGGAGACTTAAGCGGTCTATGAAATATTAAGATATATAAATTCGCAAGATACTAAAATCTTTTAACTCTAATGAAAGCGAAGCCACTACCGTTATATTATACTGACTATATAATATTGAAAGAAATCTGTAATGGATTTGTTAGGAAAGGGCTTTAGTCAAAGTTTATTAAACAAATAAAACTAAATACAAATCAAAAGTTCGAGTAAGATTAAGAGAGAATTTCCTATAAGGAGTTCGATTTTGAATAATCAAAAGAATCTGAAAAGACAGAAATTAAGAAATAATGAATACTACCAAATGCAAGATATTCAAGATAGATTATATATGCAAAGTTCAAAAGGTACAAAATTCACTCATTTAATGGAAATCATTACAAGTGAAAACAATATCTTACTAGCATATAGAAATATTAAGAAAAACAGCGGTAGTAACACAAAAGGTGTAGATGGTAAAGACATTAGTCATTTGGCTAGTCTTGAACCTGAAACACTAATAAAATTAGTTCAAATCAAATTAAAAAACTACTTCCCTAACAAGGTGCGAAGAGTAGAAATACCAAAACCTGATGGGAAATTAAGACCATTGGGGATACCGACAATTATGGATAGACTAATACAACAGTGTATATTACAAGTATTAGAACCTATTTGTGAAGCTAAGTTTTACAAACATAGCTATGGTTTTCGCCCTTTAAGAAGTACAAAACACGCAATTAGTAGGGCTAATTTCCTAGCCCAAAAGAACAATCTACATTATGTTGTAGATGTTGATATAAAAGGCTTCTTTGATAATATAAATCACGGAAAACTTATTAAACAACTGTGGACTTTGGGAATAAGAGATAAAGCATTAATTACAGTAATTTCAAAAATGTTAAAAGCAGAAATCGAAAATGTGGGAATACCCGATAAAGGTACACCACAAGGTGGAATATTATCTCCGCTTTTAGCTAATGTTGTTCTAAATGAATTCGACTGGTGGATTAACTCTCAATGGGAAAGTATTCCAACCAAAAAACAATACGCTAGTTATTCAAAAGACCCAAATGGGAAAAAATATCGAGCACTAAAAACAACAAATCTAAAAGAAGTATATATCGTAAGATACGCAGACGATTTTAAACTCTTTTGCAGAAATCACCAAGATGCAGTTAAACTCTTTGAAGCCTCTAAACAGTGGTTAAGAAATAGATTACATCTTGAAGTAAGCAAAGAAAAATCAAAAATTGTAAACTTACGAAAAAACTACTCTTACTTTCTAGGTATAAAATTTAAAGTACATAGAAAGGGTAAGAAGAAAGATAAAAACACTAAGTGGGTTATAAAATCTCACATTCAAGAAAAAGCTTTGAACAAAATAAAAGAAAATGTTAGAAAACATATCAAAAATATACAAAAGCCAAAGAAAAGTATCGGGTTAGCAATAGACTTATACAACTCTTTTGTTATAGGTACTCATAATTATTATAATTGTGCAACCAACTGCAATATTGATATGAACAAACTTTCTAATCAAACACGAACTAAAATCTTTGTAAGACTAAAAAGCAGAAGAGTAAATAAATCAGATAAATTACCTGACTACATTAAAAAAGTATATGGTAAAAGTGAAATGTTAAGAATGTTAGGAGAAAAGGCAATTTTGCCACTGTCATACATTCAGCACTCAAAACTAATGAACTTTAGTCAAACCAATATCTATAATCCAATAGATAGAGATAAAATTCACAACTCTCAAAAAGTTGCAAATAACAAGATAATCAGATATTTAATTGAAAATCCTATTCAAGGACAATCAACTGAATATAATGACAATCGTATATCTCTATATATAGGACAATTAGGTAAATGTGCAGTAACTAAAGAAGAATTAGAAGTTGGAAGTATGGAATGTCATCACATTCAACCAAGAAGCAAAGGTGGGCTAGATAGTTACAAAAATTTAGTATTAATTACTAAAGAAGTACATAAACTAATACACTCAACACAATTGGAAACAACTAGCAAATATCTGAAATATATACCTACTGATAAAATTACCCTTGAAAAGCTAAATAAATTTAGAACTAAAGTTGGTAATCTTGAAATTTGTCTATAAAGATTTAATTGATTAAGTATTTAAGTATAAAGTTGAATAAACTTTGATGTAACGCCGTGTGCGGTGAAAGTCGCACGCACGGTGTGAAGCGGGGGAAAAGTTGGAGATAACATCAAATTCTTACCTATCGCTATTTTCAGATGATAATGGATTTTTAAATCCTTTCTCTCTTCCAGGTACAAGAGAGAATAAAACATTTTTAAGTAGTTTAATCTCTGATATGGCTGAACTTGAAGAGAACAATCACAATATAGATACTGCAATAGATTTAATCTACTCTAGACTTACTAAAGAGAGTGAAAGGAATTTAGACTCTGGAATAACTGCTTTTGCTCCAATGAGTGATAAAGAAGTTGCTTTGGATAAATTATTACTTCCATTTACAAAAAAAGGAAAATGGGGAAATTATCTAAATGCAAAAAAAGATAGTTTGGATTTTGAAGCAAGTAGAATTACTACTTTTGATATGGATACTTTAATTTCTGAACCAAAGCTATTAGGAATAATTCTAAACTATATTTTCTATAGAATAAAACTACTAGCTCTACCAAAAGATGGCGAAGAACCAAAACCTCACCTTATATTTGCAGATGAGTTACCTAACCTACTAGAGAGCGATATCTTTGCAAAAAGAGTAAAGGAAACTGTACTAGAGCATAGAAAACTTGATGGAGTTTTTATTGGAGCTTCTCAAACACCACAAGCACTTACAAATCATAGTATTGGAAAATCTATTTTAGGAAGTTTTGCAAACTTTATCTTTTATCCAGATCCTTTGGCTGATAGAGATACATTATCAAAAGATTTTCAACTTAATGATAATGAAATAAATTGGATTAAAAATTCTGGAGAAAATAGAAAAATACTTTTTAAACGAAACGGTGGTGAGAGTGTTATTTTAAATGTTGATTTAATTACTTTGGAGGAGCATCTTAAATGCTTTAACTCTTCTAATACTGAAAAAATTAGATTAGAAAATTTAATCAAAAGTAATCCAAATAATTGGATAAAGGAGTTTTTAAAATGAAAGCAAAAAAATTTACTACGGTTATAATTATTAGCTTTTATCTAAACACAAATCTTTTTGGTGCAGCACAAGTTGTGACAGATCCTATCTCTTATACACACTACATCGAACAAATGAAAGAATTTCAAAAACAAGTTGAGCTTATGACAAAACAAGTTGAAACTCTAGGTGGGATTAAAACAGCTACTGATGATGTAAAAAAACAGATATACACAATTAAAGAGCAATTTACAGATGCTTTTATGGGACTTATGAAGGCTGGTCAAAAACTTGGTGAATCTGTTGGTAAGGTTGGTGAAACAGTTAAACAAATTGGTTCATATAAAAAAGACTCTATTACTACAGATTCTGGCGATGGAGGTTTCTTTTATGAAGATATGGCAAAAATGATTGATGGATTTTTTGAAACAACTGGAACAATGGATGTTGCTAAATTTTTTCATTTAAATGATGAACAACTTAGAAAAAGTTTAAAAAACGACACTCAACAAATGGCTCACTACAAAATAGTAGCTGGATATGAATTTTTAGAGGAGAGCTTATCTCATACAAATAAAGTAGTAAATGACATTATGAAAACTGTTTTTAATGATAGTGAACCATCTATGATAGAGATGCAAAAAGTTACAAATATGCTTCTATATAACATGATTATAATGCAACAACAATCTATAGCTCTTCAAAATGATTTAGCCTTTGCTATGTCACTAGAAAAATATCATGGAGTTAATCATAAAGATTTCCAAAAAAGAATTAATGCTTTAAATGATGAAGATGAAACAAGAAAAGAGAAATATCTAGAAGATCAAAAAACTAAAATTGATAATGTCAACAAAATTTCAAATGAATATGACATAAATTCCATGTTTGGGTATTAAGATGTTTCAGCAATTTTATGGACAAATAGTAACAACTTTAAATGCTTTTATGGATGATAAATATCAAGCCTTTATAGAAGCATTTAAACCATTAGCTGTAGTTATTTTAACTATATATATAATCATTGTTTCTTGGATACTTCTAACTGGAAGAAGTGAAAAAGGAAAAGAGCTGTTTATTACAGTTCTTCTTGCAACTTTCATAACTGGAATTGTTTTTAGTTATGGAGTTTATAAAGGCTATATTATAGACACTATTTTAAATCAAACATTTAAACTACAAGGCTTTTTCTTAAGTTTGGATGGTAGTTTACCATCTCAAGTTTTTAATAGTATGGATAAAACTTTTGAATTACTTTTTGGAAAACTTGAAAAACTTGAAGAAGAAGCTGGTTTTTTTAGTGCTAGAGGATGGGCTTTAGCTACATGCACTATAGGATTAAAATTAACATATGGAATTTTGTATCTAGTTTTTGCGGTTCTTATAATATTCTCTACATTTGCAATATATGTATTTTTTGTAATTGGTGGAATTCCATTATTTTTTGCAATCATGCCACAAACTAGATTTATTTTTTGGGCATGGCTAAGAGCTATTATGAACTATACTCTAATACCAATCTTTACAGCTATTGTTATGGCTATAAGCTTAAAATTTTTAAGTGCAGTAGTTAATGATTTAATTGCTATGGATATAGAAAAAAATGGTGTTTGGAATATTGCTGTTGCAAATGCTTACTTTATTGGAGCATTAGCTATCTTTTTTCATTTGAAAGCACCTGAATTTGCAGCAGCTTTAACTGGTGGACAACCTTCTGGAATTGGTGGTTTTTTTACAACTGTTGCTGGAATTGGTGCTAGTACTTATGCTGTAAGTAAATTTGGAGTTTCTAAAGGATGGGCAACAGCAAAAGGAGCATATAACACACCTAAAGCAATATCTTCTACATACAATGAAGTTAAAAATGTAGGTGCAAAAGCTGCTGAAACTGCAATCAATGTAAAAAACGCATTTTCTAAATCAAGAGGAGTTTAAATATGCTTAATGAAAATCCTATTAAATCTCATACAATAAAAATACCTCTTAAATACAAACAAAATGTTAAAAAAATCAATCAAATTGCTCATAAAGCATATATTGAAGCAAAACTTACTAAAGAGATATTAAATGAGTTAGATAAAGATAGTGAAAACAGTCATATGAAAATATCTTTAAGCTACATAACAAAAGAGTATTTCAAGGATATTAAAAAAGATATTCAAAATTTAACTCTAAGAGAATTTGTTATCTGCTCTTTTTATATAGCTGAAAAACTAAATTGGAATTTTATCTGTGAAGATGAGAGTTTTTTTACAGATCAATTAAAAATGTTTAATAAAAAATAAGGAGAAAAAATGAGAAAAATTATGTTTTATATATTACTTGCTTTAGTGGTAAATGGTTGTGTTGGAAAAGATACTAATGGTCTTTTAAAAAGTCCTTGTAGAGAAGCTCCTATACAAAAAAACAATCATTCATTAGATAGTGAGAAAGATTACTATGGCGGATAAAGAAATTGAACTTATAAGTCCTGTTGCATATAAAGCAGCAATGGTTAATAATGTTCTTCTACAACGAGTAATAGTTGCCTTATTAGGTATTGTATTAATTTTAGGAATAGTGATAATTTCACTATTTCCATTAAAAGATACAAAAGTAAAGGTTGTTGAATTTGTAGATGGAACTTCTAATTTCGTAAGAGTCATAGAACCAAACCAAAATATTCAATCAGATAGTTTATTGATTAATTACTTTGTTAAAAAATATGTTGTTGATAGAGAAACATGGAATAAAGTAGATGAACAAATTCGATATGAATATATAAAGTCTGTATCAAATGAAAAAACTTGGAATGATATGATTGCAATTTTTACTCATTCAAAATCACCTTATGCAAAAAATGATTTTAAAAGAGCTATAAAAATTTTAAGAGTTAGTGAACTAAGTCATAATATACGACAAGTTGAATTTGAAACAAATGATACATATGGGGCTGGTACAACTTCTCAAAAACAGTCAAAAGGTTATTGGGTTGCAACTCTAAAAATGAGTTTTAAAACTAGAGATGTAAATTACGAAGATAAAGATTTTAATCCACTTGGATTAATAGTTGAAGAATATTCTATAGCACAAAGGAAGTAAAAAATGAAAAAAATTTTAATGATTGCACTATTACTTATACAATCTGCATATGCATTTAGAGATGAAACATCATTAAGTGATAACAATACAAATCAAGATATGTTTCCATCATCTTTAAATAGTGTTCAAAAAGCTTTTAACACATCAAATATGCACGAAAATGTAGCTGTTTATAAATATGAAGATGAGAATACTTATAAAGTTCGACTTAGAACAGCAGTTGAAACAATGTTTGTTTTACCACCTGGTGAAAAAATAATTAGCTACTCTTTAGGAGATAGTTTAGTTTTTAAATATAAACCAATTATTGTAAAAAACTATCAAACTGAAAATTTATTTACAGTTCGACCTCAAACAGCTGGAGCTGATACAAATTTAATTGTTGTTGGTGCTAGTGGAAAAATTTATAAGTTCTACCTAAGAGCTGACAATCACGATAGTCCATTTTTACCAATATTTACAATCTATATAAGCAAAGATGGGAAAATACCATCTCCTAAACCACTTAAAACTGATTTTGAAAGTTTAGAAATATCTAGTGAAAATAAAAAAGAGTTATCTCATTTTTTAAGTAATAAAGTAGAAATGCAAAATGCAAATTTTGGATATATCTCATTAAATGGAAGTGATGATATAAAGCCTGATACAGTTTTTGATGATGGTAAATTCACATATTTCTATTTTAAATCACAAAATGGAAAAATTAAAAATCTACCAGTTGTATATAGAGTAGTTGATGATTATGATACTCCTGTAAATTCTAGAATAGAAGGAGATTTTATAATTGCTGAAACATTATCAAAAAGATGGACTTTAAGAAGTGGAACAGCTCATCACTGTATAAAAAGAGAAGATTAAAATGAAATCTAAAATTAGAAATTTCAATAAAAACTCTTTAGATAAAAAGAAATTAATCTTAATTGCAATAGTTGTTTTAGCTTCTATTGCAATAATTGCATTTATAATCAAATTAGCTTTTTTTAATAAAGTAATAGAAGATGATTTAAATGTTTACAGTGAAATAGATCCATCTTTTTTTAGTCAAATAGAAGAGCCTCCACTTCCTCCTAAAGTTGAAAAACCTAAGCCAGTTAAAAAGGTGGTGAAAAAAGCTCCACCTCCTCCACCACCTCCTCCAAGAGATGTATTTGTTCAAAATCAAATTATCTCTAATCCAAACCAAGAACTAATTGATAAAATCAATAAGCAAAGGTTTAAAAGTGGTAAAACTATGGCTTTAACACAAAATGAAAAAGGTTATGGATTTACACGAATGGAAGGTCACTATAAAATTGATACAGATAAAGCTAGTGAGAGTGTATATCTAAATAGAGTTATTACAGCTGATAGAATGATACCAGCTCTTTTAATAAATGAACTTGTTTCTGATATTGAAGGTAAATTAACAGCACAAATTGAAGATGATATTTACGGATTCCATGGTAGAGATATTTTAATTCCAAAAGGTTCAAAAGCAGTTGGAAGATATTTACCTCTTCAAAGAATAGGAGATGAGAGATTAATAGCTACATGGGATAGAATAATTACTCCTGAAGGAGTAAATATTAATTTAAAAGATTCACAATTGGCTGATACAATGGGAAGGAGTGGTGGTTATGGAGAGATTGATAGAAGGCTTTCAGAAAGATATGGTCTATCAATTTTACTATCAACTATTAATGCAGCTGTTGGGTATGCAATTAGTAAACAATCAAGTGATCCAAATCAAGCTTACACTGCAACTACTTATACTAATGGTATTGCTGAAGTTTCTGGACAAATTTTAAAGGAGCAATTAAATGTAAAACCTAGAATAACAATGAGAGCTGGAACTAGAATTTTTATAAATCCAGTTCATGACATATATTTTCCTATGAATTCAAGTGGTACGGTCTTGCCAAGTCCATATTACAACGAAAAAGGAGATAGAAAATGAAAAAAATTATTGTACTAATTTTTTTAGTTTTTGTTTTTGCAAATGCAAACAATAATATTATACAACTTAGATTAATTGATAGTGTTTCTATTAATAAATCAAAAGTTGCTAGAGCAAATTTTGTTTCTTTAGGAAGCAATGCTAGTGCTGAATTTAGAAGAGCAATTTTTCAAGGAAATATTAATTATGAAAAACTAAGTAATGGTGAAACTAGAACAACTATAGTATGGTCAACTGTAAGAGATGGTCAAAAAAGTGCAAATGTACCTCCATTTTTAACAAAAGTATCATCAAGAGCAACTTCTATTGCTGGAGGTACTGTTGTAAAAGCTGTTGGAAACACTGAAGAGCTTACAAATGCAATTAGAAATATGGATAATGATAGCTCTTTTAGTGATACAGTTAAAGATTTAACAAGTGGTAATGAAGAAAACTTAGCTGATGGTGGTTTTGGTAATAATTCTGCTAATAGCTCTGAATCAAATGACTCTAGCTCTAGTGGAAACTCATCTAGTGGATGGGGTGGTGGAAGCTCTGGAGGTGGTTCTTCTAGTGGTGGAAGCGGTAGCTCTGGAAGTGGTTCAAGTGGAGGAGGTAATACAACTCCACCTGTAGTTATTCCAGATAGTGGAAACAATGGTGGTTCTAATAGTGGGGGTGGTTCAAGTGGTGGTTCTAATAATGATAGTTCAACAAGATATAGTAAATGTCCACCAATAATAGAAAATGGAATATATACAGTTACTGAATATATTGATGGTTCTTGTGTACCTACAAATATGTCAAGTAGCATATATACAACTGCTCAAGGTTGCCCTCAAGAATTAGATTTTGATAAAAATATTGCAAGAATAAGTACTAGAACTTATGCTATGCCTATGGGAGTAGAAATTTTAGTTACTCCTTGTCAAAAAACTGATAAAACTGCCAATTTGGTTGAAACTCATAATGGTTGCGAATGGAAAGCAAATCTTGATAATGAAACTGCCAACTTACAGAAAAGATATTTTTTTCACTACAACAGTGAACCTGTATATGTAACACAGTGTGTAAACAGTAATAAAACTGCTCCTATAGAGCAATTTAAAGGTGATTTAGGTTGCCAACCTATTATTGACTGGACTGGTGGAACTTATCAAGAAACTGCTAGTGAAAATGGACTTTGTCGTCCTTTCAAAGATATGCAAAAAATCTATTATGATGAAGAGCAATGTCAACCTTTTGTTGATTTTGAAAAAGGTTATGTAACTATTGCAACAATACCTTATGTAAATCAAGAAACTGGTAGAAAATATATTGGAGCTTGTCAAAAAACAAATAAAACAGAAAGTATAAAATGGACAAATGAAACTTGTTCTAATGTTATTGATAGAAAAAGAAAAATTGGTATAGAACAACATAGAGCATTTTACACTCAAAACGGTCAAAAAAAATGGTTAAATGAGTGTGGAAACAGTGAAAATACTTTTGAATTACTTTTATACAAAGAATATGATCAAGCTTGTAAAAATAAAATTGATTATGTAAATAAAGAAGTATATGAAAACTATAGAACCCTAACTAGGCTAGATGATAAAGTGATTGAAGTTGAAGGATGTAAATATGAAGATGAAAGACAAGAGCTAAAATCTACTTATGAAGGGTGTAAAAAAAGACACGATTTTCAAAATAAAAAATCTTATGAACAAGAAAGATTTTATTTTATGAAAGATGGAGATAGACAATATGTAAGTGAATGTAGAGATAGTAATATTGTTTATAATCACTACAACACAAGAGCAACTTGTGATATAGTTAATTCTGTTGGAAAAGTAATTGTTTTTGAGAGAAATGCAATCAATTTATATGATGACACTATAGAATATATTAGTGAATGCCGTCCAATTAGTGATGAAATAAAAGTAGAGCAAGAGTTCGTTGGCTATGAACATGATTTTAATCATGGACAATCTTATAGACTTGTAAGAGATTATTATATAGACCCAGTTACTCACGATAGAAAATATCTAACAAACGCCATAAGAGATAATAAAAATTTTCCACACATAAAAGAAGCTGGAAATTGGGAACACAATGATGAGTTAAAACATTCAGTTAGAAAATTAAGAATATCATTTATTGATACAGTTATAAATGAAAAGATATATCCAAATGGAGAAGATTTCTTTTATAGTGAACCAGTTGCTTATTCTGTTACTTTTGTAGGAGAGAGAGCGGGTAACGGATTTACAACGAGTGCGGGTGAAATAACTTCTTCTAATGGAGTTTTTTATTATAAAAACAACTTGCTAGATACTAGCTTAAAAACGCCACTTGCTAATGGACAAGGAACATCAAGTGGTTGTTATGTTGATCTTATGGACATGGGAGAAAGTGTAACTTTTAAAGGTATTTCAGGTAGTGGTGCTTATGGATTAGGCTGTGGATTTAGTGGTAATTATTATTTTAATTTTTCTTATTGGAGTTGGTATTATACTGGAAATGTACAATTAGTTACAAATGTTTCTGAATATCTGCGAATTGATGGAACAAAACTTACTATCACTCATTCAACAAGATATAGAGCAGTGCCGTGATGAAAACTCATATTTTAATGCAAAGAACTCTAGAACCACTAGAAAAATATTTAAATACAAAAGGGCTTGTTGAAGTAATCATCAACAAGCCTGGAGAGATTATATTAGAAACAAAAAATGGATTTAAATATATTCAAGACAACTCTTTAACTCTTGAATATTTAGAAGGTTTTGCTCAACAATTAGCAACAACTGTAAACCAAAAATTTGGAGAATATCATCCTATATTATCTTGTACTCTACCAATATATAACTATAGAACTCAAATTATGGGTAAAAGTGTTGTAGATACAAATTTTGCTATGGCTATAAGATGTGCTAGTGCAAATATATACCCTCTTGAAACTTGGTTTGATGAAAAAGAGATAAGTATTTTAAAAAATGCAATATTAACTAAAAAAAATATCTTAATTGCTGGAGGAACTTCTAGTGGTAAAACTACTTTTTTAAACTCTATATTATCATTAGTACCACATGAAGAAAGAATTTTAACTATTGAAGATGCTAAAGAGCTTGAACTTCCACAACCAAATGTAACAAGGTTATTAAAAAGTAAAATGGGAACAGACATAGCAAAAACAACTTATGCTCATTTAATAAATAGTGCAGTTAGATTAAGACCTGATAGAATTATTTTAGGTGAGCTAGACATTGACAACACTTTACCTTTTCTAAGAGTTTTAAATACTGGACATGGAGGAAGTATGGCTACACTTCATGCAGATAGTGTAGATAAATCAATTGAAGCACTAATTATGAATATTTCATTAGCTGGAGCTGGAGGAAATGAAAGAGCTATAGAGAAATATATCTTAAATGCTCTTGATATTATTGTTCATCTAAAAAGAATAGATAGAGTTACATATAAAGCAACTTTAAAGGAGTTAAATTAATATGAAAATATTATTATCAATCATAGCAATAATGTTTTTGATGATTGCCATATTATTTTTTGGATTATATCATCAATTTGGAAGTATAAACAATATTCCAAATTTTGAAACAATACTATATCTTTTAAAATCACAACATCCAAAATATCCAGACTCTATTATGATATTAACTGTATATATTATTGCAACTATATTTTTACCTATACTATTTATTGTTAGTTTATTTAAATATAAACATAATAATGAATATGGATATGCAAGATATGCAACTTTTGATGATATAAAAAAATTCAAATTAAATTCAAAAAGTGGAATAATACTAGGTCAAAGAGGAACTAGACTTTTAAGAAGTCAAGAGCCTCTAAGTACACTTTGTGTTGCTCCTCCAGGAACTGGAAAATCTGCTGGTTTTACTATTCCAAATGCTTTAGCTTATGAGCAATCATTATTTGTTCTTGATATAAAAGGTGAGATTAGTGAAAAAACAGCTGCTTATAGAAGTAACTTTTCAAAAATAATTATTTTTGATCCAGCAAATAAAGAAAATAAAACTGGTTTTAATCCATTTGATAAGAGCATTATAAAAAACTTTGATCAAAATGAAATAAATCAACATGTTCTTCAAATTGCTGAATTGATTTTTCAAAATAGCAAAGTTTCAAATTCAGATATGAGCCATTGGTATTTAGAATCTAAAAATCTATTTGTTTTCATAGCTATTTATTTGATATTTATTTCACAAAAAAGCAATACTTTAATCTCTATTCCAGGAATAAGAAGCTTTGCTCTTTCTAGTCAAAATTTAAAAGAACATATTTTTGAAATTTTGGAAGAGAATCAAGATTTACCACAACTTGCAAGAGAATTAGGAAATGCTTTAATTCAAAAAGCAGAAAAAGAGTTTTCTGGTCTTTTTTCAACTTTTCAAACAAAACTACTTGTTTTCCAAGATGATTATGTAGCTAAATCTTTCTCTTTTAATTCATTTACTCCAGAACAATTTAGAGAAGAAAATATATCTTTTTATCTTAAAATTAAAGATATAGATGCTGAAAGATTAGCACCTCTTGTTAGACTAACTCTAGATTTTATTGTAAAAAGTTTGCTTAAAAAAGAAAAAGAAAAAAATGATTTAAATATACTTTTTTTATTAGATGAATTTCCTAGATTTGGAAGTATTCCAATATTATTAAAACTTCCAGCTATTGGAAGAAGTTATGGTTTACTAGCTATGTTTTTCTTTCAATCAAATGGACAAATAGCTGAAATATATCAAAGGCATGGAATGGAAGAACTAGATGCTACAACAGCTTATAAAATCATTTTAACACAAAATGAAGCTCAAACTGCAAAATCATTTTCTGATAGCATAGGAAACACAACTAGATTAATTAAAAAAGGTACAAGTAAAAGTAAAAATAATGATTTCTTTAGTTCTAATAGTGGTTCAAGCTCATCAAATGAAAATTTAGAAGGAGTTCCTCTTATAAGAACTGATGAACTATTATCTTTACCTTTTGGTGAAATAATAGTATTAGTGCAAGGTTTTAGAAATATACCTATAAAAGCTAAAACACCGTTTTGGTTTAAAAATCCACAAATGCTTGAAGCTGTAGAAAAGATATAATAGTAAAAAATATTGACAACTATTTTTAATTCTTGTATAATTTCACCGTTAAGAGAATGTAAAAATAACTTAAGTGGGCTGATAATCCACGAAGTCGTGTAAAGGTAGAGCTTTTTAGCTTTACCTTTTTTTTTGCGGGTAGTGTAGCAATTTAAAGGGTGGGAGCGACTTTAAAAGGGGTTACCTTGCATTCTCTTATAGTGGTAATAGTTTTAATATGTATAGTATTTATTACTAAAGCATATTAATAAAAAGGATAGGACTTATCACCCTATCCTGTTACCACTACTTATAAAATCAATTTTTCCTCTTTTTTAGTAGCTTATCTAAAGTTTTAATAATCTCATTATTTTGTTTTATAAGATATTTTACTTCTGGAATTAAATTCTCTCTATTTAATAAATCTCTTTCTATCCATTTGCTTGGGTGTTCTCCACTATTATAAGCTTTTAGCGTTTGATTAATATTTGAAGTTAAATTTGCAACTGCTTGTCTAGTTCTTGCTGTATCTAATCTTATTTTACTTAGCTCATCAATTTCAATTTTATAATCTTCAGATAAACTAGATTTTAATCTCTCTCTTGCAAAAGAAGATAAATTTTCATAGCCCTCTTCTAAAGCCTTTTTTGTAAATAATATTTTATCTTCTTGAGTTACATTAAATTTTACATAATCATTCTTATTGTCTTTTAAATTTGATTCAAGCTTTATTGAATTTAACTGACTTCTATAATTTTCTGAAAAATCTTTTTTCATTCTAGCTCTAAAAAATTCTGAGAATGTTTTATAGCCCTCTTTTTTTGCAATTTTTAAATATTCATTTTTTTCTTCTTCATTATCTAATCTTATTTCAATTCTAGTTTTTTTCATTATTTACCCTTTGATGAATTATATCATTTTAAAAATAAAAAACCGTACAAAAAGAACTAGAAGACAGTATCCTGCCTCTCTTCTTTTCTTTCTTTTTTTTACAAATTGACAAATTTGGAAAAAAAACGGCTCTTTTTCTGGTTGCTGTATCTTTTTTGACGGTTGCTCCTCTTTTTTTTGTGGTTGTTGGTGTTTATTATATGGTTGCTATCTCTTTTTTTATGGTTGCTGTAGTTTTAAGGTTTATATAGTAAAAATAAATTATAAAGTACGATATAAATTAAACATCTTATGTTTAGAAATTTTATATAATATAAAAAATAGAAGGTATGAGAATAATATTAATATGAATAATACTACTAGTTTTATTTTTTTTGGCATAAAATACAAATAAGTTTGCCTTTTAAAATACTTCTACAATAATTGATTTCTGAAGTTGTTAATACTTTTCTACATATTACACAATGCAAATTATAACTATTCAATATATCTCCTTTATTAAAAAACAATCATAATATAAATTTTAGGAACTGTACCCTAAACTGTACACAATATAATATTTTAAGTACTTTAATTTTTTATTATTACTTATAAATAACGATAATATAGGCTTTAGTGTATGGCGACCCCAGCATGATTCGAACACGCGTCATTAGGAGGAAATCCTAAGGTCCTTGGCCACTAGACGACAGGGTCATAAAAAGAATGTTGATTATATTTTAGTTTCCGTTTTAGTTTGCTTAAAAACTATAAGTTTATATGCTTTATCTAATCTTTTTTAATCTACTTTTTGATAATTTATAAATTTTTGAAGCATTTGTTTCAAAAAAACCAATTTTATTTATAACTTCAACATCTGCATACTCTTTTGCATATTTATAATCAAAACTCTGCTTTGTTTTATTTGCTGAAGTAGATGATAAAGTTTTAAATTTTTTTATAAAATCATAAAAAGAGGATTCGCAACTAACAACTCTAAAAGATTTTAAATTTGGATAGATAAATGTTGTCTTAGAACTATTTCTAACAATTTTTCTATGATTTTTAGGAACTCTTGTAAACTCTTTTAATCTCTCAAAACTATCAAGAGTTTTTAATATTTTTTGATTTTTATCTCTATTTTTTATTACATTTAACCTCTCATCATCAAGTGATGAGAAGCCAACTGTAGTATCTGTTTGAACTAGATATAATAACCTTGAGTCCATTTTTAGTAGTTTAAAAACTCTTGAATAGATTTTGGAGTTGAAACATCTTTTGTTTTTAACTCTTTAATTGCATCAGTTGCAGCATTTGCAGCAGCTACTGTTGTAAAATATGGAACATTCATTCTTAAAACTGCTCTTCTAATCTCTTTTCCATCATCTTTAGAAGACTCTTGCTCACCACTTGTATTTATAGCCATCGCAATATCACCATTTGTCAATAAATCTGTGATATTTGGTCTTCCTTCACTTACCTTTAATACCTTTTCACAAGCAATTCCAGCTTCAGATATAATTTTTTCAGTTCCACCAGTTGCACATATTGTAAATCCACTATCAACTAAACTACTTGCAATTTTACTTGCAAACTCTTTATCTAAATCGCATAGTGAAATAAACACTTTTCCACTTTTTGGAAGTGAGTTTTTAGCAGCATTTTGAGATTTTGCAAATGCCATCGCAAAATTATCAGCAATACCCATAACTTCACCTGTAGATTTCATTTCAGGACTTAGAAGTAAATCAGCACCTGTTAGTTTATTAAATGGAAAAACTGACTCTTTAACAGCTACATGATCTTTTAATTTTGGTTTTAAAACTTTGTTATCTTCATATACAATCTCTCTATCATAAACTTTAAGAGCATCTCTTAAACTCTCTCCCCACATAACTCTAGTTGCAACTTTTGCAAGAGGAATTCCAGTTGCTTTACTTACAAATGGAACTGTTCTAGATGCTCTTGGATTTACTTCAATTAAATAGATTTGTCCTTTATGAATTGCATATTGAGTATTCATCAAACCAACAACTCCAAGACCTAAAGCCATCTCTTTAGTTTTTGATTCTAATTGTTTAATTAAATCATCACTTATAGAGATTGGAGGAAGTGAACAAGCACTATCACCTGAGTGAATACCAGCTTCTTCGATATGTTGCATAATTCCACCAATATAAACCTCTTTACCATCACTAATACAATCAACATCAAGCTCAATTGCTCTATCTAAAAATTTGTCAATTAAAACAGGAGCATCATTTGAAACTGAAACTGCCTCATCCATATACTGTTTTAGCTCATCCGTAGAGTAAACAATTTTCATTCCTCTTCCACCAAGAACAAATGATGGTCTAACTAACACAGGATATCCAATTTTTTCAGCTATTTGTATAGCTTCATCAATTTTTACAGCTGTTCCATTTTCTGGTTGTAAAAGACCAATTTTTTCAACAAATGCAGAGAATTTTTTTCTATCTTCAGCTAAATCAATTACATCAGCTGTTGTTCCAATAATTTTTGCTCCAGCTTTTGTTAAAGCTTGTGCAAGTTTAAGTGGAGTTTGTCCACCAAAATGAACAATTACACCATCTGGTTGCTCTTTTTCAACTACACTTCTAACATGTTCAAAATCAATTGGTTCAAAGTATAAAACATCTGATGTATCATAATCTGTACTTACAGTTTCAGGATTACAGTTGTACATAATTGTTTTTACACCCATTTCAGCTAATGCAAAACTTGCGTGTACACAACAATAATCAAACTCAATTCCTTGACCAATTCTATTTGGTCCTCCACCAATAATCATAACTTTTTTATCTTTTGATTTTATAGCATCTTTTTTAGGTAGTTTTGTAATATTTGTTGTTGAGTATAGATATTGATTTAGAGCTTTAAACTCTCCTGCGCAAGTATCAACTTCATTGTATTCGAAATCTATATCAAATTTTTTTCTAGCTTGATAAACATCTTCTTCAGTTTTTCCAATTAAAGAGGCAATAAATTTATCACTCATTCCATTTGATTTTGCTCTTCTTAGAAGCTCTTCACTGTTTAAAATATCTGAACTTGCTATCTCTTTTTCTAAATTATAAAGTTCTCTAAATTTAGCTAAGAACCAAGGGTCTATTTTTGATAACTCAAATATATCCTCATTTGTTAAACCTTGTCTCATACCATCCATTAGATATAAAAGTCTTTTATCGTTTGGTCTTCTAATCTCTTTTTTGATTAACTCTAAATCTGTTGTAATAGTATCAAAACCACAAAGTCCAGTTTCAAGTGAACACATAGCTTTTTGAATTGATTCATTGAATGTTCTTCCAATAGCCATAACCTCTCCAACACTCTTCATAGAAGTTGTTAAAGTTGAGTTTGCTTTTGGGAATTTTTCAAATGTAAATCTTGGAACTTTTGTAACGATATAATCAACTGAAGGCTCAAAACAAGCTAGTGTTCCTGTCATATCATTTTCAATCTCATCAAGTGTAAATCCAACTGCTAAAAGTGTTGATACTTTTGCTATTGGATAACCTGTTGCTTTTGATGCAAGTGCAGAACTTCTAGAAACTCTTGGATTCATCTCAATTACAAGCATTCTTCCTGTTTTTGGACACATAGAGAATTGAACATTTGATCCACCACTATTTACTCCAACTTCTCTTAGAATTGCAAAAGATGCTTCTCTCATTTTTGCATACTCTTTATCTGTAAGTGTAAGCGCAGGTGCAATAGTTATACTATCTCCTGTATGAACTCCCATAGGATCAAGATTTTCAATAGAACAAACAACTATACAGTTATCATTTGTATCTCTGATAATCTCCATCTCATACTCTTTCCAACCTAAAACCGATTCTAAAATCTCAATCTCATTGATTGGTGAAGCATCAAGTCCAGCTTGAGCTAAAACTTTAAACTCTTCCATATTATAAGCAACTCCACTTCCAGCACCTGCAAGTGTAAATGAAGCTCTTGAAATAACAGGGAAACCAATATCTTTAGCTAATCTCATAGCCTCTTCAAGATTATAAGCATTTTCACTTCTTGGTAAATCAAGACCTATTTTTTTCATAGATTCAGTAAAAAGATGTCTATCTTCACCTTTTTTAATTGCTTCTGGATGAACTCCTAAGAATTGTATACCTTCAAGTAATCCTTTTGAATACATAGATGTAGCAACATTTAATGCTGTTTGACCTCCCATTGTAGGTAAAATAGCATCAATTTTCTCTTTTTTAATGATATTTAAAACAACCTCTTCTGTGATTGGCTCAATATAAGTCTTATCAGCAAACTCTGGGTCTGTCATTATTGTTGCTGGATTTGAGTTTACCAAAACAACTCTATATCCTAACTCTTTTAGAGTCTTTGTCGCTTGTGTTCCAGAGTAATCAAACTCGCACGCCTGTCCTATAACAATTGGTCCTGAACCAATTAACAAAATATTTTTTATATCTTCTCTTTTTGGCATACTTTATCCTTTCGCTGATTTAAAATTTGGCAAGTTTATCCAAAAAGTGCTTAAGTTTTTGTTATGTGAAATGCTTATGTAGTAGTTATTTAGAAGATTAGTTACTGTTTTTTACAGTAAAAACTAATTTTGCCTCTTCTAATAGTTTTTGTGCTAATTCTAACTCTTTTAAACCCTCATTATAAAGTTTAATTGAATCACTTAAAGTAATATCGTTTTTTGTAAGTTGTTCTAAAATCTCTTTTGCTTTTATTATTTTCTCTTCAAAATTTAACGCTTCTTTTTTTTGTTCCACTTTTTAATCCTTTAAAATATCTTTTATATGCTCTTCAAATTTATCAACTTCTACTAAAAATGAGTCATGACCACTTGAACTGTCAACTTCAAGATAAGTTACTTGATCTTTTTTGCCAATTTTTATCATAATATCTTCTATCTCTTTCATCTCACTTGGGAAAAATAGCATATCATCTTTAAAAGATATCAAATGAAGTTTACCCTCAATTTTTGAAAAAGAGTCTTCTAGTTTATCTTTGTTTCTTCCAGCATCAAATATATTTATTGTTTTACAAATATATAAATATGAGAGTGGATCAAAAAACTTTGGAAAACTATAGGAGTTGTGTTCAAGATATCTTTCAATCTCAAATCTTCCAAAAAGTTCATAAAGTCCATCTGTACTTACATAATCTCTTCCAAATTTTTTATTAAATAAAGCTGGACTTAAATAAGCTATCAATCCAGCCATTCTTCCAACTGCAAGCCCTACTAATCCTCTTGCTTTTAGATCATCTTTATCATAATTTCCATTTAAAAAACTAGGATCATGTCTTATTGCTTCAATTGCTATTTTATTTAAAGCAACTGCCCAAGGTCTTGTATATGCTGTACAAGCAAGTGCTATGTAATGTTTTGCAAAGTTTGGATGTTCAATACTGTAACATAAAGTTTGCATTCCACCCATACTTCCACCAATTACAGCAATAGCATTTTTAATTCCTAAATGTTTATATAATCTCATTTGAGCATTTACAATATCTGAAATTGTCAAAACTGGAAATTTAAGTCTATACTCTTTTTTGGTAGATGGATTAATACTTAATGGACTTGTTGAACCATAAGAGCTTCCAATATTATTTGAGCATATTACAAAATATTTTTCTGTATCAATTGTTTTACCATCTCCAATAAACTTATCCCACCAACCAGCTTTTGCTTCATTTTCATAACGACCAGCTGCGTGATGACTTCCTGATAATGCATGACAAATAACAATTACATTTGATCTATCTTCATTTAATGTTCCATAAGTTTCATAGATTATTTCAAACTCTTCAAGTAATCTTCCACTCTCAAGATATAAAGGTTCATTAAACTTCTGCGTTTTTGTCTCTATTTTCAAAATATTTTTCCAAATTTCCATAAATTTAAGGTTAAAGTTTAGCTAAAGTAAAATAAAAAAGCCTTTTAAGTGACACTTTTTTTAAATGCTAATAAAAATTTTATATTTTATCAAAGATTATAAGTAAAATTTTATATAATCATAGTCTTAAATTATAAAAAGGATTTTTGTGAATAAAATTGAAGAGCTAAAAAATATTTTAATCGATGGTGTTTTACCTGAATTAAATAGTGAAATAGATGCTTTAGAAAAATTAATTAATAAAAAAAATAGTAAAGATTTAATAGAAGAGCTAAACTATTTAAAAGATGTAAAAAGGTTTTATGATGAAGCTTTAAGGCTTATAAATGAGAATAAATTAAGTGTTCAAGAGGCCCAAAATATACTTCTTGATTTAGAAGATATGGAAGAAGATGAGGGAGATTTATAGTGTTTGATTTAGAGATTTATGAACTAATTTTTATTGGTATGTTTGTTGTTGCCTTTATTTTTGGTTTTATTGCTCAACAAAAACAGTTCTGTTTTAGTGGAAGTATAAAAGATTATTTACAAATAAAATCTACAAAAAGAGCATCTAGTGTTGTTATGGCTATGATTGTTGCAATAATTTCAACTCAACTTTTTGTATATTTTTATGATATTGATTTATCATCTAGTTCATACTTTAAAAACAACATAAACTATTTTGCAATAATTATTGGAGGAGCTTTATTTGGTGCTGGAATGATGATAGCTGATGGATGTAGTAGTAGAAGCATAGTAAAATTTGCACAAGGTGATACAAATGCTTTAATCACTCTCTTATTTATTGCAATTTTTGCATTTGCAAGTACAAGAGGAGTTTTAGCTCAAGGTGTAAACAGTGTTATTAATAATGAATTTTTAATATCAATTTCAAGTTATATAACAAATTTTCAAATAAATATATATTTTGTTTTAATAGTTCTTTTTACAATTTTACTATTTTTAACAAAAAAGATAAAAAGAGCAATTAGTTTATATGATGGTATGATTATTGGTCTTCTAGTAGGAGTTTCTTGGTTTCTAACAGGATATTTAGCGCTAGAAGATTTTGAGAATACAATTCAAGTTCAAGCTATTAGTTTTGTCTATCCAAGTGCAAAAACTTTAGAGTTTTTTACTTTTTTTGAAATCACTGAGCTTAGTATTGGTGTTTGTTTAGTAGTTGGTGCTATGTTTGGAGCATATTTTTCTACATTTTTTAACAAAAAATATAGTTTTGGATGCACATCTCAAATAACATTTAACAAACTAAAATATAATATTATTGGTGGTTCACTTATGGGAGTTGGTGGAATCATGGCTATTGGATGTACTGTTGGACAAGGTTTAAGTGGAGTTTCAACACTTCTATTTAGTTCATTTTTGGCAATAATATCTATTGGAGTTTCTGGTTTTATAACTGGAAAAATCCTACATAAAAAAGATAGACTTCCTATGTGTTTCTTATTTGAATGGGATGATGAGAAGAAAAACAAACCTATAAACTATGAGATTTAAATCTCATAGTATTTTTTTTAATGATGTAGATGATACTCTACTGTATATCCTCTCATTCTTGGAGGAGTATCAAGTTTACTTTCAACACTATCAAACTTATCTTCAAGATTTAGATTTTCATTTGTTTCATCAATACTTTCGTCATCTTCATCTTTGTTTTTAGTTTCAAAACCTGTTGCAATAATTGTAATTTTTACTTGATCTGGTTCAAAAGTATCATCATAAGTTATACCTTGAATAATTTTTGCATATTTATCAACTCTTGAACCAATAGTTGTTAAAATATCAGTTACTTCTAAAAGTCCAATATCTGGGCTAATTGTTAAGTGAACTAAAGCACCTTTTGCACCATCAAGAGGAAGTTTTTCTAACAATGGAGAGTTTATAGCATTATCAAGTGCTCTTCTTACAGCATGCTCACCCTTTGCTTTTCCAATTCCCATAAGTGCAATACCTTTGTACTTCATAATTGTTTTAACATCTGCAAAATCGGCATTTTGATCACTTCCACTACCTGGATTTAAAATAACTTGACTCATACCATTTACAGCTTGATATAAAATATTATCAACAATTTTATAAGCATTTTTTAGTGTTATTTTTTCATCAACTGTTTCAATTAGTTTATCATTTGATATTACAATTAAAGAGTCACTTACTTTTTTAAGCTCATCTAAACCTGTATTTGCAAGTCCAGCTTTAAAAATACCTTCATGAGCAAAAGGTTTTGTAACAACCGAAACTGTTAAAGCTCCAACCTCTTTTGCTGCTTTTGCAACAATTGGAGCAGCACCTGTTCCAGTACCTCCTCCAAGTCCTGCTGCAATAAATACAATATCAGCTCCAGCTAAAGCAGTTTTAATCTCCTCATAACTCTCCAAAGCAGCATCTCTTCCAACCTCAGGATCCATTCCAGCACCAAAACCTTTAGTTAAATTTGGTCCAAGTTCAATTTTTATTGGAGCTTTTGATACATGAAGTGCTTTTAAATCAGTATTTGCAACAATTAAATCCACCATATGAATTCCCTCTTCAATAGTGTGATTTACCATATTACAACCACCACCACCAACTCCAATTACTGCAATTTTTGGTAAATTTGTAGATAGTGCTCTTGTTGGTGATTTTTCTCTAACTATAATATCATCCATCTCAAATAAATTGTTATTCTCCATTAAAACCACTCCGTTAATTTTGTAAATATTCCACTTTTTTTCTTTTTTTGTAGAGGCTCAAGAAGTGTATTTTCAACTCTCTCAGATTGTAGATTTAAATCTTGATTATAGTTTGTTTTTATTGCTTCAATAGGTTTCTCTTTTTTTATAGGTTTTAATAATCTTTTGTTAGAGTCTAACTGATAACCTCTATTTATTCCTAAACCAAACATTATAAGACCTACAATTGAAGCTTTATTTTGTTCATCAAAACTTACTCTAAAAGCGTTTGGAAGAGTTTTTGGAGATGAAATTGCAACAGGTATTCCTTCAAAAACTCTTTTTGCCAACTCTTTTATTCCATGAATTTCACTCATTCCACCTGTTAGAACTATTCCAGAACCAATATTATCAAGCAAAGCATTTCTTTTTAATTCATTTCTTACTAAAACCAAAGTCTCTTCAACTCTTGCGTGAACAATACCTTGAATAAAATCTAAAGCAACCTCTTCTTTATTCTCTTCATCGTTTATTCTAGGAACAGAAACAGATGCTCTTGATTGACCATCTTCAAAAGCTGAATAGTTTTTAATTAATGATCCATGCTCTATTTTTAACTTCTCTGCAAAACTTATTGGAGTTTGTAAAGTAATAGATATATCGCTTGTTATATTTTTTGAACCAACAGGTAAAAATCCATTATAAATTATTGAACTACCTTTATAATATACAAACTCTGTTGTTGTAGAACCTAAATTTATAACAACTGCACCAATCTTTTTTTGCTGTTCATCTAAAGTTGATAATGATGCAGCATAAGAGTCTAAAACAAAACTAATATCCTCTATTCCAAAAACCTTTAGAGCTGATTTTATATTTATTAAAGCATTTCTTTTTGCAGTTACAATATATACATTTACCTCTAATCTACTACCATTCATTCGAATTGGATTATCAACCTCTATATCATCAACCATAAAAGATATTGGAATTACATGAACTAAATCATAATCAGAGTTTATTGTAGTATTTGAAAGTGCCATTTGCATAGCTTGATTAATATGAGATTCTGATATTAATCCATTTTGAATTGTAACAGCACCTGAACCCTTTACTCCTGTTGTATAATTTCCAGAAATAGATACAACAGTAGTTCCTATACTTTCATGAACTGCCTCTTTTGCTTTTAAAATTGCCTCTTTTATGCTTCTTGAGGCATCATCAATATTTATTATTAAACCTTTATTTACCCCACTACTTTGTGCTGTTCCATAACCTAAAATCTCTATACTATTATCTGCATCATATTTTGGTTTTGAAATAGCTGCTACAACTGCGCTAGAGCCAATACTTAAAGATAAAAAAACATCTGTTGTATTATTCAATTCTACTCCTTATTTTGCATATAAGTCTTAATCTCATATTTTTGTTCTAATTTTTTTAAAAGATTAGTTAAAAGTTCGTTTTCAACCAAACTTCCTATCTCTTGTTTTACTAAATTTGAGTTTTGTTCACTATAATTTTTTAATCTTGAGTCAACTATTCTAAACATAACAGCTTTATCATCAAACTTAATAGAAGACTCTTTTGAAGTTGTTACAAAAAGATTATTTAAAAACTCTTGTGCTTCATCTTGACTTAAACCTTTAATTTTTGAACTGCTTGCTCGATTAATATTTTTTACAACACTTCCTTTAAAGTTTGTTAGCTCTTTATCTATTTTTGCATCTAAAGCTTCATGTTTTTTATCAAGTAAAGCATCAGCATAAACCATAGTTCTTGCCTCTTCAAAAGTAAGTGGTTTTGAAGGAATTTTTTTAACAACTTTTACAATATAAAAACTATTTTTTTCTAAAAACGGTCTTGTTATATCTCCCTCTTTTTGCTCTAAAATCTTCTCTATATTTTCACTTGAAAAAGGTATCTTATCTTCTGCATAAACTCTTTTTGAGTCAAAATTCTCTTCACCTTTTTTAAGTTTTAAATATAAATTTAAAGCCTCTTTTTTTGATTCATTCTCATTTAAATCAGCAATAACTTCATCTTTTGCCTCTTCAAAAGATTTAAGTTTTCCATCTTCAAATCTATAATCAAGTTTAAATCTATCATAATATTTTAAAATCTCATCTTCTTTTATATTACTATTTTTAATATCATACTTTTTAATCTCTAATTCAAAACTAGGAGTGCTATTGTAGTTTGAACTATTTTGTTCAAAATACTCTTTTACCATCTTCTCATCAATTTTCAGATTTATATCATCTATTGATAAAATTTTATATTCAATATCATCTTCAATAAATAGAAGCTTACCAATATTTTCTAACTCATTATCACTAACATTTAAAGAGAAAATTGCTTGAATTTTTTGAAAAAGTATTGTATCTTTTAGGCTATTTTCAAACTCCTGTGGTGTAATTATATTTTGAGCTAAAACTTTTACATATTGTTCTTTACTAAATTTACCATCAACTTTAAACTCTTCATATTTTAAAATCTCTTTAGCTATCTCTTCATCAGTTGTAATTAAACCTAAATCTTCACCATAAACTAAAAGTAATTTTTTTTGTAAAAGTTGAGATAAAGCAATATCCTCAAGTCTTAACTGTTTTGCTAACTCTTGATTAAATGAATCTCCAAATAGTTGTGCATATTGTCCATATAAACTTGAATACTCTTTATTTAACTCTTCAAAATTTATCTCTTTATTTCCAATAGTTGCTACTACTGATCCTTTTGAACCATAGTTATATGATCCCCAACCAACGAATCCAGCACCAACAAAGGCAATAGTACTAATCCAAATAGTAATAACCAACCACTTTTTATGTCTTTGCATCCAAGTTATCATAAATATAAATCCTCATTGAAATTTTTAGCTATTATGATACAAAAATCTTGCTTGTATGTTATTTAAAGTGTTATATTTAGTATATCGTTTTGCTCATTTTCTATTTTACTATCTAACAAATCATTTATTACACTCTCTCGTTTTGTTATCTCTATTTTTTTACAAGCACTTTTAAAAGCCTCTTCCTCACCAACAATAAAACACATATCTTTTGCTCTTGTAATTGCAGTGTAAAGAAGTTTTGTATTGTGCATTATGTAGTGCGAAAAACTCATTGGAATTAGTGCATTTTCATACTCCATTCCTTGAGTTTTATGTATTGTTAAACAGTATGCCAAATTTAGAAGTGAGCTAATATTATCAAAATCATAAAAAACTACCATATCATCATTTGGATATAAAACAACACACTTTTGCTCATCAAAATCAAGTTTTATTATAAGCCCTAACTGTCCATTATAGACTCTTCTTTCCATATATTCACTTGAATTTGATTTATACATACTCATAGTTTGAGCTTTCATATTCTCATTTTTTATATGAATAACCTTATCAGTTAGTTTATACTCCATCTCTTTTATTTTTAAACTTCTATTTTTGGTATGATTAAAGAGTCTTTGAAGTTCAGTATTTAAGTTATCTACTCCTAATATTCCAGCTTTCATAGGAGTAATTACTTGAAAAAGAGTCAAAGCTTTACTTATATTTTTTGCTTTTATATAGTCATAATATTGAACTATATAATCACTTGCAATATTTAAAATAGTATTTAAAATATACTCACTATTTTCAACTCTTAAATCAAAAAATTCATTTTGATTTAGTGAATTTTTAACACCATAATAGTTTTTAATAGATACATCAATAAATTTAAAATCTTCAAAATCCTCTTTATAGTTTGGTAACTCACCTTTTCTAATATCATTTGCAATTAGAGCTATTGCTTGATTCTCATTTTGTCTATAAATTTTTGTAAGTTTACAAATTGGTGCTAACTCATATTTTATGCTATCAGCTAAGATATTTCCAGCTCCAATAGCTGGAAGCTGTCCATCATCTCCGACAATAATAAAAATTGTATCATCACTAATTTTTGAGATGATTTGATAAAAAGTTACTGAGTTTACCATTGATGCTTCATCTAATAAAATAACTTTATATGGAAAAAAATCCTTCTCTTTGTGCTTCATCAAAAGGCTTTGAATTGTGCTTGAGTTATATCCTGTTGTATCACTTATTCTTTGACTTGCAATTCCTGAAAGTGCAATAGTTATAATATCATCATAAGAGACAATTTCTTCAAGAAGCTCTAAAATTGCCCTACTTGAAGTTGATTTTCCAGTTCCTGCATAACCTATTAAAAATAGAGTCTTCTCTCCACTATTTATAAGTTCAACAGCTTTTTTTTGTTCATCACTTAAAATAAAACCTAAACTGCTCTCTTTTTTATCTAAATACTCTTCAAAATTTTCAACAATTTTTCTATTTTTGTCATCTTTTCTTCTATTAAAAAACTCTAAGATGCTTCGCTCTGAAAAATATAACATTGATAGTGCAACTCTATTTTCACTTGTTTTATAAATCTCCTCTTTTGCTAGCATCTCAACTAAAACATTCTCATATAACTCATCTTGTTTTGAAAATCTCAAACTATCATCAAGAAGTTTATACAAATGAAATTTATCAATTGATGAGTTACCGTTGTTGTCACAATACTCTTTTAAGGTGTAGTTTAGGCAAGATTTTATTCTAAAAGGTGATTTTGGATCAATTCCTAAAGCTTTTGCAATCTCATCTGCTCTTTTAAAACCAATACCTTTTATGTTTGTTAAGATATATGGGTTTTCTTTTATTTTTTCTATTAAATTATCGACTAAATTAAATGTTGAGTATATTTTTGTAATTAAATTTGCAGATACACCAAACTTACCCAAAAAACTTCCCAACTCTCTTAAATGTTTAAATTGATGCCATGAGTCTAAAATAGTCTTTAGCTTCTTCTCTTTTATACCTTTAAAATTTAAAAGTTCATTTGGATTATTCTCTAAAATCTCTATTAATTTTGTTTCACCATATTTTTCTAAAATCTCGCTTGCTGCTTTTTTTGTAAAACCTTTTACTATTTTTGTAAGAAAAAAATAGAGTTCATTATCTTTTATTTGTAATGTATCAAACTCAAATTGAACACCATATTTACTATGAGTTATCCAATTCCCACTAAGTTCAATCTCTTCTCCAACCATCTTTTGTATATCTGCATCAAAATATGTTCCACAAATTTTTTGATTATTTTCTAAAACAGCAATAATATATCTGTTCTCTTCATTTTGATATAGAACTTTTTTTAAAACTCCACTTAGTTTATAACTTTTTTGATTAGTTTCCATCATCAAATCTATCTTTTTTATGTTTCTCTTTTTTGTATGTAGCTTTATTTTTCTCTTTTTGAAGTAAATTTGCATCTTTTAGTAAAGTTGCTCTCTCATCTTCAAAACTTTCACTTGGATTTTTTGCAAACTCTAATGTTTTTTTTATAAAGTTATCTACACTTGAGTAATAATCTGAATATAACTCAACTTTTTGTGTTTTACACATATCTTCATAGTTTTTAAATGTTCTTTTTAAAAAAATCTCTTTATTGAAATTTTCAAGTTTTAATAAAGAGATTGTTCTAGTTAAAAACTTCTCTGCTACTCTTATATATCTAATTCTTAGTTGCTTATCATTTAGATTAAAGCCCATTTAAAAACCCTTTTTCTTTTAAAAATTTGCTGATTATAACCAAAATAATTTAATATTAATAAAAATATTACAAAATGCAATAATTTTAATAAAGCAAAATGGTATAAATTTTTTGATAAAATATATACCTATTTTTCAAAAAGGACAAATTATAGAAAATTTTTCAAAACTAAATTTAAACGAAAAGATTTTAAAAGCAATTTCTGATTTAAACTATGAATCTTTGACGCCTATTCAAGAGAAAGCTATTCCAATAGCAAGAAAAGGTAGAGATATTATTGGTATTTCTCAAAGTGGAACTGGTAAAAGTTGTGCCTTTATTTTACCAATTTTAGAATCAATATTAAAAGATCAAGAGCTTGGTAAAAATAGAGTTTTAAGAGCATTAATTATAGCTCCAACAAGAGAGTTAGCAAAACAAATTGTAAAATCTATTGAAAATTACTCAAAATATATGGATGTAAAAACTGTATCAATTTTGGGTGGTGAGAGCAAAAATTTACAAGCAAAAAAATTATCAAATGGTGTTGATATAGCAGTTGCAACAGCTGGAAGACTGCTTGAGCATATAAAAGAGAATTCAATAAATCTATCAAGTGTTACAAAGGTAGTTATTGATGAGTTAGATGTAATGCTTGATATGGGATTTTTAAAAGATTTAGAGCAAATTTTGCCTTATATTGGTAAAAATAGACAAATATCTATGTTTAGTGCAACAATAAATTCAACTGTAAAAACTTTGGCAAAACAGTTTTTAAATGATCCTGTTGTTATTGAAGTTACTACTCAAAGATCAAATGTAAAAAATATAACTCATGAGGCTATTTTAGTTGATGAGGATAGAAAACTTGAAGCCTTATCATACTTTATTGGTTCAAAAAATATATCACAAGCTTTAGTTTTTGTAAATCAAAAATCACAAGCCGATACTTTAGTTGAAAATTTAAATCTTGATGGTTTAAAAGCTGCTTGTATTCATGGCGATGTTAGACAAAGTACAAGAGCATTAGCACTTAGAAAATTTAAAGAAAAAGAGCTAAGAGTTTTAGTAGCAACTGATATAGCTGCAAGAGGAATTGATATAGAAAATCTTCCTTGCGTAATAAACTTTGCACTTCCTCAAAGTATTGATGATTTTACTCATAGAGTTGGAAGAACAGGAAGAGCTGGAAATGATGGACTTGCAATTACATTTTTAAGTGTAAAAGATTATAAATTTTTTGCTGATATTGAAAAAGAGTTAATTCTTAGTGTAAAAAGATATGAACTTGAGGGATTTGCTACAAAAGAGAAAAAACCAAGAGTAAAATCAAAACAACAAAAATCTATAAAAGATAAAAAATTTGAAGCAAAAAAAAGAGAGGAAAAGGTTAAGAAACCTAAAAAAACTAAATCTAAAAAAGTAACAAAGAGAGGATAAAATGAAGAATAAAAATTTTAAAAGATTTAAAGATATTGCAAAAGTTAGTGGACTTAGTAGCTTTTTAATTTTAGGTTTAACAGCTTGTAATAACAACTCAAATCAAGGTCAATCTTCAAACAATACTATATCAGAAGCTTCTCAACAACAAGGGGCATTTGTTATAGTTGAGCAAGATGCTAGTGGAAATTACAAAATTGCAGATGAGTTTCCAGCATCTAAAACAACAATAGTTTTAAGAAGTCCAGATGGAAGTGAGAGAATTTTGTCTCAAGCAGAGATTGATCAGCTTGTTAAAGAAGAAGAGAAAAAAATAGATGCTGGAACTTCACCTCTTACAAATCCAGAGATGAGTAGTGGTGGAATGGGACTTGGTGGAGTTTTATTATCTTCAATTGCAGGAGCAATGATTGGTTCTTGGCTTGGAAATAAACTATTTAATAATCAAAACTTCCAAAACCAAAAAGCAGCACAATATAAATCTCCTCAAACTTATAGTAAATCTCAAAGTTCATTTAATAAACCAGCTACTTCAAATACAAGTTCACAAAAAAAGAGTGGATTTTTTGGTGGTAATAATACAAACAGAACAACAAACTCATCAAGTTTTGGAAGCTAAAAATGAGATTAGAAAAAATAGATGCTCTTGATAATAAATATTTAGAATCAATAGGTTTTACATGGCATACAGATAGCGATGAGAGCTCATATATTGCAAATGAGTTAGTAGTAATTAGTGAAGAGGAAGCTGAAGCTTTTTATGAAGCTACAAATGAACTTTATGATATGTTTATTGAAGGTGCTCAATATGTAATAGACAATGAGTTATTTCATGAGTTAAATATCCCTTTTAATTTAGTTGAAGTTATAAAAGAGTCATGGGAAAATGATGTTCATTGGCATTTGTATTCAAGATTTGATTTAGCAGGTGGAGTTGATGGTAAACCTATTAAATTAATTGAGTTTAATGCAGATACACCAACTTCACTTTTTGAAACAGCAATAATTCAGTGGGCAATGCTAAAGAAAAATGGTTTAGATGAGAGTAGTCAATTTAATAACTTATATGATGCCTTAAAAGAGAACTTCAAAAGAATCATCACTTTAGATAGTGATATTGAAAAATTTGATGAGTATTATTCAAAACTTGGTTGGAAAATACTATTTTCTAGTATTTCAAGCTCAAGTGAAGATATAAATACTACAAAACTACTTCAACATATTGCTTCTGAAGCTGGTTTTAATACAGATTTTGAGTTTATAGAAAATGTTAATTTTAGTGATGATGGAATATTTAAAGATGATGAGTTATTTGAGTTTTGGTTTAAACTAATTCCTTGGGAAGATATAGCAATACAAGAGAGTGAATTGGCTTTAATTTTAACAGAGATTATAAAAGAGAAAAGAGCAATTATTTTTAATCCAGCTTACACTTTAATATTTCAATCAAAAGCATTTATGAAAATTTTATGGGATTTATATCCAAATCATCCACTACTTCTTGAGACTTCTTTTGAACCACTTGTTGGTAAAAAATATGTTGAAAAAAAAGCTTTTGGAAGAGAAGGTTCAAATATCAAAATTATAAATAGTGATGGAAGCGTTGAGATTGAAAATGGTGGTGAGTATGATGGTCACAAATCAATTTTCCAAGAGTATGTAGATTTTGTAAAAGATTCTAAAGGAGAGTGTTATCAAGCTGGAGTTTTTTATGCTTACGAAGCTTGTGGCTTAGGATTTAGAAGAGGTGGTAAAATTTTAAATAATATGTCTAAATTTGTTGGACATATTATTAAATAGAATTTGTTACTTTTCTTCAAGATAATCTAATTTTATAGATTAAAACAAACTTAATTAAGATTATCTTGATTAAATTAAAATACAATACCAATTATTTAATTTTTGAGGTAAAAAATGAACGAAAATACTAAAAGAGAAAAATCTCTTACAATGACAATGTTAATGACTCCAGAAAAAGCAAACTTCTCTGGAAAAAATGTACACGGTGGTGAGATTTTAAAAATGCTTGATCAAGTTGCTTATGCTTGTGCAGCTAGATATTCAGGGCATTATGCAGTTACTTTATCTGTCGATATGGTGTTATTTAAAAATCCAATAAAAATTGGCTCACTAGTTACATTTCACGCTTCTGTAAACTATACAGGAAGAACATCTATGGAGATTGGAATAAAAGTTATCTCTGAAGATATTAAGGATCACACAATAAAAAATACAAATGTATGCTACTTTACAATGGTTGCAGTTGATGAAAATGGTGTTCCAATGCCAGTTCCAAAACTTGAACTTATAACAGAAGATGATAAAAGAAGATATAACGACGCTTTAAAAAGAAGAGAGTTTAGAATGTCTTCAAGACATGCAAAACAGTAATTAATGTTTTGTGGTATTGATGAAGCAGGACGAGGACCACTTGCTGGTCCTTTGGTTGTTGCTGGTGTTATTTTATTAGAAGATATACAAAACCTTGCAGATTCAAAAGTTTTAAGCGAAAAAAAACGAGAAAAACTCTTTGATGAAATTAAACAAAAATCAAAATATCATATAGTTTTTAAAAGTGCCAAACAAATAGATGATTTAGGAATCTCTTTTTGTATAAAAGAGTCTATTTTAGAGATTATGGAAACTTTACAAAATGATGCAAGCTCTTTTTTAATGGATGGAAATACAAATTTTGGTATAGAAAATCTTCAAAAAGAGATAAAAGCAGATGCAAAATATAAAGAGGTAAGTGCTGCTTCAATTCTAGCAAAAGTAAGCCGAGATAGATTTATGGATTCAATCTCAGAAAACTATCCAGAATATAACTTTAAAAAACATAAGGGTTATGGCACAAAAGCCCATGTTGATGCCATAAAAGAGTTTGGAAGAAGTGATATTCACAGATTTAGTTTTAAATTAAAAGCTTTAAAAGAGGTTTAAATTTTAATCTTTTTTTAACCACTCTTTTAAACTCTTTAAATCCTCTATTCTCTTTGGCTCAATTTTTAAAATATCAGCCAAACTTTTTACACCCATAGATAGAAGATATTGTAAATTATGATCAAAAGTCGCCTCTTCTATTACAAAAATATTATCTTGATGAACTTCAAACATATATCCACCATTTGGAATAGGAGTTTGAGATAAAGTTACAGTGTAGTAATCTTTTATAATACTTTGTTTTTGAGAGTACATAAGCCCAATATTATATGAATCATTTCCAAAACCTCTAATAGCAACAACCAAAACTTTTGTTTCACCTTTTTTTGAAGAGTTGAAAATTCCTACAATATCCTTTATTGTTGAATATCCTGGGATTTTATTTAAAAATTTTTCTGTAAAACTAAGAAGCCTTGTTTCAATAAATTGACCTACAATATATAGTAAAAAAACAAAAACAAAACATACAACAAAAAACCAAAAAATAGGATTTGAATCTGAATTAACTCCAACAAAATCTAAAACACTATTTACCAAAAAATCTATTTTTCCAAACAACCAAAAGATTACTATAGTAATAAGTGCAACTGGAAGTACCCAAAATAATCCTTGAAGAACTATCTCAAAAAAATGTTTTAATTTTCTCTTTATCAAAATCTCTCCTAAAATAATTTTTGAAACTATATCAAAAAATCAATATTTTTAATCTACTCATATCTTAATGCTTCAATTGGATTTAATCTTGCAGCTTTTCTTGCTGGAAAATATCCAAAAACAACACCAATTAAAGTTGAAAATATAAATGCTACAAAAATAATTTGATAATTTATAATAAATGGTAAATCAAGTAAATTTACAACACCATATCCAATTGATAATCCCAAAAACACTCCAATAATTCCACCCCAAGTTGATAAAACAACAGCCTCTACTAAAAACTGCATCAAAACCTCTTTCTCCATAGCTCCAATTGCAAGTCTTGTACCTATTTCTCTTGTTCGCTCTGTTACAGATACAAGCATAATATTCATAATCCCAATTCCACCAACAAGCAAACTAATTGCAGCAATAGAACCTAGCAAATATGTAAGCATTTTTGTAGTATTTGTCATAGTATCAAGTATATCTTTCATATCTCTTATATGAAAATTATCAGCTTCACCTATTTTAACACCTCTTCTTTCTTGCATTAAAGATGTAATCTCAGTTTTTGCATCTTCTATAAACTGCTCTTGTGTTATTGAAATTATTATTGATGAAACATCTTTTTTACCTAAAATCTTTCTTTGAAACATATTTGTTGGAACTATTACTATCTCATCTTGATCATTTCCAAAAGCAGCTGCTCCTTTTGAACTTAAAACTCCTATTACATTACAAGTTAAATTTTTAAGTCTTATGTTTGTTCCAATTGGGTTTTCATCACCAAAGAGCTGTTTTTGAATAGTTGTTCCAATAATACAAGATGATTTTCCAGTTATAAGCTCACTATCATCAAAAACTCTTCCATCTTCAAGTTGCCAATCTTTGATTATAAAGTAGTCATTATCAGTTCCAACTACAGTTGCTGTGTGACTTTTATTTCCATATACAATATTCATTCGCGAAGAGCCTTCAGTTGTTGCTCCTTTAATATTTGCAACTTCATTTTTAATAGCCACTATATCTTCGTTTTTAAATGGTTTTGCACTATTATCCTCTCTTGGAACTCCTCTTCTTTCTTGACCAACTCTAAGTGTTAGCATATTACTTCCAAGTTTTGTAATACTATCTTTTACACTTTGTGTTGTTCCATCTCCAATCATAACCATAGCAATAACAGAAGCTACACCTATTACTATTCCTAAAATTGTAAGAATAGATCTTAAAATATTTCTTCTTATCTCTTTTATCGCTATTAAAAAGGCATTTTCTAACATTATTTATAACCTTTTTTTAAACTATCTTCTATATTTCCATCTCTAAAATATATTATTCTATTAGCATATTTAGCCATATCCTCTTCGTGAGTTACCATAACAATAGTTATATTTGACTCTTCATTTAAATTTTTTAAAAGCTCCATAATCTCAACACTTTTAATACTATCAAGATTTCCAGTTGGTTCATCTGCAAGAAGCACTAAAGGATTTGTTACAATTGCTCTTGCAATTGCAACACGCTGTTGCTGTCCACCACTTAACTCTGCTGGAGTATGTTTTATAACACTTCCAAGACCTACTTTTTTTAAAGCTTCAATTGCCAACTCTTCTCTTTTTTTAGAAGTAACTCCTCTATAAATTAAAGGTAACTCAACATTTTCTAAAGCAGTTGTTCTTCCTAAAAGGTTAAATCCTTGAAAAACAAATCCCAAATAGTTTCTTCTTAAAAGTGCCATTTGATCTCTATTTAATTTCTCAACATTTATACCATTAAAAAGATACTCTCCACTACTTGGTTTATCTAAACACCCTATCATATTCATAGAAGTTGATTTACCACTTCCACTAGCCCCCATAATTGCAACAAACTCTCCTTTGTATATCTTTAAATCAACACCATTTAAAGCATGAGTAATATTGTTTCCACTACCATAACTTTTTACAATATTTTTAAACTCAATAATTGGTTCTTTATTTTCCATTAATACTCTTTTGCGAAATTATTACCTCATCACCAATATTTAACTCTTTTGACTCAATTGCAGAAGATCTTCCATCTGTATCTAAAATCTTTACCATAACTCTTTTTAGCTCACCATTTTCTAATTTATAAATAGGTGATAGCTCTTTTTTACCTAAATCTTTTGTAACTGCTCCTTGAGGTCTTCTATTAGGTCCCATCATAGCAACTCTTTTTGCTTCATCAATTTTTGGTTTAAATCTTAATGCACTATTTGGAACTAATATCTTATCTTTACTATCTTTTGTAACAATTCTTGCAGTTGCTGTCATTCCAGGTTTTAAGAGCAAATCTTCATTATGAACTTCAACAACAGTCTCATATGTAATAACCCCATTTGAGTTAATTGGATTTAATCTTACCTGTTTTATCTTACCTTTAAAAGTTTTGTTTGCATATGCATCAACTGTAAAAGTAACTGGCAAATCTTTTTTAATATCAGCAACATCAGCTTCATCAATGCTAACTATTAAATCCATACTTCTTAAATCTTTTGCCAAAGTAAAAAGTTTTGGAGCTGACATAGTTGCTGCTAGAGTTTGACCAATCTCTACATCTCTGTTTAATACTATTCCATCAATTGAAGATCTTACATATGCTTTTTCAAGATTTTGTTCATCTGTTTTTAAATTAAACTCAGCTTGCATAACTCTTGCTTTTGAAGCTTCAAGGGAAGATTGAGCTGCTTCATAGGCAAATTTCGCATCATCTAACTCATTTTTTGAAGGATATTTTCCATTTGAATCCTCAAACATTTTAAGAACTCTCTCATAAGTTAATTTTTTGTTTCTTAAATTTACTTCACTCTCTTTATAATTTGCTTTTGAAATTGCAAGAGCTGCTTTTGAACTATCTACTTGAGATTGAAGTTTTACTGTATCTAAAACAGCTAATACCTGCCCTACTTTTACCTCATCATTATAATCTACAAATATCTCTTTTATAGTTCCTGATACCTCTATACCTATTTCAACACTATTTGTAGGGTTTAGATTTCCAGTTGCACTTACAACTACAGATAAATCTCCTTTTTCAACCTTTTTAGTTACATACTCTACTTTTAAAGAGTCACTTTGTGAACTAAAAATTTTTATTAATATCAATACTAAAACTATGATTAATATCAAAGCTATGACTATATATCTTTTTTTATTACTTTTTGTTGCATATTTATCTAATTCATCTTTTAAATCACTCATTTTAGCCTCTTATTTTAAAATATAATTTTGAATACTCTTGAAGAATATTTATATCATTTATTAACAAATCATACTCATTTATTTTTTTACTATTTTCTAAAATCTCTAAATCATAACTTGCTGTCATTCCAGCTTGATTTGATACTCTATTTGCTTTTATTAAATCCTCATACAATTTTATATTATCATCAATACTTTTTGATATTTTTTCGTAAGTGTCAATTTTTGTTAAAATTTGTTCAAAATCAGACTCCATATCACTTTTTAAATCATTTAAATATGTTTGCTGTTTTAAAACCTCTATTTTTGACTCTTGAAGCTTTGAAGACATATTGTAATCAAACAGAGGCATAGAGAAGTTTAAAGATGCAGTTGATTGTGAATCCTCTTTTCTAGTATCACTTAACATATTATTAAAATCATCTTTTGTATTTGAGTATCTAGCATTTGCATTTAAAGTTAGTTTTGGAAGATATTCTGATCTATCTATTTTGTAACTACTATTTAAAATAGCAACTCTTGCATCCTCTTTTAGTAGTGAAAAATTCTTTTCTAAAAAATCTTCTTTTGATATTGGTTTAAAATCTAATATCTCTATGTTCTCATATTTTAAATCTGTATATTTAGCAAGTTCTAGCTCTTTTTGCTTTAAACTATTTTCAACACTTATAACATCTCTATATGCAATGTTTTTACTCATAACTGCATTATTTAACTCTATAATATCACTTTTTCCAGCTTCATATTGTATTTTTTTAATAATGAGCTCTATATCTTTATTCTCATATTTTATTCTATTTTGAAATTGTTGATACTTTAGTTTTTTAATCTCTAAAAGAGTGCTATAAATTGATAGTAATAGTTCACTATTTTCATTTTCCCAAGATAGTAAATCATAATCAAAAGTGCTTTTAGCATTATCTATTTTTGACCAAATTCCACCTGATTCAAATAGTGATTGTGTAAAACCAATTGATGCTTGTTTTGAATAGTTGTCATCCTTTGACTTATCAAAAGGGTGAGTTGTACTTACTGAGGCATCTAAATTAATCGTTCCAATCCAACTATTTTTAGAGTAATCATACTTTTTTAAAATTGACTCTTTATCAAGTTTTCTATACTCTTTTTTATCATCTTTTAGTAGTTTTAAGCCATCTTCATTTGCAAATAAATAGGTAAAAGTTAGTAAAAATATAAATAGCTTTCTCAATATATTTCCTTAGGTTGATTTTAAAAATGGTATTATAAATACTATATTTTAACCATATTTTAACAATAATTAAATTTAAGAGTTCTTTAAGATAATTATTATCAATATTATGGTACGATTCCAAAAAATTTTAAGGAAATAGTTTATGTTTGATGATATTGAAAAACTAAAACACTTGGTTGATTATGGTGTAATAGGACTATTAGTAGTTATGAGTTTTGTTGCTGTTTTTTTCTTTATTGAAAGAGTTATATTTTATAAAAAAATGGATGTAAACTCATATAAAACAAAAAAATCATTAGATGTTGCTTTGACAAAACATTTAACTATTATTGGAACTATTGCATCTAACTCTCCATATATTGGACTTTTAGGAACAGTTTTAGCAATTATGCTTACATTTATGACAATGGGTGGTGGTGGAGATATTGATGCTGCTAAAATTATGGAGAGCTTAGCACTAGCTCTTAAAGCAACTGCTGTTGGTTTGGTTGTTGCAATTGTTTCTATGGTTTTATATAATATTTTAAGTAGATTTGCTGAAGTTTTGGAAAGTGATTATGAAGCTACAGAAGTATGATTCAATCAATGTAATTCCTTTTATTGATGTACTATTAGTTCTTCTTGCAATAGTTTTATTAACTTCTACATTTATAACTAAAGGAATTATTCCTGTAAATTTACCTAATAGTCAAACGGCTAGTAAATTAAAAAGTGATAAAGAAGTTGTAATTGTTATTGATAATGCTGGAGTTTTATATCTTGATGAGATTCAAATGGCAATTCAAAATATTGAGCTTGAACTTTTAGGAAAGCAAAAAGAGACTCCAATTCATCTTCATACAGACAAAGAGACAAAGTTTGAACACTTTGTAAATGTTTTGGATATGTTAAAGAAAAATGAATTCTCAAATGTCTCAATTGTAACAAAGAAGTAAAGATGAAAAACAATAGATATATAAAATCACTTTTTATTAGTTCTACTATATATCTTGCTATTGCAGCTCCTATTTTTATATCTTTTTCAAATACTCCTAAAACAGTTGATATTAAAAAAGATGTTCACACTGTTACAAAAATCTCTTTAAGTAATATTCCAATTCAAGAAAAAGTTATTGAAGAGATTGTTGAAGAGGAAGTTGTTGAAAAAATAATTGAAAAACCAGCAAAAAAAGTTGTAAAAAAAGAGATTAAAAAACAAAAACCAAAAAAAGATACAAAACCAAAAGAAAAGCCTAAAAAGATTGTAGAGAAAAAAGAGGTTCAAGAGAAAATTACAACAGCTGATTCTGTAAATCAAGTAAAAGCTGCCGAAATTGAAGATTTATATCTAGGAAAAATAAAAAATACTATTGAAAGATATAAAACATACCCAAGAAATGCAAAAAGACTTCATCATCAAGGAGTTGTTAAAATTGCTTTTGATGTTTTATTAAATGGAAAAATTACAAATATAAGAATTATTGAGAACTCTAAATATAAAACTTTAGATAAAGCAACAATTCATCTCTTAGAAAAAATTGGCTCTTTTGATCCAATTCCAAATGAGTTGATGTCAAAATTAGATAATAAATCAAATCTAAGTCTTGAAATACCTGTTGAATACCAAATAAACTAAGAGCCTTTGCTCTTAGTTATTTAGCTAAATTTTTTATAAACTCTACAGCCATTCTAACACCTGTTCCACTTGCTCCATAAGGATTATATCCCCAAGCTTTTTCAACAAATGCAGGTCCTGCTATATCAAAATGTACCCATCTGTTTTTATTCTCAGGATAAATAAAGTTATCTAGAAACATTCCAGCTGTTATAGCTCCACCATATCTAGTGTTTGAAATATTACAAACATCTGCTATTTCAGATTTAATACACTTTTTTAGATATCTATTAAAATCAAGTTTAGTTGCATATTCACCACTATTTAAAGAGGCTTCAAGAGCTTTTTGTTTTAACTCTTCACTATTTCCCATGATTCCTGTTGTATATTCACCAAGTCCTACAACACAAGCACCTGTTAAAGTTGCAAAATCAAAGATATAATCAAAATCTTTAATCTCATCTTGAGCATAACATAAACAATCTGCTAATACCAATCTTCCTTCAGCATCTGTGTTTCGAACCTCAATTGTTTTTCCATTTTTAGCTCTTAATATATCATCAGGTTTATAAGCATTTCCACCAATCATATTTTCAACAGCACCTATAATTGCATGAACTTCAATGTTAAGTTTAAGCTCTGCTATTACTTTTATAGTGTTTAAAACAGCAACTGCACCTGATTTATCAGCTTTCATTGTTACCATAAAATCAGCAGGTTTTAAAGATAAACCACCACTATCATATGTAAGTCCTTTTCCTACAAGAACAATCTTTCTTTTAGCTTTTTTTGGTCTATATTTTAAATGTATTAATTGAGATTCATGAATAGATGCTCTTCCTACACTATGCATAGACATCATTTTTTGTTTCTCTAAATCTTTTTCTCCCAAAACTTCATACTCAAGCTCAAACTCTTTTGCAATAATTTCAGCCTCTTTTACAAAACTTTTTGGAGTAAAATCAGCAGGTGCTGTGTTTACCATATCTCTAGCTTTATTTACAGCATTTGCAATAATTTGTGACTCTTTTAAAATATCACTTAAATTTTCACATTTTTTTTCAACTACAAAATATAACTCTTGTTTTTTATCATCTTTTTCACTTTTATAGTGATTAAAACTGTATGAACCTAAAATAGAGCCTTCAACTAAAGCCTTAAAGTTATCTTCTAACTCTTTATTTAATAGAAGTTTTGCACTTTTAAATTTTGTAGAGTTAAATTTTTTTATAGCACCTGAAATTGCAATTGCCAAACTATCATAGCTATAATCTTCAAAACCAACATAGATTTTTCTTCTATCTGCTAATAAAGCAGTAGCTTCATCTTTTGCTTTAAAATCAAGCTTTTCTAAAATATCTTTATCATCTTCACACTCAATCTTTTTTAAATTATTTACAAAAATAATCTCTAAATCAAACTCTTTATTTTTTGCTAGTTCTACAATATTAATCTTCATCCATAACCCTTTTTTCAATTTTTTTTGTTGCTTTATTAAAATAATATATTATTCCACCACCAACAATTATAGCAAGTGGAATTGCTAAATACCAGTGCTCTTTTGCCCAGTGAAGTACAATCATAATCTCATTTCCAAAATACCAAATAGGAACAATTGTAATAGCAGCCCAACACCAAGCACTAATTAAATTTATAAATGCAAATTTTCTTGCATCATATCTTGTAAGTCCTATAGAGATTGGAATTATTGTTCGCATACCATACATATATCTTTGAGTAAAAATTATTGGCCAACCATGTTTTTTTAAAAGTAAATGAGCAAAAGCAAACTTTCTTCTTTGACCTCTTAGTTTTTTTAAAACACTAGTTTTGTTAAATCTTCCAATATAAAAATATACCTGATCTCCAGCAAAACCACCAAGACCAGCTACAAAAATAGCTAAAAGAACATTCATAGAACCATCATGAGCCATAAGTCCAGCCATGATTAATCCCATCTCACCTTCAAGCATACTCCATACAAAAAGTATCACATAACCATATTTTCTAAGCAGATATATAAATTTCTCTTCAACTCCTTCAACAGGGGCATTGTACAAATTGTAAGCAAGAAAAGATAAAAAAAGTACCAAGCTTACTGCAAAAATTTTTCCTGTGTATGGTTGAATTTTTCTAAAAAGTTCTCTCATTTATTGCCTTACTTAAAATCTAGTAAACTTTTTGCTTGTATCATATCTTTATCTCCTCGACCTGATAGACAAACAATTACTAATTTATCTTTTAGTTTATCTTTTGCTTTTTTTAAATATGCAATTGCATGAGCTGATTCAAATGCTGGAATAATTCCCTCTTTTTGACTTAACCAAACAAAAGCATCAAGTGCCTCTTTATCTGTAATATTGTCATATGTTACTGTTTTATTATCTTTGTGAAAACTATGTTCTGGTCCAACTCCTGGATAATCAAGTCCTGCACTAATACTATGAGCTTCTAAAACTTGTCCATCTTCATTTTGAAGTAAGTATGAACACTGCCCGTGTAAAATTCCAGGTGTCCCTTTTGCTAAACAACTTCCATGTTTGTCTGTATCAAGTCCTAAACCACCTGCTTCAACTCCAACACAAGTAACACTTTTATCTTCTAAAAAATGTGAAAACATACCAATAGAGTTTGATCCTCCACCAATACAAGCAACTACATAATCAGGAAGTCTATTCTCTTTTTCTAAAATCTGTTTTCTTGATTCATAACCAATTACTGCTTGAAAATCTCGAACCATCATAGGGTATGGATGAGGACCTGCAACTGTTCCAATTATATAAAAAGTATCTCTTGCGTTTGTAACCCAATATCTAATCGCATCATTCATTGCATCTTTTAAAGTTTTACTACCACTTTCTACTGCAACAACTTTAGCACCTAAAAGTTTCATTCTAAATACATTTAACTCTTGTCTTTGTACATCTTTTGCACCCATAAAAACAGTACACTCAAGTCCAAGCAAAGCTGCAATTGTAGCTGTTGCAACACCGTGTTGTCCAGCTCCTGTTTCAGCTATTACTTTTGTTTTACCTATTTTTTTTGCTAGTAATCCTTGAGCTATTACATTATTAACTTTATGAGCACCTGTATGATTTAAATCTTCTCTTTTTAAATAGATTTTTGCCCCAAGCTCATCACTTATATTTTTTGCAAAATATAGTGGATTTTCTCTTCCAACATAATCTTTTAAGTAGTAGTTTACCTCAGCCCAAAACTCTTTATCAAATCTATATTTACTATAAGTAGCTTCAAGCTCTTTTAAAATAGGCATCAATGTTTCAGGAACATATTGTCCTCCAAAAATTCCAAACTCACCACCAACACCAAACTCTCCATTTGAATTTGGATCAAATATACTTTTTTTTGGGATATAGTTACTCATATTTCTAGCACCGCATAAACTTTAGTTTTCTCTTCAAGTTTGGCTTTTCCAGGCAAGATAGAGAAATTCAAAATAAAACAAGCTTCCACTAAAGTGGCATCTAATTTCTCAATTAAATTAGCAGCAGCCACTGCTGTTCCACCACTTACAACTAAATCATCCATTAAAAGAACTTTTGGTTTTTTTATATCCCTAAAAGCATCAAAATGAACTTCAACCTCATCAAAACCATACTCTAACTCATACTTTTCACATAAAGTTGTACTTGGAAGTTTCCCTTTTTTTCGTATTGGAACAAATCCAATTTTAAGTCTTGAAGCAAGTGCTGCTCCAAATAAAAATCCTCTAGCTTCAATTGCTGCTATAAAATCTAAATTATATTTTTTATATCTATCTTCAAGATGACTCATAAGTAGTTCAAATGCATCTTTATTATTTAAAAGTGTTGTAATATCTTTAAAGCTAATACCATGTTTTGGAAAATCTTCAACTGTTCTAATAGAACTTAATAAAACCTTTTTTTCATCTTCTGTTAAAATCTCTTTACTCAAGTTTTTCCTTTTTTAAAAAATTAAAACATTCTAGCTAAAATCAAATTATGTTATAGTTTAAGAAATCAATATCAAGGAGCATTTATGAGAATTTTATCTATTATGTTACTTCTTTTTACTATTTCTTTTTGTTTTAATTTAGAGAAACCTTCAAATTATGAAAAAAATATAGATATCAATGGTTGGTTTATGAGTGAAAAACTAGATGGTATTAGAGCTTATTGGGATGGAAAAGAGCTATTTACAAGAAACAAAAACAAAATATTTGCACCAGCTTGGTTTACAAAAGATTTTCCACCATTTGAGCTTGATGGAGAGCTTTGGACAAAAAGAGGTGATTTTGAAAATATTCAAAGTATTGTTTTAAGCCAACAAGAGTCAAAAGATTGGGAAAATATAACTTACAATATTTTTGAAGTTCCAAATGCAAAGGGAAATTTTAAAACTAGACTTGATTTTTTAGAAGATTATTTAAAACAAACTTCAAACAAATATATAAAAATTATTCCTCAAATGGTTTGCAAAGATGAAAATCACTTAAATAATTTTTTACAAGAGCTTCTAAAAAATGGTGCTGAAGGTGTGATTATAAAAAATCCAGATTTAGCTTATGAGAATGGAAGAACTACAAACTCTTTAAAAGTAAAAGAGTTTCTAGATGATGAGGGGAAAGTGATTGCACATAATTTTAATAAAGATGGTTCATTTAAAAGTTTAAAAATAGAATTGAAAAATAAAACTGTATTTAATTTAGGTGGTGGATTTAAAAAAGAAGATAGATTAAATCCACCAAAAATTGGGCAGTTTGTAACTTTCAAATATTATGGTTTAACAAAAAATGGTAAACCAAAATTTGCTTCATTTTTAAGAGTTAGAGAAGTTGAATAGTATTTAATCCTCAGTTGCTTCGTGAATTGATTTTTTTACATCTTTTACAACTTCAGTTGTTGTCTCTTTTGTAGCTTTCCAAGCTGTTTTACTATCTTGTTTTACTCCACTCCAAGTTGCACATCCTTGAAAAAATATTATAAATATTAATAATAATATACTTTTAAGCATCTCTTATCCTCGTATAATAAATTTATGAATATATAACCTAGCTTTTAGCTAAAAAATATATTCTTTTAAGATTGAAGTACTAACTTCAAATCTTTTACTTTTTACAGTCTATGACTTTAGATATAACAACAT
>Ga0265294_10000344_pt1 | contig 61847 bp, 52 predicted proteins | sample MunlanPumphouse3_FD_192504 | JGI IMG/M metagenome (GOLD analysis project Ga0265294, IMG submission 192504) | Groundwater microbial communities from a municipal landfill in Southern Ontario, Canada - Pumphouse #3 | ecosystem: Environmental > Aquatic > Deep subsurface > Groundwater | place... | reverse complement strand
AAATAAAAAGAGATGTAAAAGCTAACCCTTGCCCTAAACAATTACAAAATTTCGAAACGGGGAGGGAAACAACAAAAATATTACCCTAGAATAAAAGCAATATTTATCGTCAGTCATCAACTTTTATAGACTTATTCTCGTTTTTTTGCCATAATGGAAAAAGACTATAATAAACTTTTTAATAAAAATGAAAATCGCTTTGGTGCATGATTATCTGATGCAATACGGAGGGGCGGAGAGGGTGCTTGAGGCTTTCTGTGAAATTTTTCCGCAGGCTCCCATCTATACTATGATCTACAATGAGAAGCAGACTAATGGTATTTTCAAAAATTGTAAAATTCATACTTCTTTTCTACAAAAGGTGCCATTTATCAGCTCTCATCATCGCGCCTATCCTCTACTGATGCCAATCGCAATCGAAAGTTTTGATTTTTCCGATTTTGACATTGTGCTCTCCGATTCTAATAGTTACGCCAAAGGAATTATCACTGGCGCTGATACGTTGCACCTTACCTATTGTCACACGCCGATGCGTTACGCTTGGGACGACTGCCATCGACATATGCGCGAATTTGATTATTCGAAACTTACGAGAAGACTATTACCTTTCGGAATGAACTATCTGAGGCTTTGGGACAAAATTTCCGCAGATCGCCCAGACAAATATATCGCCAATTCTCATTTTGTATCCACAAGAATTAAAAAATATTATCATCAAGAAGCTGAAGTAATTCATCCTCCAGTCAATACGGAAAATTTTCACATAGCAGATAAAATAGAGAATTATTATTTGATGGTCGGAAGAGCATTGCCGTATAAACGTTTCGACATTGTTATAGAAGCGTTTAACAAGCTCGGATTACCCCTCAAAATCATCGGGAAAGGACCCGAAATGGAAAAATTAGAAAAAATCGCCAAAAACAATATAGAATTTCTTGGTTATTTAAGCGACAAAGAAACCAGTGATTATTACAGCAAATGTTGCGCTCTTATTTTTCCGTCTGAAGAAGATTTTGGCATCACGCCACTGGAAGCGATGGCGTCAGGGAGACCAGTCATTGCCTACAAAAGCGGAGGAGCGCTTGAGACCGTAATAGAAAATGAAACTGGAGTATTCTTTCAAGAACAAACGCCCGAAACAATCGTCCAAACAATCAAAAATTTTCACGCGGAAAGATTTGATTCCAAAAAAATTCGCGCTCACAGTGAAAATTTCAGAAAAGAAATCTTCCAAGATAAAATCAAGTGTCTAGTAGAGAACGAATATCTAAATTTTAAAAATAAATAAAATTATGGAGTTAAAAAGCTATTTGAAGATTGTCAACAAAGAAAGAAAAATGATAAGCGCTTTTGCTGTGATCACGGCCTTATCAGCATTTATTTTCTCCATATATACACCAGAAAAATATGAAGCATCTGTCTCGCTTTTTCTAAACAAAGCAGGCACACAATCTACCGACGAATTCAAATATGACGGCTATTATGCGCTGGAATCCGGAGAAATCGTTACTAATAATATTGAAAAAATCCTGCAAAGTCCACAAGTGGTTGATGAGATTTATAAAAAATCGGAAACAGATCTGGAATTCAAAGACATTGAAAGTTACAAGAAAAAATTTACTGTTCACAAAATGTCCAATCTATATGTTGAAGTAAGTTTTGAAAGTAAAGACAAAGAAAATGCGGAAAATATTGCCAGAGCTATCACCGAAACCATTAATCAGAAAATGGAAGATACGAGCAAAAAAAGTGAGGCAGAAATCGCTTTTGCAGTCGAAAATACTGAACCGATCATCGTCGAAGTTCGACCGAACGCAACACAAAACGGATTAATCGGACTTCTCTCAGGAGCCCTATTAGGAATTCTTGCAGCTTTTTTGAAAAGATATTTTGCATAAAATTATGACGACTATAGGCATTGACATTCGTATGCTTGCGCGAGGAAACAAAACTGGAATCGAAGAATATACTTCGGGGCTTTTGGAAAGTATGTTGCCCATAAATTCCGATATAAAATTCAAACTTTTTTATAACGGGCTATGTAAGAAAACGTTAAGATATAAATGGCTTCAGCTTGCCAATGTAGAACTTGTAGAATTTAAAATTCCCAATAAACTTCTGGACTGCTCCCTCCGCTGCGGAAATTTTCCTAAAATAGATCGAATGATAGGAGGAGTGGACAAATTTTTCTCTCCTCACATTTTTCTTTCCGCCACTGGTCCTCAATGTGAAAAAATTGTAACCTTCCACGATTTGAGTTTTGAAAAATATCCAGAATTCTATTCTTCTCAAAAAAACTTCTGGCACCTTTCTATGAACCCGCGACAGCAAGCAAAAAAAGCAGACAAGATTATTGCCGTTTCGCATTCTACAAAGCAAGACCTTGAAGAACTTTATGGGATTAATCCAGAGAAAATCCAAGTTATCTATTCAGGATTGAATAGTAAAATAACTAGGAAAGTCCTTCCACAAGAAAAAATTGATGCACAAAAAAAATACGCCTTACCAGAGAATTATATTTTATATTTAGGCACACTGGAACCGCGTAAGAATATCATCAGCCTTCTTTACGCTTTTGAAAAATCCAAAACAACCGGCGATCTGAAAAACTCCGATTTCAAATTGGTAATTGCAGGCGCAAAAGGATGGCTTTACAACGACATATTTCAAACCGTGCAAAAATTCTCCTCCAAAAAAGACATTATGTTTACTGGCTTCATCGAAGAAAAAGACAAGGCTGCGCTTTATGCGATGTCCAAGCTTTTTGTCTATCCATCATTTTACGAAGGCTTCGGTTTCCCACCACTAGAGGCGATGGCACAAAACACTCCAGTCATCACTTCCAACATTTCGTCTCTTCCCGAAGCAGTTGCAAACGCCGCCATCACCATAAATCCTTCCAACACCGACGAACTCAAAAAAGCGATGGAAAAAGTTTTGACCGACAAAAAACTCTCCATGCATCTTACTGAACTAGGAAAAGCGAGAGTGAGCGAGTTCGAATGGAAGAAATGTGCAAAAGAGACCCTAGACTTTATATTGAGTTAATCTTACAAAAGTGAAAACTACAAAACCAAAAACCATCGGCATTGATGCGCGTATGTATGGCTATGCCCAAACAGGAATAGGAAATTACATCCGTCATCTTCTACAAGATATTCTTACCATAGACCAAGAGAACAACTATGTTATTTTTTTGATGCCTGAAGATTTTGACGACTTTACAATTTCCAACAAAAGAATAAAGAAAGTAAAAGTTAATGCCAAATGGTATAGCTGGAAAGAGCAACTTTTTTTTCCACTCGCTCTCTACAAAGAAAAGCTAGATATTATGCATTTCACCCATTTCAACTCTCCAATCCTATATTTTAAAAAATCTATAGTCACTATCCACGACATCACGCCATATTTTTTCCCTGGACATAAGATGAAATCACCCGTCCGTAAAATCGGTTTTCGTCTGGTATTTTTTGCCTCAGTAAAAAAAGCTCGCAAAATCATTGCGGTCTCCCATTCGACTAAAAATGATATTGTAAAATATTTCAAAATAAATCCCGACAAGATAGAGGTTTTTTATGAAGGCTCAGACGAACAATTCAAGGTCGTTGAAGACAAAATCCTTGTTGAAAATTTCAAGAAAAAATATCATTTCACAAAACCCTTCCTTTTTTATACTGGAGTTTGGCGTAACCACAAAAATCTAGTAGGACTTATCAAGGCCTTCAAAATTGTCAGAGAAAAATATCAGCTCGACATCAACCTGGTTTTGGGTGGCAAAGAAGACCCTTATTATCCAGAAGTGCGCGCAACATGGGAAAAATTAGGACTACAAAACGACATCATTCCAGTCGGCTTTATAGACCAAAAAGAAATGCCGCTCTTCTATAATGCTGCAAAAGCCTTTATAATCCCTTCTTTCTACGAAGGATTTGGACTTATCGGACTAGAAGCAATGAGTTGCGGCACACCTGTCATCTCTTCAAATCGCACTTCACTTCCAGAAATAATGGGGTCCGCTGCGATTTATTTCGATCCAAAAAATACAGAAGAAATTGCAGAAAAAATCAGCCTGGTTTTTACTAACAAAAACGTATATAATAAACTAAGAAGTAGCGGATTAAAACAGGTCCGTAAATACAGCTGGAACAAAATGTGCAAAGAAACTCTCGATTTATATAAAAAGGTTTGAATCAATGGATATAAAATCTCCTCAAAAAAGTCGTCTACTTTATCAAACTGGCGATAAAAAAACGTGTGGCGTTGTAGATCTGCGCTGTTTTGCGAAGTCACAAAAACCTGCAACTATTATATCTACGGGAAAGACTTTTTATGAAGTGAAATCAACAAGAAGGAGCAATAATATTTCTCAAAAAAGTTTTTCTCAAAGCAATCAACAACTCAAAACCAACGCCAGTAGTATAATGGTTAACAATAATCCAGAGAAAGAGCTCACCTCCGCCAACGTTAAAAGACAGGATGAAGAAAGTCCAAAAACAGAAACAGTGAAAATTCCAGAAGCAGAACGACCTTTCGAAAGTCCTATCGAAGAAAAAGCTAAAAACAAAAATCGCATTCTCGATGAAAGCCTTCTTTCATCCAAATTTTCATTCTCATCTTCTTTTTTGCCCAAAAATCTAAAACTTCCTACTCTTCCGAGATTTTCTTTATCAACTACAAGATTAAAAAACCCAAGAGCTTATCTTAATAAATCCTTTGCGCGTTTTACCGTCTCTTCTTTTATGATTCCAATTATCATTTTTACCTTTTCTTTCACTCAATCTCAATTTGAACAAAAAGGAAAAGTATTAGGAGAAAGCATCACTGCCTATGGTAATCTGAAGTCAGCCACTCAATATGCCTTAGCTTCCGACTTTACATCAACTTCGGAAAATTTTGATTCTGCAACAATGAATTTTTCGCAAGCGCGCGAAACCGTCAACCAACTAGGTTTTGGAATAGGTGAAGTCATTGCTGGACTGCCAATAGACACACCTCTTTCTACCGCCCAAAATCTTACCGCTGCAGGAGAAAATATTTCTCTTACAGGAAAAGATGTGAGCGAAATCTTAGAAAAAATCTCCGAGCAAGATAGAAGCGGATTGGAAAACTTTATCGGACTTGAAAAAAATTTACAAAATATCTCCGAACATCTCAATGCCACAAACGAAAATCTACAAAAGGTGGACACGCAATATATTCCTGCAGATATGTTAGAAAAAATCAATCTCGCCAAAGAAACTCTGCCCACTATTTCCAAAAATTTCCAAAAATTGGCAGAAGATTATCCTCTTATCATAAAAATGCTTGGAGCGGGACAGTCACAAAAATACCTTCTTCTTTTTGAGAACAACAGCGAAATGCGCGCAACTGGAGGGTTTATCGGCAGTTACGGAATCTTGGATATCGAAAACGGCAAGATAAAAAATTTGATGATTGACGGTATTTTTAATCCCGATGGACAACTACAAGAAAAAATTGTGCCACCTATGCCGATTCAGAAAATTAGCGCCAGCTGGAGCATGCACGATTCCAATTGGTTTGCAGATTTTCCAACTAGCGCAAAAAAGACCGCACTTCTCTATGAAAAAACTGGAGGTCCGACAGTTAATGGCGTAATTGCGATTACTCCCGAAACAATAAAAAAACTTCTTGAAATTACTGGACCGATTGAAATGCCAGACTATGGCGTAACTATTACCGCAGAAAATTTTGTCGCCGAAACGCAAGAACAAGTAGAGAGTCTCTACGATAAGAAAAAAAACGAACCTAAGAAAATACTCTCAGACTTGGCTCCAATTTTAATAGAAAGACTTTTTCAAGACGACACAGAGACAAAAGAAATGAAGGCAGAAAAAACATTGGGCATCATTCAGAAAATAGAAGAGTCGCTGAAAGAAAAACATATAATCATATACAACCGCGATGAAAATATTGAGAATATGCTAAAGAAGCGGGGATGGGGAGGGGAAATTATTCAAAATGAACAAGGTGATTATCTCGCTATTATAAATTCTAATATTAACGGATATAAAACTGACGCCGTAATTGAAGAAGCTATAAACCTAGAGACAGAAATCAAAGATGACGGAACGATCATCAATACACTGACTATTAAACGAAAACACACAGGAGGCAACGAAGAATATGATTGGTATAATCGTGTTAATGCGGATTATATGCGTGTCTATGTGCCGAAGGGGAGCGTCCTTTTGGAATCTTCGGGAAATACTGTTGAAGAATATAACCCACCAATGGATTATTCAAATTTCAAAATCGACTCAGAAGTGGAAGCAATTGAAAAAACTCTAAAAATTGATCCCGACTCAGGCACACAGATTTTCGAAGAAGCAGGCAAGACTGTTTTTGGTAATTGGATATATGTCAGTCCACAAGAAGAAGCAACCGTGATTTATAAATATGAACTACCTTTTAAAATAAATTTCAAATCGAACCAATCGGTAGTCGATGCTTACAGCGCCATTATCCAAAAACAATCTGGATCTGTCGGAAGCTCTTTTGAAGCTCAGATTAAGTTCCCCTCAAGCTGGCAAAAAACTTGGCAAACCAATAATCTTCAATCGAACAATAATATATCCGAAAAACTCATCCATGACCTCATATATGGAACTATCTTTTTAAAAAAATAAAAAAAATTTTACAAACCGATTGAATAGTGTTAGAATTTCTCTAAAGTAAAGCAACTCTTATCTCTCGCAAATGATAACAACAACGAAAAAAAATTTGATAAAATATTTAAGCTTATTTTTGATATTTTTCCCAATCACAACTTTTGCAGAACTGGCCGAAATAGAAGGTGTGCCACACAAATCTATCGATGAAGTTCTTGGAGATTTGACTGAATGGTTGGTTGGATTCGGATTGACACTTTGCGTCCTGATGATTATCTGGGGAGGACTCAATTACGTTGCTTCAACAGGAGATGAAGAAAGAATTACGAAATCAAAAAAAACGATTCACTATGCCGTATGGGGAGTTTTGATTATAGGTTTTTCCTATATGATAATAAAAGTTGTTAACGATGTACTTATATAAAAATATGACAAAAACAGAATTAAAGGCAATTGGCTTTATAGCTTTCTGCAACTTGAACGGTCACTTCGCGAACGCTGGAGGTTGGGAACTTCCAGATAATCCAGGTCTTCCAGAAGATTTTGATGATTCCATTATGAACATCACCAACTGGCTACTAGGGTTTGTCGCTACGCTTTCAGTGATTGTAATTATCTACGGAGGAATGACTTATGTTGCTTCTTCTGGAGATCAAGAGCGTGTAACCTCAGCCAAAAAATCAGTTAAATATGCAGTTATGGGACTCGCAATGGCAGGTATAGCCTATGCAGCAGTAAGACTAATCGTAGAACAAATACTTCACTAATATTATTACAACTAATCTCCTAAAAAAATGAAAGAAGGAAAAAAATTTTTAATCGGCGCCGGGGTAATATTAATCCCCGTTGTAACACAGGCAGCAGGATGGGCCGTTCCGACACAACCAACCGATGCTCCAACAAGCTTTGACGGCGTAGTTATGAATGCAACTAACTGGATTCTAGGATTCGTCACTATGATAGCAGTTTTGATGATTATATGGGGAGGGGTCCAATACTTAACATCTGCGGGAAACCAAGACCAAGCTCGAAGTGCAAAAGACACCCTAAAATTTGCACTAATGGGACTTGTGGTTGCAGGTATAGCTTATGCTCTGGTAAGTGTAATCGTAACTAATATACTAGGCACTACCGCAGCCACTACAGTTTAGATTGAAAAAATTGCACATTAAAAATATAATCAAAGGAGGTGAATAATGGAGAATTTCAAAAAAATTCAATATCACATATCTCTCATTACTCTCGCATATGCAACGACTTTTTCTTCACAAACAAGTGCTGGAGCAGAAGATGGTTTTTCCAATGCACCGCAACCAATCGATGTGCCAACCAATTTAGAAGCAGTTCTAATGAACGCCACAAATTACATATTGGGTCTCATCGTTATGATTGCCACTTTGATTATAATTTATGGAGGAGTTCTGTACTTAACGTCGATGGGAAACGAGGAAAGAAGAAGCCAAGCGATGAAAACCATTTCCTCAGGAATAATTGGAGTTATAATTATCGGCTTGGCATATGCATTAGTAATTGCTGTAGTTAATATATTAAATCAAGAATAAATTAAAACATTGAAAGGAGGTGAAGAAAAATGGATAGTTTGAAAAAAATAATGACATCAGGCCTTTGCGCTTACGCTATGGTCTTCGCTTCAAAGGTTAGTGCCTGGGGAACCACTCCCGCTACCAGTGCCGAACCGATAGGAGTTCCAACCGATATCGAGGCTGCTATTATGAGTATTACTAACTACATCTTGGGCTTTATCGTTATGATTGCAACTTTAATTGTTATCTATGGAGGAGTCCTATATCTTACCGCCGCTGGAAGCGACGATCAGATCGGAAAAGCAAAGAGCACCATTTCAGCAGGTCTTATTGGTGTAATAATCGCTGGTTTGGCATACGCCTTAGTGATTGTCGTAACTAAAGTCATAAGCGCTTAATAACAAGAACTAGAGATCTCTATTTAAAAACATAATAAAACCGCCTTTTAAAAGGCGGCTTTATTATTCCAAAATTACAGTGCAGGCGGTGGGAGTCGAACCCACACTCCGAAGAACATGGTCCTAAGCCATGCGCGTATGCCAATTCCGCCACGCCTGCAAAATACTATCTAAGTATAAACAAATTTTCCTAAAAAGCAAGTAGACACTTAACAGGCTATTATTTCTTATCAGAATGAAAACGATTATAGATCTCTTTTAAATGTTTATTTGTAGTATGGGTATAAACTTGCGTAGTAGTAATACTCGAATGCCCAAGCATTGCCTGCACGCTCCGGATATCCGCTCCATTACGAAGCAAATCCGTTGCAAAACTATGGCGAAGGGTGTGCGGAGTAATTTTTTTAACAATACCCGCCCTGGATGCATACTTTTTAATAATTCTCTCCACACTGCGGGACGTAAGGCGAGAGACTTCTTTTCCTTTAATGCTGACAAAAAGTGCTGGTAAAACGTCTTTTCTTTTTATAACATATTCGTTAAGCGAATCTTTAGCCGAAGCCGAAAGGAATACAATTCGTATTTTATCGCCTTTTCCTCGCACAGAAAATTCGCCGCTTTTAAGATTTATATTTTCAATATTCAAATTTGTTAATTCTGAAACTCGTAATCCCGTAGAAAACAGAAGTTCCAAAATCGCTCGATCGCGGAAATTTTCCATTTTATCTCCTTGTGCCACTTCTAACAGTCTTTCTACTTCCTCAAGCTCCAAAAACTCGACTTCTCGATCCTTTGTCTTCCCTAATTCTATTTTTTCGCTGCTTAATGTCTCGATATCTCTTTTTGCCAGATATTTCAAAAAACCTCGAAGTGCAATAATATAATAATCCTGCGTTATTTTTTTCATTTTTCGCCCATTCTTATCTTCAAAACGGTTCAAATAAAGCCTAAAACTACGAACAAGGTCAGCACTAATTTCACCAGGTTTTTCAATTTTAGCAAATTCTAAAAAACGATTCAAATAATGATCATAATTCCGCACCGTCAATTGCGACCGATTCTTCTCAATTTCCAAATATTCCAAAAAATCTATCTTAAGGTCGTTTATATTTTTTAAGGCTACCATCAGAATTAATCTTAACCATTTACTTCTATATTTTACGACATATTGCAAAGCTTGTCTATCTAAAATTTCTATGATAGACTAAAAAAGAGGCGTATTGTCTTAGTTTGTATTATCCGAAAACTGTGTCAAAATTCGCATCAATATCATCTATTTAACTATTAAAAAAGAAAATGATTAAAAAAGAAAAGAAGGAGAAGATTATCAAAAAATTCAAGATTCACAAAGAAGACACGGGATCCTCAGAGATTCAGGTGGCAATTCTCACAGAAAGAATCAAGGAACTTACTGAACACTTGAAAATTAACAAGAAAGATAATCATTCCAGAAGAGGACTCCTTAAAATGGTTGCCAAGCGAAAAAAACTTCTGAGAGACATCAAAGCAAACAGCGAAGAACGATTTATAAAAGTCGTTAAAGCCCTAAAGCTTAAAGAAGCTAAGTTCATAAAAGAAGAAAACAATGAAGAAGTCGACGCAAAACCAGCCAAATAAGATTAAGCTCGTTGGACACAAAGACCAAAGAATTGGAGTTTTTGTCGATGCGCAAAATATGTATCATAGCGCACGCAGTCTGCATAAGGCTCGCGTCAACTTTAAGGAAGTTTTGGAAGAAGCCGTTTCTGGAAGAATTCTCATCCGGGCAATTACCTATGTAATAAGCACTGAAGGTGGCGTGGAGAAAAGTTTTTTCGAAGCAATGAGTAAATTAGGTTTTGAAATCAAAGAGAAAGATTTACAAATTTTCCCAGGTGGAATGAAGAAAGCAGACTGGGACGTAGGATTGGCGGTAGACACCATCAAGCTAGCAGATAAATTAGACGTTATTATTATCATTTCTGGTGACGGAGATTTTATTCCCTTAGTAGAATATCTCAAAATCAACAAAGGCTGCCGTGTAGAAGTTATCGCTTTCGGCGAAAGCGCTTCCGCTAAACTTACGGAAGCAGCAGATGAATTCACTGACCTAAGTGAAAACAAGAAGAGATTCTTGATTAAATAATTTCTGATTTTATATATATGCAAAAAGCTATCAAAAGATAAATATAACTTTTCTAGCTTGTTTTAATTTGTTAAAACAACGAAGTGGTCTACGGACAATTAGATTATGATCATCCTTAAATAAGATGATAGTCTAGAGTTTGTAGACCAATTCACAAGAAAGGAAAAATTAAAATGGAAGCAAAGACTTTCAAGAGAGAATTAAACGGAGGAACCCTAATCATTGAAACCGGCAAATTAGCAAATCAAGCCAATGGTGCTGTTACTGTCCAATACGGAGGAACAGTTGTTTTGGCGACTGCAACAATGAACGACAATATGAGAGAAGGAGTAGATTTCTTTCCACTGATGGTGGATTATGAAGAAAGACTTTATGCCGCGGGAAAAATCAAGGGCAGTCGATTCGTCAAAAGAGAGGGACGACCAACTGACGAAGCAATACTCTCAGGAAGAATTGTCGACCGCACCATTCGACCGCTTTTTAACGGACGTATGCGCAACGACGTGCAGGTAGTTTTGACTATTCTCTCCGTCGATCAAGAAAACGATCCAGACATTTGTTCTGTGATTGGCGCTTCGATTGCACTCGGAATTTCCGATATTCCTTGGGACGGACCAGTGGGAGCAATAAGAGTGGCAAAAGTAGACAACAACTTGGTCATAAATCCTTCATATGAACAAAGAGAGAAAAGCGCTTTTGAGCTTCTCTTGACTGGCAAAGATGGAAAAATCAATATGATCGAAGCAGGAGCAAAAGAAGTCCCAGAAACAGAAATTATCGAAGCGATGCGTTTTGGACAAAAATACATAGAAGATTTAGTCAGCTTTCAAAAAGAAATTATTACTCAAATCGGCAAAACCAAGAAACCTGCACAACTTATGCAAGCACCAGCAGAAATCGAAGATCAGATGAAAAAATTTCTGGAAGGCAAAATCGAGAATGCCGTAATGGAAAAAGACAAAAAGACACGTAATGAAAATATGAGCGCGCTCAAAAAAAGCTTATTAGACTTTGTCGCTGAAAATTTAGATGCGACATACAAAGAAATCGCCAAACTAGTTCTTGACGAAGAAATCGATGACTTTGTCCATCAAGCTGCAATTCTTCGCAACGAAAGACAGGATGGACGAAGGATGGACGAAGTGCGAGCTATAAGCGCTGAAGTCGGAATATTACCCCGAACACACGGCTCTGGACTTTTCAATCGTGGAGAAACTCAAGCGCTAACAGTATTAACACTAGGCTCTCCTGGAGACGAACAAATCATTGATGGAATGAAAGAAGAAACAACCAAACGTTTTATGCATCACTATTCATTTCCACCGTTTTCAGTAGGAGAGGTTAAGCCGATGCGTGGACCGGGTCGAAGAGAAATCGGACACGGTGCACTGGCAGAAAAAGCTATAGAGCCTCTCATTCCCTCAAAAGAAGAATTTCCATACACGATTCGTTTGGTATCAGAAATATTAGGCTCTAACGGATCATCTTCTCAAGCAAGTATTTGTGGCAGCGCACTTGCACTTATGGATGGAGGAGTGCCAATCAAACACCTCGCTGCAGGTATCGCCATGGGACTTATGTCAGACAAAAAAGGTAATTATAAAGTCCTCACTGACATACAAGGACCAGAAGATCATTATGGCGACATGGATTTCAAGATTGCCGGAACTGAACAAGGAATTACCGCTATCCAAATGGACGTGAAAATTGGTGGAATCTCATTAGACATACTGGAAGAAGCAATTGGCAAAGCACGCGAAGCACGAGTTCATATTATAGGCATTATGAGTAGTGTTATCAATCAACCTAGAGAAGAAATGTCTCCTTATGCTCCACGTATAACTAGTTTCCGCATCAATCCAGACAAAATTAGAGATGTTATCGGTCCAGGTGGAAAAATCATCAATGAAATTATTGCCAGCACTGGCGTTACAATTGACATTGAAGACGACGGTATGGTTCTCATAACTTCCAAAGATGCAGAAGCAGCAGCTAAAGCTACTACTTGGATTAAAAATATTGTGCGCGAAGTAGTTCCTGGAGAAGTTTTTCAAGGCAAAGTAATTAAGATTATGACTTTCGGTGCATTTGTTGAAATATTGCCAGGACAAGAAGGGCTAGTCCATATCTCTGAATTAGCTCCTAATCGAGTAGAAAAAGTAGAAGACGTCGTAAAAACGGGAGACGTGATTGCTGTTAAAGTAAAAGGTATTGACGAACAAGGTAGAATTAATTTAACCCATAAAGGAATCTAATTTCTATGGTTCAGAAAATCCTACGGACTATGCAGGATGACCTGCGAGAAGCCAAAGAAAACAAAGCAGGAAAGAATTCTCAAGAAATAAAAACCAAAGAGACGAGAAAGTTTAAAGAACCAGAAACGCCAGAACAAGAGAATTCAACGATAAAACCAATCGTCAAAAATCCTGTCCCAGAACAGAGCGAGAGAAAGGTAATTGCACCAGAAGCACTTTCGCCTGTTTTGGCTGTGGAAACTCAAAACGCCCCAACAGATGAAATTCAAAATGATCTAGAAGAAATAGTTCCCAAAAAACAAGCAATAGAGAGTAACCAGGCAAAAGAGATAATTCCGCCAAAACAAGTCGACAATAGCCTGATATCCAAACAACAAACTAAAGACGCAGAACTATCAACTCTCATAAAAAGAGTTTCCGCTTCTATGGAAAAGACTACTCCACAAATTAAAGAAAAACCACAAGAAATTCGCAAACCAGACAAGGATCAAGAACTCAAAGAATTGATTGAACGTATGTCAAAGAATATGGAAAAAGAGGAGAAAATCCTGCAAAAAGAAAAAACAAATACCTCCAAATCTGAACAGTCAGACTCTTCAAAAAATCCCGCAAGATCATTCTTAAAAAATATTTTTCACAAAGACGAAGAAGACAAAGAAAAAGATAACCAACAAAAACCACAAGATGCTTATTGGGAAAAAATGCATAAGACATTGAAAGATTCGCAAAATAATGCATCAGAGAAGAAGATAGAAGAGATTAAGAAAGAATCGATAATGAAACCGAAAGAGGAGGCTAAGAAAGATGTAATAGTGAAACCAGCAAAAATCATAGAACCAGTAACTCAAGAAGCTACTCCGATTATTCCAGAAAAACCCAAAAATCCCGAACCAGCTAAAGAAGAAACTATAAAAACGACAGAAAAAGCAAAGATAGAAGAGACGGGAATTATTGCCCCTATAAAGAAAGACGAACCAATCGTAAAGAAGACAAACAAAGAACCAGGGAATATTATCGGATACGTAGCTCCAGAAAACAGACTGATTTTTGGAAAACAGGAATATTACAGTTCATTGCGCAAAAAGGTAGATCTAAAAACGGGAGAAAAAAGCTTAGACGATATGGAAAAAACTCTCAAGCAAGAAGAGAAAAAACTCAGCGACGAGGAAGAGAAAAAAATGCTTCGTCATCAGATTGTCAAAAAATATAAAATCAAATTTTTCGAGCTTCCAATTGCGAAGATTATAATCTTTGCAATCTTGTTTCTAGGAACCATCGCGGCTGGACTATTTTTCATCCTACCAAAAGTAGCACCTATAGACGAAGACCCAGTTACGCTTGCTACAGGAGAAAATATCGCAGAGATAGATCAAAAAATCAGCAAAGAAGTATTTGCTAAAGAAAAAGATATTGCAGCTCCCAATTATTTTGACGACGGATTAGATCCATGGAAATCTTATAACAACGGAGATATTATCGAATTAAAAATCAACTATGACGACTATGAAGTTATGCTACCTCGAGATGAGGCCCTCAAAGCCGTTCTGGGAGAAGAACAATTCAAAAATATTCAAGAAGATTTCATAAATTCCATCTCTCAAAAATATAGTATAGTAGCATTCAAAACCGAAAATGGTTTACGGATAGGGATCGTGCTCAAATATGATCAGTCTCAAGAAGAAAAATTTCGTAGCGTTATGATGAATTGGGAAGGAACAGACACTCGAAGTAAGAAAATCTATAATGTTATGAAAACACTTTTTACCAGTAGTAAAATCATCGAGGGAAATGTTACTTCTTTTCAGCCGGCAATATATAGCAACACCGAGCTTAGATATATAAATTTGCCCGACACGGAGACATCGATGGACTATGTCATCTATGAAGATTTCATATTCTTTACCACATCAAAGGACACAACGTTCCAGATGATTGATCTGATTAAGGGCTAGATGAATAAAAAATATAAAGACCCGACCAGACGCCGGGTTTTTATGTTCAAGACTTTCCTTTTTCAAAATCGGTGCTAGAATAAGAAAGTCGACCGAGGAAGAGTGGCTGAGTGGTTGAAAGCGCTGCTCTCGAAAAGCAGTAGGCCCTCACGGGTCTCGCGGGTTCAAATCCCGCCTCTTCCGCATTTTTTCAATTTAAAAAATCAAAAATAATCGCTGGAGTTTTCTAGCGATTATTTTTGTTTTATCCTAGAAAATTTTATAGACTATCTAATATTTTTTTTGCGTTATGCCGGACTAAACTTAATGTCTTCGTTATATCCTGCAAAAATAGTATTATGATGCTAAGAAATTATATAATGCAGATTCCGAATATTTCGCAGTAACGAAATTCCAAAATGACAGCTATTTTTTTACAAAACAAAAATTATCAACGAATTATATAATTTATATAGCGATAACAATATTTCTCTATGCATCATCTTCATTTGAAACTTGATTTTAAGTGTCTGAGTGTTTGAGAAGTAATTCCCGAGGTCTGACCTTTGAACATCTGAAAGGACAGACCTCTAAGAGCATGAGGATATTCCCTTGACAAAAAACTATTTTATGTTACTTTCAAAGTATAAGAGGGAAAGTTCTTTAAAAACATAAAAAAGATCCAAGGGGACGATTTTTTGTTAATTATCAGTTAAAAAGGCAAATAATTGACAAAAAAGCATCCCCTTGGAGTCGGAAAAATCCGGAGCCCCAAGGGGCAAAATCCAAGGTCCGCTAAGATAAAGTGGAACCAAAAATAAAGGAGGTGGTGGTTGCTAAAATAAACTAAAACAAAAATCGGAGGCAAGTGAAATGGAACATCAATCAGATAAAAAGACGTTAAAGGGACAAATCAACATCCCCACAAATCACAACACTCAAATAATAATCATGGGATTCTTTATACTATCCCTAGGTTTTATTTGGATAACCTCTACGATGAGCGAGGGAGAGATACCCACGAAAAACATAGAATCTCCGAGCGGAGTTTTTGAAGTAGTCTCCGCAAAAGGAGTATACGACATGACGGGGCAATGGAACGCAGCTTATGCTGAAAGCCAAACAGCCGCAAAAGAAACTGTCATTGATTCGGCAGTTTCCAACAAGAACTTCTGGCATCTTTATAGTATGCAACCAGGAGAGTTCACTTTAATGGCTACCGCCCAAAACCCCAGAGAACTTCCAGAAGTGGAAATTAAAAAAAATGGAGCTACTTATAAAGTAGCCCTAAACGAAGAAGGCGGAAAAATTATAAACAATTGCAAGGGGATAGAATATGTTGCTTTCTATGTTCTAACGAAAGGAACATATGACTTCTACCCCGTAGGAGCTTTTAGCCCAGGAGAAGAGATCCTCCTTAAAAACACACCAAAAAACATGAAAGGAAAGACCTTCCTAGTTACGGTGTACGCAAAAGGATAATATTATCCTTTTGCTTATTTTTTTATATTGGAAACCAATCAATAAATTTTACCAAGAAACATAGCACCTTTTATCCTTATGCCTATTTTTTTTATTTCCAATAACCATTAACACATCTTATATTTCTTTTTAGGGCGTAAGCCTTTCCGTCACCATCATCATCAGCGATATTGCAAGAGACGCATTTGTCTTCAATATCATAGGAATATCTAGCAAAAAAAATATTTTCTGTTGATAAGTGATCTCCACATTCTCCCCAAGTGATTTGACACTCTGGAGAACCTCCAGTAAGATCACAACATTGCTCATAATTCCCATTGATGTCTTTGAAGAGATTCTCTTTCAACCCCACCACAGTTCCTTCCCTAACCCAATATACCATATGCTCATCCAAACCAGCCCACCCATCTTCATCAGTAACAAGAATGGCGCAAGTGAGTTCAGCTCCATTTTCATTCGTAAAAGTCGCATTGCTATCTATATCGAAAGCATCCCACCTCCCATTGTTTGTAAGCATAAGCTCATACAACTTATCTGACGGAGATTCGGTAGCGCTTGTAACATAGACAGAATCCTCTCCTTCGTCCTTTAAATACCCGTGTCTCGCATTCATCTTAATCGCCAAAAACTTATATCCGCATTCATTCGCATCAAGACACGCTTCTTGGCAACTAGTTTCACCTTCAGGCAAAATAATTCTAGAACCTGTAGCGCAGTCACAATAACCGTTATAAGACCACTTATCTGTGCTCCCTATGGTTGAACCGGAAGCTATGCAATAATTAGGATCAGCAACAGTACAACGTTCTTCCATAGAGCAAATAACCTGACAAGTCTTCTCTGTAGCGGCATTTGTAGTATACCCATTATTACAAACACAATTATCCTCTGACTGAGCACTATCATAAGACGCCCAGCACTGATCGATAGAGTTGGTTGTGCTAATGTCCGTGTTTTCAAGCGCCGCGCCCGGTTGTCTCAAATAGAGAACATCCGGGTTTATTGTGCTTACGATTACCCAAGAAAGAAGTGCTAGCATCAGACCCGAAAGCGCACTCCAAATTGTGTCTTTGGCAGAGGTAACAGCCCCACTGTTTCCTGCTGCGGTAATATATCTCATGCCTCCAATAATGAGCATAATAACTGCTACAATTCCGACAATGCTCAAAAGAAAATTATAAATTCCGATAAGATAAGCAGAGATATCAATTACACCCCCCTCCGGAAGCCCTGGGATATGAACTAAAGGTTCATAACCAGCTGCATAGACATCTCTTGTCATAAACAAAAAAATAATCAAAAACATTTTTCGAAGCTCTTTTTTTATTGTCATAATTATAAAGTTATATCCGATTAAGTTATGGAGTTGCGTCAATTCGTCGCAGTTGATTTTGCACATCTTTTTGTATATGTTCTATATTATCATTTATTTCTTCTAATCTTCTTTTAGCTTTCCTTATTCCACTTAGAAAATCAAGACAGCACCAGACGTTAATCACAACATACACGGGCAAGAAACAACCAGTAAAACCATCAATAAAATATCCCAACACAATTTTCAATAAAATCTTTATGATCTGATTTGTCATCACCCCTCCGTGCCAACTTTCACAAACCAAAACCCAAAAAAACGACAAGACACCACTGACAAAAATACCTAAGAATAAAGATAATACCCAGCCGACAGGAGGGAAAAACGGCGTGAGAAGGACATCTAATAAATCCTTTATTATAGCAAGAAAGAAAGTAAACATAATAACAGAAATAGCTCGACCTCCTCCTTTTTCCACCTGAGACGACAGTTTATCCGCTGCAATATACATAATATCAAGAGCTTTCTCTCCGGCAAGTTTAATCACAACTTCCTGCATAAACTTTTGTTTTTGATTCATTCCTTCTCCCATCTGATCTTTTATAGCTTTCTCGATCTCTATTTTTTTCTGTCTTCGAATTTCAGCCTCTTTTTCATCAGCACTTCTTGTCTTGAGAGCACTTCGCGCCTCCCTAAGTGTCTGAAGATGCTGATTGGCTTTTTCAAAATCTCTCTGCTTTTTCGCTCTTCTTTCCAAATCATCATTATACAAATCCCCCGAAAGCATAGGGTCGCGCATCTTCATATTCGCTTCATTTTGGCGTTTCGCCTCCATTCTTTTCCGCACCTTATCCAAAACTTTCTCAAAATCATCGACACTTTTGTCGGTAAAATCAGAACGAGTTTCACTCGCACTTTTTGAAGCACGTTTTTCATTTCGAACACTATTGTCGTTGCTTTTGTTCAAATCCTCTGGCATAAATCGATAAGATATAATATCAAAATCACAAGCATTGTCGCTCAAGCCACTATTTTTCAAAAAATTATTTTATCCCGAGCTTGTTTTAGAATCTATACTAACTATAGATTCTAGAATAAGTCCAGTATTTAAACATGGTATCGGTAGAGAAGATATAGACTTCTCTACCTTTTTGGCATATATATTACCCTCCAATCTCCGAAAGTTCCTGTTTGGCTTTTTCGATTTCCATCAACTGCGCAGGATCGGACGTGATGATTTGGTCTTCAGAATATGATGCCACCACTTTGATGGCCGCGCGTTTTGGACCGGCAAAAAATATTCCTTCTCCCACATTACTTTCCAAGAGCAAAAATTTCTCTTCATCGGTAAGATAGAACGTGTCAACAATCACCTTTATACCAGCAGGGGACTGTTTCAACAAAAGCTGAATAGAAGAGTTGGTCACAATCGGTTTACCATATTTGGAACCCATAAAGTCGGTAACATCCTGAGTGATAGTCGTAAGTCCCATGTAATATTTTCGACATCTTTTGGCAATTCCGAAGAGGAAAGAAGCTGCGTCCTCGTGCTGCATCATCCACCACGCCTCATCCACCACCAAAATTCTCTTTTTCTTGACCGAACGAATCATATTCCAAATATAATGAAGAACAAGATACATCGCAACAGGACGAAGTTCGTCTTCCATATCACGAATATTGAACACGATGAATTTATTTTCTGCCTCAATGTTAGTTTTGTGGTTAAGAAAACCAGCAAAAGTTCCCTCAGTATATTTCTTAACCCGACTTGCCAAACTGTCCGCGCCCGCCATATTCTCAAGCACCATCTGAAGATCAGTCATAGTCGGCGGCTCCATATTAATGAAATCCGCCTCAGGAGTGATGTCTTTAATGGCGTAAGTTTCCGTAATTGCCTTATCCAAAATCGAATCTTCCTCGGCAGAAATATGTCCGAGCATCACCTTCAAAAGCCCAGATACATTAACCACAGCTGAACGCAAAATATCGGCCGGTGCTTCGTCCTCAAGAGCCGTCGGCAAATCAAAAGGATTAATGTGATTCTTGGAAGACAAGGAAATCTTCATAAAAGTTCCACCTGTCATCTCGCAAAGATGCTTATATTCATTTTCCGGATCAATTGCAATAACGTCCACTCCGACCATCAAGCTTCGCAAGATTTCCAACTTAACCGCATAACTTTTTCCAGCACCAGACTTGGCGAAAATAACCATATTCGCATTTTCCATAGAAAAACGGTCAAACAAAACCAAACTATTGTTGTGCCGATTAATTCCATAGAGAATTCCCTGGTTAGAAGTCAAATCAGAGGAAACAAATGGAAAAGTCGTGGAGAGAGGAGAAGTATTCATATTATTTCCCACCATCAGTTTGTCATTGCCGAGCGGAAGTGTCGAATTAAAACCCTTTTCCATTTGCATCATCGCCGACTTCAAATAGACGATACGCGCCTCCAAAATTGATTCAATTTGAGTTTCTGCCCTACGAAGATCCTCTTCATCATCGCCATAAATAGTTATATATAGTCCAAATTGGAAAAAATGTTCGATTCCTTGCTGAAGATCATCACGCAAATTTTCTACATCCTGATAAGCCGTTTCAAGCACAGGATCACGCACAAGCCCTTTGTCTTCATTCATCGAAATCTGTGATTGAATGCGAGTAACCACCTTACGGAGCTGTTTCAAAACATCGGCCGTATTTTGCGGATGAATGAACATCGAAACATCAAAAGTAGAATCCAAGTTAATAATCGGAGAAAACCAACTAGTTTGAAGATAACGAGGATAAGCATAAACGAAAAGCGTAGAAGCGAGTTTCTTGTTGATTCGCACATAATTCGGTGTGATTTCAAAAACTGCCGGAGCAATGATGTCCTTCACCGTTGCCAAACCTTTCTGATAAAGCTGCTCGGAAGCCAAAAGCTCTTTCTTCTTGGCAGCCTCTTCTGGAGAAACCTTAGCCGCAGACTGGGGTTTTATTGGCATCATTTTATCTATAATTCCCATATTTTTATAATTTATTATGAATTATTGCGCTAAATCAATATCCTCGATATCCGCCAACCCTTTTTTCTCCACTGACTCAGGATTATAAATGCTGTAATAAAGTTCAATAAGCTCCTGAGTGTTCAACATCGTCATTCTGAGTCCCGCCCCGCTCAAATTCTCAACGATATGATCAACTCTCTGAAAAAGCTGGTCACGATATTTCTCAAATGCGCGACGACCTGACATAACTTGCGAGGCGTTTGCAACAGACGAAATTTTCGATTGGAGATTTCCATCCTTTGACTCTGCCAAAGAAAAGGGGACAACAATATAAAAAGTTTTAGTTACGATATTAGCCATCTTGACCAACCCGTTAATATATTCTATATAACTTCCAATTTGCATCCGTAAAAGGTCATTAGTTTGCTTCTTCTCTTCCTCACGCAACACGTCAAGATAAGTATCGATATTAAGCTGTCTTGAATTGACAACAATCTGAATTGAGAAATCCAGAGAATTAAGAAAGCTCTGATAGCGGTAGATGATTGCGTCCTGTTCATCTATGGATTTCAGCGCAAAATTAACGGAAGACACCATTAATACTGCACGCAAACTCCCGTTTTTCATTAAAACGACATTACCCTTAATTTCACCTATTTCAAGATATTTTTGAGAGCTTAGCCCTTTTTGATTTTGTTTTTCTGGCGTAGACATAATAAAACTATTAGAATTTAAGAAAGATCTAAAGCTGCAGTCTTTTTTGCTTTTTGAAATACTGCAATTTTCTCTCTTCCTCCTGCTCTAATTATTTTTTCCCGGATTATATTTGTAGCATCACTCGTGAAATATTTTCAACCGTTTCTTCGCAATAGAATCCTATTTCCTAAAGATATTCTCATCCGGGCGTGTCTTGGCTTCATAAGTCAAATTAATTTCCGCACTAGTATCTAGAAGATTAGCAAGATCGCGAATTCTACTTTTAGAAACAGTCTTCATCGGCGTTTCAGTGCTTGTATGTTTCTTCTGCACGGTTTTATACAGAGTAATCATCGGCTCTCGTCTCCAAACATAAAGATGATTACTCGTGAAAAAATCTAATCTATTCCCCAAATACCTGGACATAGAGATGCCCTTAGGTCGATAAAATGCAAAGGCAAGAGTCAACGGAGCGATTAACGCCATAATAACAAGAAAAAAGAAAAAATTAAAGAAAGTAAAGGCAAACAAGATAACACCACCACCAGCAATAAGATAAATCGTCTGCTTGCCCGTAAACGGACCAACTATCTTATCTTCAACATCTATAAATTGTGGAACACTAAATTGCATATATTTCTTCTTATTATTTATCCGCTTTTATTCTTCTAACCTTATGGTTGTATTTGTATTTATATCTACCTTTTTCGATTCACATCTACGTTTACCCCCTCTCAAAAAGGAAATAGACTTATTCCTCTTTCATCAAAGAAAAATCAATTCTCTTGCGCTTAGTAGAGTAGGGAAGTTCAATTTCGCCATCAAAAGACTTCAAAATTAAATTAAGTTGTCTTCTTTCCTCTTCGTTCATATTGCGCGTATTCTTGTCATGACAAACATATTGCACTCGTTCCAAATTGGAATGTTGATAATATCCCATCTTTTCCTTGTAATCTCGGAGCCAATATTTTACCATCGGTTTCATCTCCACTGACATATTTTTAATAGCAATCGATTTCTGTGTCCCAATTACCAGCTCTCCCGCCTCTGGAAATTGTGTCATCAAACTTTCAATGCTCCCATAAATCGTAGTATCCGCCATCCGCTCTTCTTCCGCCGCCTCTTCCCGTCTTCCCATCTCTTCAATTTCCTCTTCCCGCTTCAAAAACTGCTCGCTAATCGTCTTCGGCATCGTCTTCGGAAGCTCTCCGCCTAAACGCAAAATTTCATCTTCAATGCCAGGAAAAAAATCTTTGATTGGATAAAAAATCTCACTAAGCATTATAAGCGCAACTTCCTTAGCATCCTTCTCGCCCAATTGCAAGCGTTTTTCTATTTCCGAAGCAAGATCTTCCAGCTTGATTTCTTTCAGCATTAATAAACCCAGAATATCTTTCATCATTTTAATTCTCTCTTCTTCATAAACCTCATCTCCGCCCCGAAGATAATTATCTATAATTTTTCCATTAGCATCAAAAGTATGTTCTGTATAGAGATTTTCAAATACAAAGTCGGGAAGAGTGCTTTTTATCTTATTTTTCAATTCTTGTTGCATAATACGTTTTACGTAAGATTATCAATATGAATTAACTTGTCACACAGTTCTTTGTCTGCAGCACTAAATCCATCATATTCAGCAACTATCGCTGCATCTCGGCTTTTACGTCCTCCTTTATTTACTACAATTGATATTCTAGGATTAGCTGCAATAGCAGGCGCAAACGAATCTTTAATCGACTGTAGCTGCTCTGTTGTTCCTCTTTTTCCTATATATTCTATATCAGCCTTAGAAAGTTTGTGTCCGCGTGCCTTCAAGAAATCTGCGTCCAAATCTAATTTACTTTCTCTAGTCGCTTTTTGCATAACATTATCAGCGATAGTGTCGTCAATATTTTGAGTATATTTTGCAGGGTTAGAAGGACCAGTGCCCGTCCCTGCGTCTGGTTTATAATTATATTTCCAATCAGTCCTGTTAATGCTATCAATCGCACTCATTCTTCTTTGTCTATCTCCAGACGAAGCCATAAGCGCCGATTCTTCCCTGAAAGCAGCCTTGTCTTTATCAAATTCTGCTTGTGCAGTAGGATTCATTGGAAGCGTCTCTCTAAAAGCCATAGATTTTTCTCTTTGTGCGATATAATTATCTTTCTCACTCTGAGACCTACCGTTCTTCCAGCTTTCAAATTTATCCTTACCTAAAACTTCCTGCATAGCCTTCTCAGCGTCTTTATCCAATATAACATCAAGCTTAATCTTATTAACCTCCCCCTTATCAACTACTTTACTAATCTCCTTCTTAAGATCCTTAGGATCAGCAACCAAATCCATTCTTTGCTTATATACATCCGAAACATCGCCACCATAATTACCAACGGTCTTCATGTCATTCTGGAAAGCTTTAGTGTCAAAAGTATCTCCAGTTGCAGTCCTTCGTTTATATCCAGCTTTCATCAGATCTTCATTACTCATCTTTCCTTTTTCCATTAAAGTTTCCATCATTGCCTGATTGGCAATAGCTCTTTTCTTCGGATCAAGAAAACTCTTGGAATAACTTCCCATTTGTTCGGGAGTAAGATTCTTAAGCAATTTCTTATGTTCTTCCACCTCCAAGTGAATCTTCTCCGCTTTCTCAGCCTGTCGCTTGATATAAGTTCCATTAATTAACGGCATATTACGAGCAACATTGTCTGCCTTTTTAGATACACTTCTCCATGTAGCAGAATTATTTTTAGCTATAGAATGTGCCCTGCCTCCAGCACCCACTGCAGTTTTTTCTGCAATCTTATAACCCGCATAACTTCCCATAGCAATCTTCCCAATTCCCATAGTTCCACCAATAAGCTGTTTTGAACCCGCCGTTCCCAATTCCTGTGAAACTGGAATCGCCATCCAGAGCATAGCCAAGGCAATTCCATGTCTAATCAGAATTTCCATGGTCGGACCCATAAAAGACAAATTATCAATAATCACAGGGTTTTTAAACGAAGCCAAATCTTGTGCCATGACAGCCGAAATATAAATGAAAAATATAAAAATCGGTCCAGAGATGGCATTTTTCATAAGAGAACTCCACCAACGACTTGAATAAGCTTTCATAGAAGGCAAAACCATACTAAAAAAGGCAAAAGGGGAAACTATTATAAGAAACACAAACATCACAAGCCTTACTAGTAAAAATCCTGCCAAAATCATATACAAAAACCCTAACATTCCCGTGTAACTTATGGCGAACATTAAAAGAATTAAAGTTGAAGATGTAGGAGAATCAACGGCGTTGAATTGATTTTTAAAATAATCAGCAATAGCAGTCAATCCCGCGCCTTTACCTTCTGCCCCCGAAAAACTCCCCATCCAAGCGGCAAACCCAAAAAGGAAAACCTGCCCGAAATCAATAATGATTTTGGCAATCACCATACTGAAATTGATGAGGAAAAGCGAGATAATCAACTTAGGCAAAAGATTTTTAGCGCTATAAGTTTGATTTCTAGTGATTGTGGCAAACGCCATAAGGAGTAAAAAGAAAACATAAAACATATTACAAAAATCACGCACGGTCGTCCATCCAACTTCCACAGATCTGGAGCTTAGAACCGCCTGATATAAATCAGGATGCAAAAATACATCCATCATCCACGACCCGATAGTCACAACAACAATTGCCAACGTCAAAAGAAAATTTTTCAAAAACCAAAAAAATGCAGTTATCATTCCTTCTATTAGAAAATCTATACTAAGCAAGGAATCGAGAGCAGCAGAAGCATGATTGAAAGGCAAAAATAAAAAAATAACAGCCAGTAGAGAAGAAACGAGTATCGCATTTTTTTTACTTTTGTCATTAACCATTCTCTTCAAATAATTTTTCATATGCTTCAATTTTTTATATGTTTTGTAATTTAAATATTTGCAAATTTTTACCTTCCGACTTAATAGGATTATAACACAAAAAAAATAAAGCAACAAAAATTCCAAACATAAAAAAACGGGCAAGAAAGATGATGGTTTTCCACAATCTTTCCGCCCAATCCGCTACACCTTAGAACGCTAAGCCTACGATGTAGAAGAACGTTAATGCTAGGATTATCATTAATGTGACGAGCACCGCTCGCCAAACCCCCGAGTTCTGTATGTCTCTCACGACATTTCGCAGATATATTTTCTCCGACCCGTTATTAGTTCCATCTCTATTTCCCCCCTCTTCGTTACTTTTAACATCAGTGGTTTTCAACCACACGAAGACAATAAAAGAAAATAGGAAAATTATTAAACAAACGTACAATATATAATTAAAAAATATATGTACCTCGTTCAATATCGATAGACTCATATTTTCCCTCCTAGAGCCTCCAAGAAATTATTAAGGCTCGATGGCAGCATAAGAAGAGTTTTTGCGGGATTTTTACTGCTCTCCCTAAGCATTTCGATGTATTGCAAAGCTGTTGCATCATCGCCCATCTTTTCATAGAAACTCTTAAAAGCCTGAGACTGTCTGTCCATATACTCCTTAAAAGCATCTCCCTTTAGTTCAGCTTCCCTGACCTTTGCCTTACCTTCACGCTCAGTCTTTATGAAAGCTTCCGCTGTCTCAGCCCATGCGCCGAGATCTAAGTCCTTAACATCAATATCAGATATTATGACTCCTAATTCCTGTCTTATTATTTCTAAGACTGGACGATATCCTCCATTTTTACTTTTTTTGTTTTTTACCTGAAGCTGATTCATAAATACAGCGCCCAAGGTGTCAAGTGGATTCCCTTCCACATCCCTTGGGGTCTCTTGCATGTATCTACTAACCTTTTCCGGATCATCCAGGTCCGATATAAACTGTCTGATAACATCCCAGACAGCGTTAGTTACAATGGTTAGCCATTGGGTGTTTTCGATAACCGTCTTCGGCCTAGCAATATTAATCTTAACCGCCAAGGTAAATCCTACCGGGACCATGGCGCCCGTCTCAAAGCCCGCCATTACCATGGCGTATTGGAATGTATTTACCACCACTCTGGTTACCTTATCATCAAATGAAACGACTTTACCATCCTTAAAAACCGAGCGAGCCATTTTATATTTTAAAATAGATTTAGTTCCAGGAATGGCCGTTAACCAAAAAATACCAGGAAAAATCTCGCTAAGCATAGTCTTTCGAGGAGCCCCATCAAGGACTTCCTCATTAACCCCTCCTATGTGATGTCCACTATAATTCATTGCCGTTCTTATATAAGAACCTTTTTCTTCATCGGGACCCGCAATAATAATCGCTGCATCACCTTCTTTAAGAGAAAACACAAACATTGCTCTGTGAGCAAGAAGATAAACTGCTTTATAATTAAGCGCAAAGGTTAGAATTAAAAGCAAACAAATCATCGTATACTGTACTATAACTCCCAATAAGAGAGAAACTACTACACCTATAAAAAAGGCTTTAACAAGTTTTCTTTTTAGAGAGGGAAGTCTATTCTCTTCCGACTCCATATTTTCCGCGACAGGTCTGTTATTGCCAACATATAAAGCAACATGATCCATTTCTCTTGGCATAACCTCAAGCAAAATCTTATCTCCTTGTATACTCACAACGTCTTCCTCCGATCCTTCTTTTTATTTTTATTTTTTTATAATTTTTTAACGAACATTTCGTCCTAAATAATGCCTTTTTTATTTTTCTCCGTGCCGTTTTTTTATCTAGAAGCACTATTATGGACATTATTAAGAACCCTAAATAATATCACAAAAGATATATGCTGTCAAGCTGTTGAACTTTAAGAAAGATGAAAGGAATCAGGAGAGATAGAAACATTAAACAAACTCATCGGTTCAACGGGTAAAGACATCCGAAACCAACATAATCTGACAAAAAACCCTCTAAAACAAACAAAAAACAGACCAGAGTCTGTTTTTTTATATATGTAAATAACGTGGCTTAAAAAAGAAGAGGAAGAGGCGGGAGAAGGTTGATCTTGTAATTGTCTTATGTTTTCTGTTTACTATGTATGTTTTTCAAATATCCCGCCTCTTTGTTAGTAATCCACATTATCTCTACAGAAGAGATAATGCCCTCATAGATTACTAATCAATCTATCATACTTTTTTTATTATGTCAACCCCCTGGGAAACAAAGCTTCTCTTTACGAATTTCAGACAAAAAACAGACTTCAACTATTCAAAAATTCCGCCCTAAATTATAATAATCATTCCTTTAATCTCCCTGCACCCCAAGCAAAGCAATGACAGATAATCTTACGCTTAGTTTTTATTTCGCAAACATCATATGTCATCCTAAGTGTAGCGGAGCGGAATCGAAGGATCTCTTCATTACCGCCAAACCCATATTATGTAATTTTATGCGTTTTCGAATTATGGAAACAAGATTCCAGATATTCCAAGGCACCAAAATTCTGGAATGACAAAAAATATTTTCACAAAATCGCCATCACCCAATTTCACTGTTCATATTTTCTAAATAATCCATAATCTATATCGCACCTTTCAGCTTTACCCAATCTGCCACTTCCAGATCCTGCGCGCGGGACAATTTGTCGATGCCGCAATCTGATAATATTTTTTCCGCCCCATCTTTTTCTAGATTCAATCCTGCTGCGAGATTGTTTGAGAGCTTCTTACGCTTGGAAGAAAAACCGATTTTAATCACACGAAATATTTTTTGATAATCCGCAGCCGAATATTTCTTTTCGATATTTCCAATTCTCAAAATTGCCGACTCGACTTTCGGCGCAGGATAAAAAGCATCACGTCCGACTTTACGCACCAATTCCGGCTCACCGTAAAGAAGCACGCTAAGTGCCAGAATACTTAAGTTTCCTTTCGAAGCGCAAATTCTTTCCGCCACTTCCTTTTGCATCAAAAGCACCATCAGCTCCGGCTCGACTTCCGTTTCCAAAAAGAGCTTAACAATGGGCGAGGTGATATAGTAGGGGATATTGGCCACCAGTTTATATTTCACGATGCCGCGTTCCCTGAGAAATTTCGGCATATCGATTTTCAAGATGTCGTCGCACACAACTTCGATATTATCACTGCCCGTTTTCAAAATCTCTTTACGAAGAAACTTGCTCATCTTACGATCCTTTTCAATGGCAATCACTTGTCCGCATTTTTCCGCCAACGCAAAAGTGAGAACACCCATTCCCGGACCCACTTCAATCACCACATCATCTTTTTGAATATCCGCCGACGCGACGATATCTTCCAAAACGTTTTCATCAATCAGAAAATTCTGCCCCAAACTCTTCAGCACTTTCAAGTCTTCTTCCTGAAGCGCCTGCCTGATATCTTCGATGCTAAGCATATTTTTTTAGATTATAACTATTTTTAATTTCGCCGACGTGAGTGTGATAATATAGCCTTCTCAATCAATGTCCTAATATCTCACCGATTTCTCTTCGTAAAAATCATCCAGATAACTATATCCCTGATTCTGTCTCTCCACAAGTTGACGAGGGACATCTCCGATAAATCGCGATTCGCTGTTGGACTGAATGGAACCGAAAATCTTACGCGTTCTGGCACAGGTTAAAAACAGATTTCTCTTAGCGCGCGTCATTCCCACGTAACACAAACGTCGCTCTTCTTCCATTTCACTCTCATCTTGCAAACTTCTGCCGTGAGGAAGCAGTCCTTCCTCCATTCCTATCATAAAAACCGTATCAAATTCCAAACCCTTGGCAGCGTGTAAAGTCATCATTGTTACCGCCTCGCTCTCTCCATCCCAACCGTCAACATCGCTCACCAACGTCACATCCTCTAAAAAAGCTTGAACGCCTTCCCGAGCATTAAGATCCTTATATTTTTCAATAGCGCTAAAAAGCTCAAGCACATTTTCCCAACGACTCTCGCCCTCATCAGTCCCATCTTTAATATAATTTTCATAATCGATTTTCTCCAAAACATATTCCAAAAATTTTCCCGCTTCCATTTCGGTTATTTTTTCCTTCATATCTTTTATATTTTCCGCAAACGCTCGAAGCTTGGTTAGCTTGTCTTTTGTAAGTTCTTTACCGCTATAACTTAAAATCGCCTCCACAAAATCCTTGCCCGAAGCACGCATCTCTTTGATCACTTTGTCCAATGTCGCCTTGCCGATTTTTCGCGCTGGAATATTGATAATTCGTTCCAAACTCGCCACATCGCTCGAATTCTGAGAAAAACGAAGATATGCGAGAACGTCTTTCACTTCGCGTCTAGAATAGAATTTAATACCTCCCACTATTTTGTAAGGCACCTGAAAATTCAAGAAAGCCTCTTCAATAGAGCGAGACTGCGCATTGGTGCGATAGAGAATCGCCACGTCGTTCAGGTTCACTTTTTGACCATTCAATCCGCGATTTAATTTAGCAATTTCAGAGATTATAAATTCCGCTTCGCCTTTTTCATTGGCAGCCTCATAAGCCACAATCGGTTTACCGCCTTTTTTGTCCGTCCACAAATTTTTCTCCTTGCGATTCTTGTTTTTGGAGATGACGCCATAAGCCGCATCCAGAATGTTCTGTGTCGAGCGATAATTCTGTTCCAAAAGAACGGTCTTAGCTTCTGGATAATTTTTTTCGAAATCCAAAATATTTCTGATATCTGCTCCACGCCAACGATAGATGCTCTGCCAATCATCTCCCACCACACACAAATTGCGATGCTTGCTACTCAACATATCCACCAATTTATATTGCGCGTGATTCGTATCCTGATATTCGTCCACCATCACAAAATGAAATCGCTCCTGATATTTCTGCAAAATCTCCGGCTTGGTTGTGAAAAGAAGAGTGGTTTGCATAATAAGATCATCAAAATCCAAAGCACCACACTCCGCAAGTCGTCTTTGATAAACCGCATAAACTTTGGCAACAGTTTCCAAAAAAAATCCGTCCGCAAAATTCATCACATCTTCCGGTGTCTTCAGCTGATTTTTGGCATCAGAAATCTTGCCATGAACCGAACGGGGATTGAACTCTTCCGTGCTAAGGTTCATTTCTTTCATCACACCTTTAACTATTCCCAACTGATCATCACTATCATAGATGACAAAATCACGCTTGAGTCCCAAATTCTCAGCGTCCTCGCGCAAAATCCTAACACAAAGACTGTGAAAAGTCCCGATAAGAGGCAAGGCAGCATTTCGAAAATATGAACTGAAAGGAGCGTCATTTTTCACCTGCGCCAAATTATCCTTACTCAATTCCTGCAAAAGAGCGCTCACCCGCAACCTCATCTCGCTAGCCGCCTTATTAGTGAAAGTTACTGCCAACACATTCTCTGGCCGCACGCCTTTTTCTCGTATAAGATAGACGATACGATGGGTGAGTGTCTTAGTCTTGCCCGAACCCGGACCGGCGATAATCAGAACTGGACCTTCTGTTTTCTGCACTGCCTCCTTTTGTTTTTCGTTTAAATCTCTTAACATCTTATTCAAATAGTTATTTTTACAATTCATTATAACAGAGAAATCAAAAGGTGACGAACTCTCAAAGACTCGATTCATCAACATCCCAACACGCGCCAAAACACCCAGAAAAAACTGCACTTCAGAATAGAATTTAAGCAAGCCAATTTGACAACAACATCGTATTATTATATTATACGAATAACGTTGACACCTTAAATGTCGCGTGATAACCTGAATTTGGATTAATTATTAACTCTAGCTTTTTGCTGATTGGCTAAGAAATAAAGACGCATAGAGACTGAAAAGTACCGGTTAGTGACCATTAGGCATAAAAGTTTGAAAGAAATAAAACAATTAATACAGAACGCTCAAAAACGAACGATCAACAAGATTCTGATATTTCGCTAGAGATCGAAAGACCCCATTGTTTAACAGGGAATTTGATTTGTAGTATTTTTGGTGTTATAAGGAGCCACATCACTGTTTTATCTGTGGTTTTTTTGTTATCATCAGTATCAATGTCTAACTTGATAGTTTCGGATTACAATTTTCAAAAGGGAAGTCTTTTATTCGGCTATTTAGACGGCAAAGGAGGGAGCTATGATGGAGACGGAAATATCATAGTAAGCAACAAGCAGGACTATGAAGCTGGAAACAATAAAGAGACCAACCTTATTAAGGTAGCCAGCGCCGACACTTCTTTTTGGGGCAACTACAACTCCAATATGGATCAAGAAGAAGACGACACAGAAGAAATTCAAACTATTTCCAGTGGACAAAGTGAGAAAGTCAACTTTTCCCCAATGACAGTGCAAGGAAATTTCCTGGTCTCTCCTTCAAGTTTCTATGACGAGACTTCCGATGAACAAAAATATGGTATTATCAAATATACTGTTCAAGATGGAGACACTCCTAGTTCGATTGCGACTTCCTTCAGCATCTCTCTTTATACACTCCTTTGGTCCAACGATATGAAAGTTGGTGATTATATCAAACCAGGACAAATTATGGAGGTATTGCCAGTTACTGGAGTAAAACACGTCGTTGAAGAAAAAGATACTATTGAGTCCATCGCAACACAATATAAAGCCGACACACAAGAAATTATCCTCTTTAACGAACTTCCCGCAGATGGATCTCTGACCATCGGCAAAACATTAATTGTGCCGAACGGAGAAAAAGAGAAGCCTATTGCAGAACCAGAACCTGTCGCAACCACAAATCAAAGCACCGTAGTTTCATCCAGTAAATATGTGGCGAGTGGCACTGTCCAAAAAGGACACTCTTTCCCATACGGACAATGCACCTGGTATGTTGCCACCAGAACTTATGTTCCTTGGGGCGGAAATGCCAAAGCATGGCTAGCTAACGCTGCTGCTTATGGTTATTCAACAGGCAGAACTCCTGTAGCAGGAGCAATAGTCGTTACCAACGAACATCGTATCTACGGACATGTTGCTTTCGTTGAATCCGTCACTCCAACGACTATCACTATTTCCGAAATGAATTATGTTGGTTGGGCAAGAAAAAGTATTCGCGTAATCCCGAGAACAAGCTCAGTTATCATGGGTTATGTCTACGCAAAATAATAGAAACCAAAACAATCCAATAAACAAATAATAGAAGTCGCTCGGCTTCTATTATTTTGTTAGATAAAAATGCATTGACAAAACGGACAAAAAAGCTAAACTGTAATAGTAATTTATGGGTTCGTAGCTCAGTTGGTTAGAGCGCCACATTGACATTGTGGAGGTCGGAAGTTCGAATCTCCCCGGACCCACCCAAAATAAAAATCCGCCAAGTGAGGCGGGTTTTTATATGTACAAAACGTGTATAATACATGCATAAATTATACACGTATTGACTCATATGTATACAACATGTATAATACATGTATAAATTATACATGTTATATTTAAAACTATTAAATTAAAATATGCTTTTCAGATTAGAAAAACCAGACTTATCAAAAATTAAAGAGAAAAGAGTTTTTGAACTAATAAAAAATAATGGATTACTAAAACTCGCCAAAGAAACAATGAATCCCGATTATTTATATTGGAATAAAATTAAACATAAATTCAAAGCTACTTTGCCCAAAGATGTATCTATTGATGAGTTTTGGGCTTTGATAAAATTTTTGCGTAAACATTTCACTGACAAAACAACCACTCCTATAAAAAATGAAAAAGGTGAGGCTTTTACTTTTATAAAAATGACGAGAGTTGAACGATTTCTCCACGAAGCTGATTTGAATATGGGGGGTAGTTTATTCATAAATTCCGGAGATGACAAAGAAAAGGTAAAATATCAGTTCATTTCCAGAGGGATAATGGAAGAAGCGATCGCTTCATCGCAATTAGAGGGCGCTAGTAGCACAAGAAAAGCAGCGAAAGATTTTTTAAGAGAAGGCAGAAAACCGAACACTAAAGACGAAAGAATGATTATAAATAGCTTCAATACTAGAATGGCTATAGAAGAAAAATATAAAAATGAAAACTTAAGTCTAGAAACTATTTTTGAATTGCACACAATGCTAACTGAAGGAACTATTCCGAAAGAAGAGATAGGTAGATTCAGAAGAGATAAAGACGATATTGTCGTGGCTAATGAAATAGAAAATATTGTTTATCATATTCCTCCTAAAGAAAAATTCGTAAAAAAAGAAATCAAAGAGTTAATAAAGTTCGCTAATGATGAAACAGAAATCCCTTTTATTCACCCTGTTATAAAATCTATTATAATACATTTTTGGGTTGGGTATCTCCATCCTTTTACGGACGGTAACGGTCGTCTGGCGAGAGCTTTATTTTACTGGTATCTTTCCAGGAAAAATTATTGGGCTTTTGCTTATTTACCTATTTCAACAATTATCAAAAAATCACCAGCACAATACGGAGAGGCTTATGTTCTGACAGAACAAGACGATTGCGATCTAACATATTTTATTGATTATAATATAAGCAAAATACAATTGGCCATAAGAGATTTCGACGCATATATAGAAAAAAAGAGGGAAGAAAATATCGAAATTTCTAAAATTTCCAAGTCGAAATATAATTTTAACGATAGACAACTACAATTACTTCAATATCTCAACGGCGATAGATTTGGGAAAACATCAATTTCTGTTTATAAAAATATAAACAATCTAAAAAGCAGATTAACTGCTGCCTCAGATCTAAAAAAATTAAAAGAGCAAGGCTTTTTATCTACCAAGAAAAAAGGGAAAGAAGTCTTTTATTTCGCCACAGATAAAATAGAAAAATTATTCGACTAAACCTTTGCTATATGATAAAAATGTCTCAAAATACTAAAACCATAAAAATTACTTCTATTCAATCCCACCAGCGCCTTGATAAATTCTTGGCTGATTTTGATATGGAAAAATCGCGTGCGGCTTGGCAGAAACTTATCAAAAGCGGAAAGATTTTGATAAATAAGAAAATTACCGAAGTAGACTATATAATCAAAGAAGGAGACACAATTAGCTTTTTAGAAGAAGAACCGAAAACAAAAAAAGAGCTAATAATCCCCGACATAAGAATTATTTTTGAAGATGAAAATGTAATCGTAATCGACAAACCCATCGGCGTAGTGGCGCAAAAAGCTGCAACCAGCGACGCGCCCGCAGTTACTGACTTTTTGGAAAATCATTTTCCTGACATCGTGAAAGTGGGGGAAGACGAACAGCGCAGTGGCATTGTGCATCGCCTTGATAAAGACACTTCTGGAATTATGATTGCTGCTAAGAATCAAACAACATTTGAATTCTTGAAAGACAAGTTCAAGAAACGCTCCGTTCAAAAAATATATACTACGCTCGTTTATGGTAAAGTAGAGCCCGAAACAAGAGAGATAGACTTTGCTATCGGACGCAATCCGAAATTTCCTTGCCAACAGACTATAGTGAGAAATCCCGAAAATTCAGACATAAAATGTCGCGAAGCGCGCACAATCTATCGAACGATTAAAAGCTTCAAGGATTATACTCTACTCGAAGTCGAACTCAAAACCGGCAGAATGCACCAAATTCGCGTCCATATGAAAGCCATCAAACATCCAGTTGTAGGAGATCAGAAATATGCCAGCCTAAAGCTCCTAAAAAGCACATCGGAACTCCAAAGACAGTTTTTACACGCTTCAAAACTCAAGATTGTTTTATCAGACGGAAAAGAAAGAACTTTTAAGTCAGAACTTCCTGCCGATCTCAAATTTTTCCTAAAAAACCTCCATGACCTTGACTAAACGTTTTTTTTACATTACTATAAAGTAGTCTAAATCAGATTGCCTGGACGCAATTTTTTATATTGCTTACATAAAATTAACTAGGATAAAATACTAAAATGGCTATAAGACTAATTGACTTTAATCATACTGACACTAAAGAAGATTTGCCACAAATCAAACCAGGACACGTAGTTAAAGTTCACCAAAAAATTACAGAAACCAAAGTTACTGGAAAGAAGAAAGAAACCAAAGAAAGAATCCAGATTTTCGAAGGTTTGGTAATTGGCGTAAAAGGCGGAGATAATATCGGCGCAACTATCACGGTGCGTAAAATTTCCGGTGGCATCGGAGTAGAAAGAATTTTTCCTGTAAATTCTCCTACAATTGAGAAAATCGAAATCGCCAAGATTACTAAAGCCAGGCGTGCAAAACTCAACTATATGAGAAGCAGAATCGGAAGAGCAACTCAACCTAAAGGAGAGTTGGCAACTGAGGCCGACAACAAACCAAAAGCCAAAAAAGGTATTGTTGCTGCGGAGACAGAAGAGATTAAAGAGACCACAGAAGAAAATCCCGCTAAGACAGTAGCAGAAGAAATCGTTGAAACCGTCGAAGAGACCAAAGCGGAAGAGACAAAAGAAGAAAAATAATTCAGAAAATATTATTTACAAAACCAGAGTTTGTAGATAAAATAAACTGGTAGCTTGAAAATTACTAATTCATAACCCCTGAACTTCTCATCACTGGTTACGAATTAGTTCGGTCGGAGTGGCGGAATTGGTATACGCAACAGGTTGAGGGCCTGTGCTCGCAAGAGCGTGAGGGTTCAAGTCCCTCCTTCGACACCAAGACGGATCACAAAATGGATTATCACTTATAACCTAGTTATAAGACTAGGGCGCTTAGCTCAGTTGGCTAGAGCATCTCGTTTACACCGAGAGGGTCGGGGGTCCGAATCCCTCAGCGCCCACAGAATGGATTGTCAAAATAGAAATCAAGTTTGTTCTTCTACAGTTTATATACTATTATCGGGAAGAGGGATGAGGAGTTTATGCCCAGTAGCAAAGCGGATGGGTAAATCCCTCAGCGCCCACAGAATGGATTAATGTTATTTTGCCGGGGTAGCTCAGTTGGTAGAGCAAAGGATTGAAAATCCTTGTGTCGGCGGTTCGAGCCCGCCTCCTGGCACAGACAAATAGAACTCCCTAAATTGGGGAGTTTTATTTTATTTTTTAAAGTACCAACGAACATCGCCCAGCAGACAACACCTTCTCAAACATTACATGTACACAAAAAAATACCAACTCAATTGAGCTGGTATTTTTTACGTAGTGAGCGGATGACCGGGTTCGAACCGGCGACCTTCTCCTTGGCAAGGAGATGTTCTAGCCAACTGAACTACATCCGCTTATTCACTTAGATATTTTAGCATATAAAAGCCGTTTGGCAAGAGTCCAATAAGATTGAACTAGTCAACTATAATTTAAAGGTTTGTTTTATTTGTCATTGCGAGAAGGATGCATTTGCGATGACATGGCAACCCCACAACCATATTTCGCTTGACATTATAGTACACCTATCTTGTATAGTGTCAGGATTGCCACAATTTTTGCCTACCCGCCTCAAAAATGATAAAATGAATTAAATTAAGATCACTTAACACAATAAAATGACTATAAAGCTCAAAGAGGTTAAACCACAAATTTGGAACTTCAAGGTCATAGGAGGAGAGGATGCCTGGAAGGAAATCGCTTATTCTGCAAGAATGAGTGGAGTCCCTCCCTATGTAGAAGGAGAAGATATATTCAAAATGATATTGAAAAATGACTACACCTCGGCATTCGAACACATCATTATCAAGTTCGATATCAAAATTGCCAAGAGCATTTCACCAGAACTTCTTGAACATCGAATGTCGTCACATTCTGGATTTTCCACTCGTTATGTGCACCCAAATAAAAGTGCAGTTGAACTTGCCGGAAAAGAAGATGGTGTCTATGAAATAATTACACCATGGCATCTCATCAAAACCGAAAAAATGAGCGAAAATAAAGAGGAACAACGCGAGCTTTTTCTTAAAAATATAAATAACAATCTGGAAGCGTATGAAGAACTTCTAGCTAAAGGGTTGCCTCGCGAATCTGCACGCTACATTTTACCCTTTTGCCAAGCAGTAGGTATTTACCATTTCACAATGAATCTGCGCTCACTTCTTAATTTCCTGTCTCTTCGACTCTGTGTGCGCGTTGCGCCTGAAATGAGATCCATAGCCAGCCAACTCTATTTTTACCTCGAAACAGATTTTCCTATCATCAAAGGAATGGTCGGTTGCCGTGGTTTTATGAAACGCGCTTGCCCGGAAAGTGGCGTTACTGGCGTGCGAGAGGGAGAACAACATCCTGTCTATCCACCCTGTCTTTTTAAGAATCCACAATCAGAAATATTCATTCCTACTCAAAAAGAACTTGCAAAGGGTGGAACCTTCAAAAAATTTGACCGCGAAAAAGCCATCCAAGCGCAAGAATTCAATTTCAGAAAATGGGCGGACTGGACCGGGGAATAAACAATTTATTAGCCATAAAATCATAAGAAACAAATATGGAAAAAATCATCGAATTGTTAGAAGAACACAACGCCTGGAGAAAAAAATGTATCAATCTCATCGCTTCGGAAAATGTAATGTCTCCCTATTGCGAAAAATATTACATTTCAGATCTTATGCATCGCTATGCCGAAGGACTCCCGTTTAATCGTTATTATCAAGGACTCAAATACATCGACCAGATTGAAGACCTGACGCAAAAAGCTTTTATGGAACATTTTAAAGCCGATTTTGTTGACGTTCGCCCTATTTCAGGAACACTAGCCAACTTTGCCGTATTTTCAGCTTTGGCAGAACGCGGAGATGTGATTATGAACCTGGGCATTCAAGGAGGTTCTCACGTTTCCCATGAACAAGCAGGGGCAGTTGGAGTTTTAGGGCTCAAATCCTATGCGCTTCCTTTTGATGAAATCAACCTAACACTCGATTTGCCTAAGATTGAAGAGAAAATCTTGGAACTTAAACCAAAATTTATTGTAATGGGAGGTTCAGTCATCACGTTCCCACAACCAATCAGAGAAATCCGTAAGATTTGCGATCAAACCGGAACTAAAATAATCTACGATGCCGCTCACGTCTTTGGTCTTATAACCGCTGGCAAATTTCAGAATCCGCTCGAAGAAGGCGCCGACATTATTACCTCTTCTACTCACAAAACTTTTCCAGGACCACAAGGAGGGATTATTATCGGCAGAAATCTTGACGAAAAACTCCAAAAAAGAATTCAAAGCAAAGTTTTTCCAGGGGTTCTATCAAACCACCATCTTCACCGCATCCCGCCACTATATCTAGCGCTGCGAGAAATGCAGGAATTTGGAGAAGAATATACTACCCAAATCATTAAAAATGCTCAAGCGCTAGCGATTGCCCTGGATAAAGCAGGATTTGAAGTTCTCTATAAAGACCGCGGATTTACCCAAAGCCATCAAGTTATCGTCAATGTTGAAAAACAGGGCGGAGGAGATCCAATTGCCAAAAAGCTGGAAGAAGCAAATATAATCCTCAACAAAAACATCATACCCAACGATACAGATAACCCAACCAAACCGAAAGGACTGCGTATTGGCGTGCAAGAGATGACACGCTACGGGATGAAAGAGAAGGAAATGAAAACGATTGCTAGGCTTATTACAGAAACAGTGATAGACAACAAAGACATCAAAGAAATCAAAAAAGAAGTTGAAACGTTCAGAGAGAAATTTCCAAAAACAAAATATTGTTTCGAATAAAGGAGTTTATCGGCAACAAAAAACATCCACGAGGGGTGTTTTTTGTTGCATTTTAGGGATAGAGCCAAATATTCATCTTTTATGAGAACAAAAAAATACCTCAAAACCCTGTCAAGTTTTCAGTGTCCGATTATTGACAGTTTTTACATAATATGATAAACTAAGTTCACTAGTTCCCCAAAAGGGAATTTTTTAATTGGATAAAATTAATTATGAATAAAAGCTTATTTGCATCAGACGCTGATATTCCCCCCTTACTTATGCTTTCTTTAGCTGTATCGAGCTTAATCATCAATCTTTGTTTTCCCCAATATTCAGCTTTAGCTAATACTCGAAAACAAAGATTTACTGCCGAAACCAGCTCAGAAGAAAGCAAACTATCATTCTATACTATAAAAAATGAAATTGAAGAGGGTGTCAAAAACGAAACAAAAAGCAAAATTCAATCTGCCACAGAAGAACAAACCTTTTCCGAGCTTAAACTCGAAAAGAAAATAAAAATAGCTATCCAAACAGTTTCTGTGCCTAAAGTTGCCACAGCCCAACCTACTACCACAGAAGCTGGCATTTCTAGCCGATGGGTTACAGTAACGGCTTATTCATCAACAGTCGATCAATGTGATTCCAATCCTTTTATTACCGCTAGCGGAACCCATGTAAGAGATGGAGTCATAGCCACAAATCTACTATCATTCGGAACTAAGGTAAAATTCCCCAGTGTGTATGGTGAAAAAATCTTTGTTGTAGAAGACCGTATGAATCAAAGATATTCAGACCGTGCTGATATCTGGTTTGAAACCAGAGAACAAGCGAAACAATTTGGAGTAAAACGACTTGAGATGGTTGTTGTATCATAATAAGAAAATTCTAGATAAAATGAAAACAGGGTCCTAACAAGCCCTGTTTTTATTTTTTTCTTTTTAAAAATCTGGAAAAAATACTATGAATTTTTTGCAATATTGGCGGTGCTTCCAAAGAAAAACCGTGAGAGATGTTTTTAATATTAAACCAAATAAGAGCAAAAACGCCAATCGAACAGAAGAAGATGCCCACGAATCTTGAGATTATTCCGAAAGCCAACCCCGTTTCTTTGCCAATCCCCAAAAGTTCAAAAATAAATAAGAGAGCAAATTCAAAACTGCCCAAAGAACCTGGGATAGGAAAAAAATTAGCAATCGTCATAAAAAAGAAAACACCAAGCGATTTATAAAAATCTATTGGCTGCCCTAGATAAAAACAAATTACAGCTACAGACAAAACATCCAGAAAGGCTTCAAGAAGAGCCAAAAGAACAACCAAAAGGAAATATTTTTTCTCTTCTTTGAAAAATCTTTCTATGTTCCTTTCTGTCGCATCAATATTTTTAAGCTTATTTTTGACAAATCCAATGCGGTCAAGCTTGATTTTGTGGATCAAAAAAGTAAAAAAGGCCTGCTCGTTTGCACCCCGATTAACTATTTTTTTATAAAAAAGATAAAATACGAAAGTAGCACTCAGGAAGATAACACCAGAACCATAGAATATCTCAATTGGCAAAGAAAAACGTTCAGCGAGAAAGATAAAACCAAAAATTAAAGCAACAAAAAGACCAGCAAAAAAGATTGTCTGGTCTATAATGACTGAAGCAAGAGACTTTTCCCATCCACATTTGGAATCCTCTTTTATCATATAAGCACGGACGGGTTCGCCTCCAACCAAAACCGAAGGGGTGATATAACTCAGGGTAAATCCCGCCATTTTAGCCTGCATCACTTTCCAAAAATGGACAGGACATTTCTGCGCCTCCAAAATCAATTGCCAACGATAGGATCCCACCACAAAAACAGCGAAAAAATTAACCAAAAGAGTCAAAACCAGACCTTCTTTGGGAAATAAAAAAAGCGCCGCTTGAATTTCAGTCAGTCCAACCTGCTGAAAAACCGAAAGCAAGAGTAAAGCCCCTAAAATCAACGAAGAAATCAACAAGAAAACTTTTTTCATTTTTAGCCAACTAAAAATCACACACTGGTACCGGGAGAGGGAATCGAACCCTCAAGGAGTATAAATCCAACGGATTTTAAGTCCGTCGCGTCTACCAATTCCGCCACCCCGGCAAAAAACAATCGATAACCAACAGAGATAAGGTATATGAACTATTAGATATGAGTCGATTTGAGGCCTGGAACGGATTTGCACCGATCTACGCGGTTTTGCAGACCGCTACCTAACTACTCGGTCACCAGGCCAGTGATAGCGCCGAACACTAATAAAACTAACACAAAAAAGAGGCTTGGTCAATATAAAAAATTGTGAAGTTCAAGACCATACCGTATTTATCCTATCAAACGCTATTTTCTTATCAAATATTAGCTTCTTCTGTTTTGCTAATCTTTTCGATAATTTTAGGAATTTTCCTAAAATCTTTCTCCAAAACTTCCTTAAGTGCACGATTATAAATAGTTGCCGCTGGATGATAAATAGGAAAATAATTCTGCCCATCTTTGCGCTTAAGTTTGCCATGATCCAAGAAAATTTTTAGTCCTGGTAAAAAATAATCCATAGCGTGTCGCCCTAGAAGGACGATAATTCTAGGCTTTATAACCGCTATTTCTTTTTGAAGATAATCAGAACAGCAATCCTTTTCCTCAAATAGAGGATCACGATTCAAAGGCGGACGACATTTAACTACATTAGTAATATAAACATTTTCTCTTTTTAGATTTATCTTTTCCAAAAGACTTGCTAAAATCTTTCCCGCTGAACCAACGAACGGCTTGCCCTGCTCATCTTCATTTTTTCCTGGCGCCTCACCCACAAATATAATCTCCGCATCAATGTTTCCATCGCCGAATACGACATTTTTCCGCCCCGCACAAAGAGCGCACTTTTCACAAGCAATCGCTTTATTTCTTATTTTTTCCAATTCTTGTTTTTTTGTCATAACCTCGCGCCTAATTTCTGCCCATCTGATCCAGAAACGAGAAAAGGGGACTCTGCCTTCAAATTAAATTCAAACAACAGCCCATTTTCAAACATCGGATCTTCAGACAAGTTATTATCTTCCATCGTACATCCTCCAAAACACACGAAATTATTCTGATTATTCCAGATATCATTATGGTCTATAATTACACCTTCACTTTTTGCGTCGATATAGATGCCACCACATATTTCACAAACGCCATTATCAGTTATGACGTTATTCCTAATCCCCGCAGTAGCTTCTGTTAGATAGATCCCGAAAGTCGCCCCCGCCTCGATACCATAAGCACTATTGAAACTGATGGTGTTATGCTCAATAATAGCATTTCCTTTATAGATATTAATTCCTTTTTTATTGCCAAAAATAAGATTATCTACAATAAACGGATTTGAATTCTCAACTTCGGATAGATTGAAAATTTGCACGCCCGCCTTGCTTTCACTGAGCTTATTATGCTGAATAGCTGGAGAAGATTCGCCTTTAACATAGATATCATAATCATTCTGCAAGACAATGTTTCGGTTGACAAGCGGAGAAGAATTCTCTATCAAAATCCCGCTCAAATTTTCCTTAGCGTTTCTCACCGTAAAATTCTCAAATCTGGTTTCTGTATTTTTTATTTCCTTAAAAGTAACGACATTACCAAACTCGTTTCCGTCCAAAATAGTTGTTTCAGCATCTTCCCCAATCAAGCTGACTCCATCTTTCATTATAATTGTTCCTTTGTATTCACCGGCACTGACTAAAACCACATCACCACCTTCTGCTCCATTAATGGCTTTTTGAATCGAATCGACTTCCGACGGAACTTTGATTATTGCGCTTTTATGTCCAGTAACAACGCTCTCATCAATTTTCAAAAAAGACAAAATATCAGAAAGCCCTAGACCGATAGAAACGCGAGACAAACTCAAATCCTCGGTGGGTTTCTCTTCCTGCGTATTATTAACTTCGATAACTCCGCCAGCAAGAACCTCGTCAATATTATTTTCAGAAGCGGTATCAGACGCGCTATTATTTCTGCTACCTATAAAAATAGCAGACAAGACAAACAAAAAGCCTAACAAAAAAAGAACGTTCCTATTTACACGCCGCATTTTCAACATTTCTTTTATCCTCCGAAAAATATCAATTACTTCTTTTTTCTCAACTTTTATCATCACCAGAATTTTATAAATTCATAAAACAAACTATGCATACATTCTAACACGAAACGAGAAAAATCAGAAAGACTGTTTATCTGCTAATTTACAGATTTCCTTATTTTATCCCGCAGTTTTGTTATAATATTTCCCCCCTCTACCTTTTTTGCTTCAGTTTTCCATATTGCTTCTTTTTTTAATTCTTCCATAATTTTTTCCTGCGTAAGAAATTGTTTTAATTGTTCCTGAAGCCACAAGACCGCCTTTTCTTTTTGTTCATTTTGTTCATTTGTAGCCTTGTCGACATTAGCATTATAATAATGTCCTTCCCCGTCCTCTCCCACTGCATCAATTGCTTTAAAATGTTTTAAAAAAGAGTTCATCCAGGTAATATCCAAATAAGTTATTTTCACCTCTCCATCTGGCCCCACCATAGCAGCCACATTCCATCGATGGAGTTTCATATCAGATGTAGTACATCCGAAGAAAACTCTATTAACAGGGACACCCTCTTCTTCCAACGCCTCTTTAGCGGCAACCATGGTAATAGCGAAATCATGGCAAACTCCATATTCGCTTTCCAATGTTTGATAGGGGATTCCCTCGGCATGCTTATCTAAATAATGATGTATGACCAGAGCATCATTCCCTAAAAGGCTGATAACAAAATTATTATACAGTACCGTTGCCGCCTCAACCCAATCATAATGGAATCTTTCACCTAAAGTTTCCGCAAGGACTTTTAACACCTCATCAGGATTGTCCGCTCCCATCTTCTTTAATTCATCGATGCTATAGCCCTCTTCCTTCAAGATCCTCAACAAATCCTCCTTAAACTGTTCGTCATTTTCATAAATCAATTCAGGATCGCCTTGATGTCTATCCAAAGATTCATACTCCTTCTGCTGGAGCTCTTCCAATTTTTTAACCGGAGAATTTTCAAACGCCTCCCTCTCTTTCGACATAGCTTCATAGGCATTCGCATAACCGTTCGCTCTACCCCAATTTAAGAACTCTTGCTCAGCCTTATCCATGTCTTCAATAGTGCAACCTATTGAAATATTATGTCTTTCCATTATCTCCCGATATTTGTTCTGCAATTCCTGTCTTTCTTTGAATGCGTCCGATTTCATATCCGACTTAAATTCATCATGGTCCACCACCTTCACATTATCATATCCTTGCGGATGTAAAAAATCTTTTATATATTCTGCCAATTTGTCTCTGGGAATATTCAAATCCTTAGAAAAAATATCCACAATCCTGTCTTCATTTTCTTCAAAGCTCTCAAAAAGGCATCCGTTGCTCCCAGACCCTAAAGACACCCCGATTGTCTCCAAGTCTCTGCCAAGCTTCTTAAAATCTTCAGTATTCCCTGCATAACTATCCATATATATAGTCTTCGCCACCCTACCATCCTCTTTTATTTCTTCTTTAATGTCAAAAGAAAAATCAACATCAACACCATCCTCTTGACTATTGGCCTCAAATTTTTTTATCTGATTAAGGGCAATCGAAATATCCAAAGGAGTACCGGAATTATGAGCCCTATCTATTTTTTCCATTAAACTTATATTCTCAGACAAAGCCTTAAGGGTTATTTTCTCAGTCCCAAGCCGTATCTCGGCCTTGCTTCCCGCCAAATCTTTTAGAAATGCCGGACCAAAAGAAGAAAGATAAAGAACAAGCATACCCAAAGGCACGATTCTACATTTTGCTACCTCCGCTATCTTGTCAAAATATTGAGGAGGGAAGGGGACGCATTCATTTTTATTTGAATCATATTTCCAAATATCATCTAAATTCTCCTCCAAAATATATTGAATGTTATCGAGTTCGCCATAAGTCAAATCCAATTTTTCCAACCCTTCCAAGTCAATTTCGACAAAGTCTTCTACGGCTTTAATGTATGCACTTTCGATTTTATTTATTTTTTCAGAATCGACTTCATCTTGGTCCTTTCCGGAATTGTCGAAGAAATCCTTAATTTCCTCAGAACCCAATACCAATGCTTTGGCTCTGATTTTAGCGCTTATGCTTTTCTTAAAAAGATCAAGATCATCCTCGCTTACGATTTTCTCATAAGGCCTTTCTTCTGAAAGAGTATCGTCTCTCCAGTTTTCTCGCTCCTTAACAATCTTCTCATCCGGAATAATCTTTGCTTGCTTTTTATCACTCGATGGCACGATTGGTTCTTTCTCAAAAGACATATCTTCCTTGAACATAAGATTATTAATTTAATATTTATTTTTTAGGAAAATCGGCTACGCCCAGTTGCTCGGCCTTTGCCTTGATTACCCCTTGAATCTCGTCATGAAATTTATCAACACCTGCCTGATCCATCAAATTATTTTCCAAAGGAATCTTCTCAGAATAATCTTCCATCTTTTTTGAAATAAATTAAGTTAAAGTTTCTCTCACCTCCTTCAATAGCTCCAAATCCTGCTCGCTTCCGGGTGGGGGAGTTTCCAGCACAAAATCCAAGTCGCGTTCTTGCATTTCGCGCAAGATAGCTGTTATGCCTTCGACACCGATTTTTCCTTTGCCGATATTAGCGTGACGATCAATATGCGAATCGAAGTCCGCTACAGAATCATTAAGATGAACTAATCCTATTCTATCGAGCCCTATAATTTTATCAAATTTCTTAAAAGTTGTGTGGACTGCCTCGGCATTTCTTAGATCGTATCCCGAAGCAAAAACGTGTGCGGTATCGAAGCACACTCCTAAAATATTTTTACCGATTATTTTTTCCGTCTCCGCAATAAAAAATGCAATCTCCTCAAAAGAATCCCCCATGATATTACCCGAACCGGCGGTTATCTCTAAAAGCAATTTCGCTTGAAACTTTTTATATTTTTTTGTTGTATCCTGTGAAGAAAAGGGTGGTTCAAAAACTTTACAAAGTCCTTCAATAAGTTTCTGTTTGGCTTCTTTTTCACCCAAATCTTTTGCGCTCCCCAAATGTGTAACAACTCCTCTGGCACCCAAAAGATCCGCCACTTCCAATTCACTGCGAATTGCAGAAATAGAACCGTGATAAATCCGACTATTTTCCGAAGCAAAATTAATATAATAAGGCGAATGAATAAAAAAATTCATCGCCCTCTTATCTTTCATATTTTCCTTAAAAACATTCGCCACTTCTGCATCGATTTTTCTCGACTTCCCTCCGTGTGGAGATCGCGAAAAAATCTGAAAACATTCCGAACCTGAATCAAAGGCTCTCTTAGGGGCATTTTCCACACCGCCCTCGATTGAAACGTGAAGTCCAAATTTCATAGATTTTTCATTTAGTGCTTATATTTCTTAACCAAAGCACGCACCATCACTCTTATTTCCTCAGCGTCTTTAGTTGTTTCAGAAATAGCGATTAATTCCCTGAAATATTTTTCCGTATTCTCATGACTACCATTATGATTATCCAAATATTTAAGATGGCTTTCTCTCAAAGTTTCTACATTTTTAAGAGGCATATGCTTAGGCTTAGAATCATACTCAACGCATATTTTAAACGACCAAAATTCAAAAATATAATCATCTAAAAGCCCTTTTTGAAAAAATAGAAATTCATTAGTGAGCAAATTCCAAAAACGAAAATACCAGATCTCCACCTTTCTTGCGGTTTTGCAACGGTCTTCTTCGATGACAAGAGAATCATATTCTCCTGAAAAATAATTCAAGACGTTAATCAAATTTGATTTCTGCCCGATATCAATCGATTTAGAAACTTTTTTAATTTGCAGATAAGAAAAAACCACACCAAAAGTAATTGAAAGACTCGCCAAATCTTTTATAAAGTCAGATGGGCTATATTCCATTTTGTTTTCTATTAATTTCTAATTTATAATACTTTCTTTCTCTTTAAGGCTCAAAACAAGACCCGTAATGCGTGCCACGCTTTTATTCAGATCTCCTTCGACTTCAAACCCAGAAGCCAGTTTATGTCCACCGCCACCGAGACTGCGTGCAATTTTAGAAACATCGATATTGCTATATTCTTCACTACGAAGACTTCCTTTGATTTTTTGATCATCATATTCCGTCAGTAAAAGTGAAAACTTAGCATCGCTCACCGTATTTATCACGCTGACCAACCCCGCCAAATCTTCCTGCTTGGCGCCTGCTTCTTTGATGTCCGACATACTGATATAGGACGCGGCCATTCCCGTCTCCGGATCCGTTTCGATGCGGCTGAGCGCTGTGCCCCATAATTTAATCGCTGGCACATTTTTACTATTAAAAATATGTTTAGCTATTTTATCAATTCGCGGACCTTTCTTCATCAACTCTGCAGCTGCCTGAAGAGAAGTCTCATCAGTATTATTATGCTGGAATCCTCCCGTGTCAGTGAAAATTCCAGTAAGAAGACACGTAGCAATTTCCTTATCGATTTCTATGTCCATCTCCTTGAGGAGCTCATAAATCATTACTGCCGTAGCAGATTTTTTATCATCAATCCAGAATCTTATATTTTCAAAATTTTCTATTTCCAATTTAGGATGATGATCCATAATAAGCAAACGATCAAAAGAGGCGATTTGCCCATAAATATTATCGACACCCGTTCTAGCAAAAACCGCGCAATCTAATAAAATCACCAAGTCATAACTGACGAATTCAACGTCTTTTTTAAAAATTCCCAAGCCAGGCAAAAAATTAAAAACCTCGGGGATATCATTTACAGAGAAAGAGCCTACTTTTTTACCTATACTTTCAAGCGCCATTGCCAGTCCCAATGAAGAGCCCAAAGCATCGCCATCAGGATTCTTATGGCTCAAAATTAAAATATTTTCACTTTCTCTTATGAAGTCTATTATGTCTTGCATATTTTTAAAACAAAAATCGTCGCAAATTATCTGTTAGTCTTCTTCCTCTTTGTTTTTTCTGATTATTTCATTGATACGATCTGCATTATCTCCACTCAGATCCAAACGAAAACGAATCATCGGCACTGGCTTCATAAAAAGTTTCCTATTTATTTTTTGTTGTAATGCATAAACATTTTCTTCCAAATTTTGCAACACTTCCTCTTCTCTTTCCTTCGGCATTACACTGATATAGATATCACCATAGTGAAGATCGGGAGAAGTGTCTGCTTTAATAACAGTCACAACCAGACCCACGGCAAAATCCACATCTTCCAAAATGAGCTTTCCCACTTCCTGTTTAAGCAACTTGTTGACCTTCGCTATTCTTTCGCTCATATACTAATTATTAGATTGTTCTTTTAACTTTTTCTTCTTTATAAACCACGATGTCGTCTCCTTCTTCCACAAGCACATCGCCTTTGAAAGTTACTCCAGCATTATTCCCAGACTTCAATTCAGAAATCGTTTTCTTGTTATGCTGAAGCTCCACCAAAGTTCCTATACCAACGTTTTCACCATTTCGCATAATCTCCAACTTGGCATTCTTTTCAACTTTACCATGTTCGACCTTAGCACCAAAAATCATATCCACAACTTTGGCTGATTTTCTCGGCAATTTGAAAATTGCAATCACTTTCATCTTACCCAAATCGGTTCGCACCGTTTCCGCTTCGATAAGAAAAGAAAGCTCTTCTTTCACGTAAGCAACCAATTCATAAATTATATTAAAAATCCTAAAACCTATTTCTTCTTGTTCAGCGATTTTTCTAGCATTAACATCAACGCTATTATTAAAACCGATGATTTTCGTTTCAGAAGATTGCGCCAATTTTACATCCGACTCAGTGATATCTCCAACTCCACTTTTAATAACTTGCACTGCCAGACCTTCTACCTTAATCGTCTCTAAAATCTGGATTATAGCCTCCAAAGAACCTTTAGTGTCAGCCTTGATAATAAGGTTAAGTTTTTTAAGCTTACCCTTTTCCGCAATCTCTTGAATTTTTGAAGCATTGATAACTCTTCCCGAACTAAGGATATTTCCCGTTTCTTCTCTAAAAATCTTCGTTGCTTCTTCCGCTGCACTTCGAGTAGGATATGCCTTAATCACCATACCAGCACGAGGAACTTCGCTAAGCCCCAAGATAGTTACTGGCATTGAAGGAGTAGCATCTTCAATATTCTCTCCCTTGAAATCTTTTATGATTTTAATCCTTCCGGAGATTAAACCTGCTGCGACAAAATCACCCTCACTCAAAGTTCCGTTCTGCACCAAAATCGTCGCTATAGGTCCGACCTTCGGATTCAAATGAGACTCGATTATAAATCCTTCCGCGAAAGCATTTTGCTCTGCTCTCAAATCTTCCATATCAGCATAAAGGATAATCATATCCAACAGATTATCGACACCTTCTCCCGTTTTGGCAGAAATATTCACGCACACAGTTTGTCCACCCCATTCTTCTGGCAAAAGATCAATTTCAGAAAGTTCTTTTTTCACAAATTCAATGTTTGCTTCCGGTTTATCTATCTTATTTATAGCCACGATAATAGGCAATCCTGCGTGCTTTGCAAATTCCACCGCCTCTCTGGTTTGCGGTTTCACTCCGTCATCCGCCGCCACCACAATTACTGCAAGGTCGGTGATATAAGCCCCACGTTCACGCATAGAATGAAAAGCTTCATGCCCAGGCGTATCCATAAAAGTTATAACCTCACCTTTTTTCTTCACTTGATAAGCACTCACGTTCTGCGTAATGCCACCAAATTCTCCAGATGCAACATTCGTAGAAAGGATTTTATCAAGAAGAGTAGTTTTCCCGTGATCAACGTGTCCCATAATAACTACAACTGGTGGACGTTTCTCAGACCCATTACCAAATTCCTTACGCTTAAGCAGTTGACGGCTTCTCTCCAGATCCGACTTCTTACGAACAACCTCAAATCCCAAGTCATAGCCAACAATCGCCGCCGTTTCAAAATCAATCGTTTCATTGAGCGTGGCAAAAATTTTATTTTTCATCAATTCCGCAATAAGATCGGTAACTTTGAGATCCATTTTGGTCGCAAAATCTTTCACAACGATTACGTCATCAATTTCAATTATTGTTTTTTTATTTTCTTCTTGTTTAACCATCTATATTTAAATTAGCAAATATTAGCGGATATTAAAAAGGCATCACTGCCTTTATTTTTCCATAGCTATCCGCAAAGCATCTTCTTCCTCTTTACTTAGCTGATATTCTGATTTTCCTGCCTGAATCGGCTTAGCATAAATCCTGACACCATCTCTTGAATAAAGACTAAGTATGATAACACCAGAGTTATAATTGTCAAGAAGTGCCACCGCAAAACTCTGATTTCCACCCACCTCGTCAAACGGGTTAAAACGAATCATACCGACTTTCTGCACTGCATAAGAGAGTGTTTTTAAAATTCTCTGATCAGCATCTCGAAGAGCAATAATCGCTTGTTCCAGCACTTTTCCCTTCTCAATCTGTCGCAAAATTACATCTTCCAAATCAACCGCCTTCTTCCCTGAGAATAAAATTTGAGCATTTTTCTTAAGTTTTGAAATCTCTCGATTAAGATATACGTTCCAAATCAGAAGAAAGAGAACACCGAGCACCAAAACCAAAAGGACAGTGTCCTGATTGTCAGTTATAAATCCGAATGAAGCAGACATAAATTGATTTTATTAGCAATAAAAAAAGAAAATCCCCTCAAAGACTATAGTTATAATAGCCCTTTTGGGGGAATTGGTCAATAAAAATGTTAACTTATAACGATACAATAAACAAAGAACAAAAGAAGTGAAAAATACAAAGATACCAACCTTAAGAATGTCTTGGCGATCTCTTTGGATGTCGATGCTTCAAAGCCGCTTGATTCTTCGGATTTATATTTATAATTAAAAAAAAGGGCTATTGCAAAAATCAAAGCTAACAATAAAAATGCTGCTGGATTGGTAAAAGTTCCCTGTGGCATCATCCTTTTCTCGTCTCCTGCTTTTATCGTTCCATTTTTTTATTTATTTTTCTCTATCTTATTACCTCTGCCCCTGTTTGTCAAGAGAAAAAGCTCGCTTCTTAACAAAAAAACTAAAATTACAGTTTTTAAGCAGCTTAAATCAAAGGTTCTTATCGGACTGTTTTTCCTTACTCAGGAATCCGCCACCAACCACTAACCAAAAAATCATCGCCAAGTCATTTTTCCAATAAAGCGTGTCGACGAGGCTGTGGATGAAAAAATATATAAGAAAAAGAAAAATGATATCGCTTATCCGCACTTTTTTCAAAAGCCAGAAGAGAAGCAATAAAAACCCGACGAGGCCGATTAGCCCCGACTGAAGATAAAAAGCCAGAAAAGTGTTGTGCGGTTCGGCGACTGCCCATTCGAGATAGGGGACAGAGAAACGGCTTTGATAATTAAGATAAACCTGCTGGAAAGTTCCCGGACCGATGCCAAAGAACGGACTGTCATTGAGCATCTCGTGCGAGGCGTCCCAGATCATAAAGCGCGACGCAAGCGACGATCTCTCACCAGCATTTACGAGCTGCTCATATTTTTGAAGAGTCAAAAAAGAGAACCATACCAACGCTACAACAACTAGAGTCGTAAGCGTTTTTTTGTTGTCTGCAAAAAATTGAATGTTTCTGTTTTGATATCTCTTCAGTAAGAAACAGAGAAGTGCTACCGCGATTCCGAGTATTGCACCGTAAGATTTGGTGAGAAAGACTGCAGATAAAATAACCAGTAAAATTACGACCTGCCACTTTTTATCATTCTGGATGGAAAGAATTGAAGAAAAGAACCTCTTCACCGTGCTTAAACAAACATTGTGATATTTTGTTTCTGCAGAGGTATTCCTCATGTCCGTTCGGAATGACAAAAAGGGGAGAGTTTCTTTTTTATCGTCCTCAAAACGATTTGTATCCTTCCCAAAATCTTTTTCAAAAATAAAAAGATACACAGCAAACAAAAAAGCTGGCGCCAGATACATCGCGAGATAATTAGGCGATTCATAAAAAGCTCGCAACCGACCATCAAAAGTAAACATATTATTTATTGCGTAAGCTATTCCGACCAAAGCCACGGCAAAACCTGACAGAACAAAACTCATAAGAGTGTTTGTAATCTGCTTTTGATTTTTTATTTCACTCGTGAAAATTATAAAGAACAAAAAAGGATCCACAAACCAACCCTTAAAAATTCCCAAACTAGTTCTCAAATTGATTGAATTTACAGTAGATAGAACGACCCCAACAAGCAAGAAAGATATACCCCAAAACAAAAGCCTGTCACTTTTATAGAACTTTTTAATGCCCCCCGAAACATCAAGATTTTTCCTATTTTCTAAAAACCAAAGCACAAACAAAATATAAATCATTATTTCCAGCGCAGTCGTTGGGATTCCAAAAAGCAAAAAACGGACGAGATAAGTCGGCAATAAAAAAATTATCCCGTAGACTCCGTTCTTTATCTTTTTATTAGAAAACCACGCGAAAGCAAGAAAGAAGAAAAATAAAATGAGTTGATAGGTAATCAGCATAATCGTATTATTTTATAGAAAATTTTATTTGCATAGTAATGGGATTGTCATGTCGGATTATCTCCTCTCAATAACAAATTATAGCCAGAATGTCTCGCAAAAGACAACAACTACCCGATGCCTCTATCTTCTTTCCATTTTAACACACCTTATCACTATCACCGACAGGGACAGAATAACCACGAATATTGCCAAGATGTTGGGCGCATAAATACTCGTATCAAAAAAAGAATGGACCGAATACCAAACGAGCGAGCCGATGAGTCCAAATGAGATATAAGATAAGGCCTTGTCCGAAGTCCGCTTGCTTGCAACATAAAGCTCGAAGATAGTTATAAAAATAAGCAACACCCAGGCAAACAGCGCGAAAATTCCCAACTCCGCCCCTATATCCAAATAAAGATTATGCGCGTAAATAGGCGTGCGATAGGCAGTTGTCGGATCCAGATAAAAAGAATAATTACCGATGCCGACTCCGGTGAGAATATTATTTGAGAAAGTATCAAATCCCTGCTGCCAATTTTTCATCCGCTCCATATTCGAACCCTCCTGAAGATTAAAACTCGACAAGAACCTAGTAAGGATCGAGCTACTGATAAAAGATATAAAAATCATTCCGAGTGCGGCAAGAGCGAATAATATTTTTTTTTGTCCCAAGGAAAAGCATTTCCAGAATAAAATCACCAGCATCAAAAATCCTGCCGCCATCCCCATATACCCGCCACGCGAAAAAGTGAAAAGTTCTGAAAGCGTCAAAAGCAAAAGCACAAAATAAATATATTTCTTATTCCTCAAAAACTCCGATTGCTCCAAATTTTTCTTAGGAACCATGGCAATGGCAAAAGCGAGAGGAACAACGAGTCCTAAATAAAAAGAGAAAATATGAGGATCAGAGAAAATAGCAAAAGCGCGTAGTAGCGTTATTCCTCCAACGTTCACCAACCAACTCGGATTGGCCACCACCTCCGCGGCAAAAGTGTTGCCATAAAAAACTGGAGCAATGACCCGAGCAAAAAAATCGAAAAGAGAATTAATGCCAAAAATGAATTGCGCAAGAAATTGAACTACGCCGAAAAAGGAAATAACGAGTCCGCCCGAGAGTAACGCTTTGGTAATTTTGAGAACAAAATCTTTTCTGCCGGCAAAAGAAGTGAGCACAAAATAAAGAGGAAAGACAGAAAGAAAAACCAAGATTTTCCTGATTGCCCGATCCATTTCGAAAGACTGTCCGAGTGAAAAAATAGCAAAAAGCAAAAAGATACTGAGTAGCAAAGTTTCCAACGAAAAATCTATCTCCAATTTTTTATTTTTCAGCGACCGGAAAATCCACACTGCAAATAAGAGCAATATAAAAACCCTTCCAGATGCAACGTCAAAACCTGCGGCAATGTTAAGCGCAATCTGAAAGGGGAGATAAAAAACCAAAAGAACAAGAGCGCTCTCAAATCTCTCCAAAATAAACCAGAAAAAAATAAAGGACGCCAAAATAACCAGAACGAAAAGATTATTAAACGCAATTAAAAATCCAGCAATGAAAGCAAGAGGAAAGACAAATAAATTATTTTTTATAAAATCGATAGACATTTTTCTGATAAAAATTTACTGTTGATTTTGATTGCGAGACAGTGAACATCTTTGATCCGGTCCGACTCTCTTCTTTAAAAAGACTGATTGAAGTATATAGTTTTATCCGCATAGTGTCGGGATTGCCACGTTGAGACATCTTCTCGCAATGATATCTGTTTTCGAGTCATACTCAATATATGATTCTAGCTAATAAGATCAAAAAACTTCCCGCGATTGAGTTATTGTTCAAAGTTACTTTATCAAATCCACTAAAGAGTATTTCTGCTATAAAGCCATAATTTTTGTCATTCTTGTAAGAATCCCTTGTCCCTTTAGAAATGTCATTATGTCGACTTTTTCAAGTGAATAGACAGTTTAGGGAGATCCTTACGAGGATGACAAAATGTGAGTTTTATCAAAGGAAAAGAAGCTTTGTATGCCTGAGCTATTTAATAAAACCATACAGAAATCTAATCAAAGACATTAGCTAAAACCATATATTGCGTATAACCCCTGTTTCTCATACACTACAGAATATATAAAAACAATCGCGCAACAAAAAACTATAACACAGGCTCTATACTCTTTTTTGTAAAAGTTTTTTCATTTCCTCCTCCGACACCCCGCCCAACAAATAAACCGCCACTACATAGACCGCTGCGCCCGCGATTATCATATAAAAGATGTTCAAAAAAGAAAGCGCTCTCAAAACCGCAAACATCAAGAGTCCCGCTGCGCCCGCACGTAACAAATTAGAAAAAGAAGGAATAAATTTTATATCCTTATAAATTACCAAAACCATTAAAACTGTTACCAGAAATTCCGTCGCTAAAGTAGTAGCAGCGGCGCCGAAATAAGAATAGCGAGGAATGAAAATGAAATTAGTTATGACATTAAAAAGCGCTCCGCAAAAATAGATATAAGCCAAAGATTTCTGTTTCCCGCGCGCAATGATAACGTTGCTAAAAAGCGAACCCAGAAAAATAAAAGAAAGCGCCACAATCAAAATATTAAGAACTGGCGATGCATCACGAAATTCCGACTGAGAAAGTAACAGAATCAATTTATCCGACACCGCAAAAATGCCAAACACGATAGGAACGATAGCCAGCAAAAGAAAATTAAGCGTCCTTTGCATAATCGTTTTAAACTGCCCGCAATCATCAAAAGCAGTCCAGCTCATAAGCGGCATCGCCAACCCCACCACCATTGCAGGGAAAAAGATGAGATTCTCCATGATCTTGTAAGCGAGGCTATAAATTCCTACGGCATTGCTGTCTTTCATCACCGAAAGAAAAATCGTATCTAATTTGAAATATATAAGGACCAAAATCGCCGACACCGCTAGGGGGAAAGAACGAGAAAGTATATCTTTCCAAAGTGCAAAATCAAAATCCAAGCGGATCCGAATCAGTTTGTTGGCATAAAACATAATCAACATAAAATTAATTATCGCGCCTCCAAAAACCGTGCTGATTATAAAAAGAAAGCCCAAATCATATCGAACCGCCACCGCCACTCCCGCGAACTGAACCACGCGACTCAGAACTTCCGCCACCGCCACCCGATCCATCAAAAGATGCTTTTGAAAAAGTCCCATCATCACTTGCACTCCATTCAAAAGCCAATAACCTATAGCTGCGATAAAAATTCCCATACGGACTTCTGGCGAATAGGGAAATAGAAAAGAAAAAACATAGGCCGAACCCAAGATTAATGCACCCAAAGCCATACGCATCGTGAAAGCGTTATTCACGATCTTGCTCTCATCCGCGCCGGAAACAGAAATGTCTCTCACCACAATCGAATAAAGTCCGAAATCCGCCAGCACAGAAAAAATATAAACGAATGCCAACACTGTGCCATAATCTCCAAATCCTTCCAACCCCAGATAAGTAGTTGTGAGCTTGATAGTCACAAAAACTATCGCCATTTCCAACACTCGAGACAATGAAGAAAAAACAGCATTATATGCGATTTTTTGTGTTAGATTAAACTTATCCAATTTCAGCATATATTCTTCATAAAAAAAATAAATTGCAACTTTAGAAAAACGAAAAGGTCATTTTCATAATCTAAAAATTACAATTTATCCGATAATTAAATTTATTCTCCATCAACATATTTGATGATCACTCTTCGCATCAGATTTTCGCCAACACTTTCCGTCACCAAATTCTTACGATCGGCCAACTCCAGATGGATTACCTTTCTTTCGTAAGGAGACATCGGACGAAGTGCCACAGAGTTTTTGCTATAAACAACTTGATCGGCCATCGTTTCCGCCAGCTTCACCAAAGTTTCTTTTTTCTGCTTCTTATAATCGTTGACATCAATATTGAATTTCACCTCTTCATCGAGGTTAACATCCTCTCCTTCTTCAGCAAGTAATTTATGTTTAACAATAACTCCTACCAAATGTTGCAAACACTGCAAATTCCCTCCATACTGCCCAATCAAAAGATTAGGAAATTCAGTCTTCAGGTTTAAGGTGAAAATCTCTTTGCCATCTTTGATCGTTTCAATCCGCTCTTCGTCTATAGAGGCTTCCATTCCCATTGCTTCCAACAGGTCAATTAAAGTTTGCTTTATGGATTCTTGAGTTTTGTTGTACATATTTTTAAATATATATTATAAGCTTTCATCTAAAATTACGCGCTCTTTGTTTCCTCCTTACGCTTTCTAATTATAAAGTATTGTTGAACAATTGCAAATAGCGTCGTCACGGACCAATAAAGTGCCAAACCAGAAGGCAGTCTCTGCGCAAACAAAAACGTAATAACTGGCATCATATACATCATATTCTTGGTCAACGACTGTGAGAAATCCTGCATTTTTTCTTCGGGAGTTTTTTCGGCTTCAACTTTCTTCTCATCGCTGCTTTGATTCTCCATTTGTTTCTTTTTAGCCACATCCATCAAACTCTTAGTCTGGAAGTATTGCAAGACACTCGCCAAAAGCGCAAAAAGAAGATATGGGCTTGAAAGGTCCACAAGGCCTCCGAAAGAAATTGAATCAAGATGCCCTGGATTTGGCACAAAAGAATATAGAAGAGAAAGACTTTCATCACGGAAGCCGTCCAAAAAAACACGATAAAGAGCAATAATTATCGGAAATTGAATGAGAAGAGGCAAGCATCCGGAGAAAGGATTAATCTTATGCTTTTGATAAACAGCCATAAGTTCCTGTGCCTGTTTCTCTTTGTTGTCCTTATATTTCTGCTGAATTTCCTTGATTTCCGGCTGAATTTCTTGAAGCTCTCTCTGGCTTTTAATGGATTTGCCATTAACCTTATACAAAGCCAACCTCACAATAATCGTCAACAAGATAATTGCGATTCCAATATCGTTTCCAGGAATTATGTCATATAAAAATACGAGCAAATTAAAAAGCGGACGATATATCAAATCATTATAAAGAAAAGAAAGTATATTCATTTTTTTAGATTATTTTTATTTAGGGAAGAGGGTCAAAACCACCTTTAGAAAAAGGATGACATCTCGAAATACGTTTGGCACCCAAAAAACCACCTTTTAAAACACCATATTTTGAAATCGCTTCATAGGCATATTGACTACACGACGGAAAAAACCTGCATCCGCAAGATGTGCGCGCAAAAGAAAATAAACCGTGATCGCAAGATAAGGTTTTTTGATAGATTTTTATAAGTTTTAATATAATATTCTTTATCACAAAAGGAGACTTTTTTACTTTTTTATGAGTAATCCAGACCTTTTCAACAGTCTATCCACAGCTATATTAACTTCCTCAAACTTCCTGCCTGAAAGATCTGCCCGAGCCATTATAACCGCATCTATACCAGGAACTAGATTGTCCCAAGTAAGCCGCACAGACTCTCGAAGCAATCTTTTAGTGCGATTACGATGGACGGCCCTCTTAGAAACCTTATTGCTAACAATAAAGCCGAACCTTGAATAAGCTAAATCATTTTTAATCATCTTGATAGCCAAGAAATCCTGTGAAAAGAACGAGCCTTTTTTCCCAAAAACCCTGTCAAAATCTTTCTGCTTCCTGAGCCTAAATTCTTTTTTTAGCATTATTTTCCTTTAAAACAAAACAAGCCCAGACCTAAACAGTCAGAGCCTTTCTGCCTTTGCTTCTTCGAGAAGCTAGCACTCTTCTTCCTCCCGGAGTTTGCATTCTGGAAAAAAAACCATGAGTTCGTGCTCTTTTCTTCTTCTTCGGCTGATAAGTTCTTTTCATAGTAGTATTAAAAACAAATGTCTAATTAACAAACTAGGCTCAGTATAGTATACGAATAGAATAAAGTCAATAAGGGGAGGGTAAATCGCAAAATTCACGACAAACCCACTTACCTTATTTTTGTAAAAATAGACAATTACAAAGCTTTACTCTCAAGAGACCACATTTAAGAGAGAGGAGGAGGGTATAAATACAGGAGAAAACGTAACCTATTAAAGAACGTTCGGCGCGCGTAGTTCACGACCTTTCAGTCGTGGTCCAAAATACAAGACACGAATATGAAAAACAAGGCGCAAGACACAGTGTCATATTTTTGCATTTTATATCAAGATGCTTATAATGAATTACCCCGCCACAAGCGAATGAGGTATTCAGTGGAAATTTATTTTATTATTCACCCTAAAGAGCGAAGAATTATACCCGCGAAAGATTAAAAACCGTATTATACATAAATACAGTTTTCAAAATTATCATTTTCAGCTTACTCAAGCCTTGTTCCTAATCATTTGACAAAACCAATTTAATATCAATAATATAAACAAATCGTTATTTCAAAATTTGTAATAATATCAGAATAGTCTTACACATACTATCCACAAGTTATCAACAGCCCCTGCAGTAATAAGCCATTTTTTTTAAAAAACTAACTGTGCTATAATGAACTTATCCACTTAAAAAGGACGTATTATTATTTAAAAATATGACCAACGAACAACTCTGGCAGGCCACACTAGGGGAATTGGAACTTTGCATAAGCAAAGCCAATTTCATAACTTGGTTTAAAAGCACCAATATCGCTAGTAAGCAAGATGGACAAATAGTGATAAGCGTTCCCAATGGTTTCACTAAAGAATGGCTTAAAAACAAATACCATAAAGAAATACTAAAAGCCATTCAAAATATCTGTCCGGAAATAAACAATATAGAATATAATGTCGGACAAACCAACGAGAAAGCTCCTGCCAAAGAAAATACCGAAAGTGAACCAGAAAAAAAAGCAGATTTTGCCCCCCGACCTAGAAATGCAGATGGCTTTTTAAATTCAAATTACAATTTTGACAATTTTGTCGTTGGTCCGAATAATGAACTTGCCTATGCCGCCTGTGTAGCAGTGAGCAAGAAACCTGGACAAAGTTATAACCCACTATTCATTTATGGAGGAGTGGGGCTTGGAAAAACGCACCTCTTGCAATCGATTGGTAATGAAGTTATAAAAAACGATCCGAATAAAAGAATTAAATACGCTTCTTCAGAAAAATTCACAAACGAACTTATCGAAGCAATTTCAGGCAGAAACACTAAAAATTTCAAAAACATATATCGGGATATCGACATACTTATTATTGACGATATCCAATTTTTAGCAGGCAAGGAAAAAACTCAGGAAGAATTCTTTCACACCTTTAATACTCTTTATGAAAACGGCAAGCAAATTGTGCTTTCAAGCGACCGACCACCTAAGGCAATTCCAGCTCTTGAAGAAAGATTGAGATCCCGTTTTGAAGGGGGAATGATTGCCGATGTTGGTTTTCCTGACTATGAAATCCGTTTTGCTATTTTAAAAACCAAAGCGAGAGAGAGAAAATTCGACATTCCAGAAGAGTCTTTAAACTATATCGCACTACATATCCAAAAAAATATTAGGGAACTTCAAGGTGCGCTTAATCGCGTCATTGCTGTATGTGAACTCGATGGCGGTTATCCAGACCTTAAAAAAACTACAACCATCTTATCCAACATCGTCTCACAGCCCATTAAAAAAGCAACGACACCGAAAGACATACTGAAAAACGTTGCTGAATTTTATGGTGTCAGTCACGATGAACTCACTGACAAGAGCCGCAAAAAGGAATATGTAAAACCGCGCCAGATTGCAATGTATTTGATGCGCAAGGAAATCAAAAGCTCTTTTCCCTCAATAGGCAGCTGGTTGGGAGGACGTGATCACACGACAGCTATGCACGCCTTTGACAAGATAACCAGAGAAGTAGAAGAAGACAAAATGATCGAACAAGAAATAAATCTCATTATCGAAAGAATTTATAACGACTAATTCCTGTGTTCAAATCCTGTTAATAAGTTGCGGAAAAACTTTTCAAAAACTACCGAAAATTCTCTAAGAAGCTGTTGATAGAAACTTGATAAAAATTCTAAAAAATATCACCAAAAAAAACAACCAAAGATATACCAAATACATCAACACTTTCCACTATAACTTATACACAGCTTAACTTTGCAATTATCGCCTTATCTAAAAGCAAAAAAACGCTTTTCCACAGAATTTTATTCCTTTACTATTACTACTTTATTAATATATTAACTAATTAAATACAATCATTAATATATGAAAATAATTTGCACTCAAGAGAATTTAAACAAAGCTTTGAATATTGTTGGAAAGGTTATAAATAAAAATACAACTCTTCCTATTCTAAACAACGTGCTTTTGAAAACCGATAAAAAGGGGCTCAAGCTTTCTTCTACCAATTTAGAAATCGCAGTTAATTATTGGATTGGTGGTAAAACTGAAGAGGAAGGAGAAATCACAGTTCCGACTAAACTTTTTTCTAATTTCATTTCTAATCTTCCTAACGGCAATGTTGAAATAAAAACGCGGGAAGATATGGTGAATATCAAATGTGATGGTTATAAGATTAATATCAAAGGAATAGATGCGCGCGAATATCCTTTGTCACCGAAAATCGATGCGGAACCATTTTTGAAAATCAAGAGCGATATTTTCAAAAAGGCACTTGTTCAGGTTTTTCCTTCTATAGCGGCGAGTGAATCTCGTATGGAAATTACCGGTGTGCTTTTGGATTTCTCTGAAATTAAAAATAATAAAATCGTTTTAGTTTCTACAGACAGTTATCGTCTGGCAGAAAAAACCATTGAGGTTTTGCCGGAAAACATAAGCAAGGAAGCTTTGGAAGTTTTGGGCGACTTGCAATCTGTGATTATTCCACGCGCTACGGTTCAAGAACTTATTCGAGATTTAGGCGAAGAAAATGAAATGCTTGAAATTGTTATTGCTGAAAATCAGATTGTGTTTGATTTTGGCAATGCCAATGTTCTCTCGCGACTTATCGAAGGACGTTATCCTGATTACAGGCAAATTGTTCCTGAAAAATTTATGGCGACCGCTCACATTAATATCAAAGACATTTCCAATGCGGTGCGAATTGCTGGTTTTTTTTCTGCTTCTTCTAACAACAGTGTCAAATTCAAATTAGGGACTGATAACAAGGTGGAAATAAGTTCTGAGGCTAGTGAGATTGGAAATAATAACGCGAAAATCGAAGCGAAAATTTTTGGCAAGGAACTGGAAGTGGTTTATAACTATAAATATCTGATGGACGGATTAAATAGTGTTTTGGGCGATGAGGTTGTTTTGAATGCGAACGATGAAAATTCTCCTTCGGTTTTAAAGTCCAGTTTAGACGAAAGTTTTATATATATAATTATGCCTATTCGAGGATAATTAGTTAGGAGGAGATAATTATGTTAAATTCTATCGGTGGGGATCTTAAGAAATCGATTAACAAGGCGGGAATTACGCGCCAAATCGAGGCGGTGGCGGTATGCGATTTGTGGGAAAAAATCATTTGCCAAATTTTCGGAGAGCAGGTGATCGGAAAAACTCAGGCGCTCCATTTCAAAGACGGGATTTTGACAGTAGCGGTTCTGAATCCCGTGCTGGCGCAAGAGTTTCGGTT
>Ga0265294_10000343_pt1 | contig 61886 bp, 61 predicted proteins | sample MunlanPumphouse3_FD_192504 | JGI IMG/M metagenome (GOLD analysis project Ga0265294, IMG submission 192504) | Groundwater microbial communities from a municipal landfill in Southern Ontario, Canada - Pumphouse #3 | ecosystem: Environmental > Aquatic > Deep subsurface > Groundwater | place... | reverse complement strand
TAATACAATTAAAAAAAGAATTGAGAGTATGGAATATTAAATATAATAATTTAGAACATTGTGCTCTAGATGGTTTAACTCCAAATGAGGCGTTAAAAAAAGTGCAAAATGTGTGTTCCTAAAACATAGAAATGCCTCATTACTACATCTATCCAAGGAGTCCTAAACAGAACTGCTATGTAGAAATATCACACGGAGCAGATCAAAGAGAATTCTATGATCAAGGTAATAATTATTCTGATATTGATATTATGAGAGAAAAGCTTAGAGAATGGGAAGATGTTTGGAATAATGTTAGGCCTCATGCTTCGCTTAATTATCTTACTCCCAATGAGTACATTAGGAAGATAGAAAGCACTAATATTCCAACAAAAGATTACATTAATTTACAAACCTAATGTGTATCACATGTATCTGGACCTAGACACCCATTATTAATGTAAATACTTGTTTTTTTAAAAAATAAAAAAGAGGGATGGACTTTTAAATAATTCAAGACATCTCCTAACTTATGAGAATCAAGAATAACTTTTAGTAAAAACAAATCTCGTCGTTCCTCTAATATTTTATAAACTCTTGCGTGTCTGATTATCAGTTCCTCAACCTCCCTCTTGTACCATTCTTGGAACTTATGATTCCTAAGAATTTCAACTGCGGGAGTTTGAATATCTATACCCATTTCTATAGCATCCTCTAATGGGATATTAATAAATCCTCTTGTAAGATCTTCTTTAAGATCTAACAAAGAATCGACCCTCGTGAAAAATCTGAAAAGAATTTGATCCAACTTTTCAAACTTCTTCCCATTGCTATAGAATTTCGCAAGGATTGTTAATGCAGCCCTATCCTGAAGATACATATTACTATAAAGATCTTCTCTTTTTACAAATTTACCCCTGTTAAGGTATTCTGTTTTCATTGCGCAAAAGAGATCTTTTATTTCCTGACTTAAATCTATCTTCTTTTTAGAGAAGATTCTTAAAGCAGAGAAAAGCATAATATCTTCTTTCAATTGGACTGTACTTACTCCTTTTAATATCAATTCTTTTTGTTCGATATAAGAATCAATATCGTATCCGTTCGGAGGACACTTCTCTTGGTCAATGACATCATCAACCTCCCTGAACCAACCATAAAGCAATGCTGCTGCTTTATACTTCGCCGGCAATAAAAAGTATCCCAATATTAGCAATACATGTAAAAGTTTTTTGGAGATCTTGTCATTTTTCCTCATTCTCCTAAGCTCAACATCCACAAGTTCTTTGTAACCATTAATCATTTCGATCACCACACAATTTCAATGTGCTTATTATCTTATAGCATAAAATAACACAATGTCCAGCATCTTTGGTAATGTGATATATTTGTATTCATTGTATATTTAGGATTAAACATATTCGTCTATAGACATATATTAGACGAATAATAGACGAATCTTTTTAATATCCCTCTAGTTTCTTTAAATCCTTGTGTCCCCTAATCTTCTCTATCGCCTTAGCTTCAATCTGTCTAATTCTTTCACGAGTAACATTAAACTCTTGTCCTACTTCTTCTAGAGTATGAGTAACACCATCTTCTAAGCCAAACCTCATTGCAATGATTTTTCTTTCCCTTTCAGCAAGGTCATTAAATATATTATCCAAATGTTCCCTTAAAAGAGTTCTCCCAGCTTGTGATGATGGTGATTCAATCTTTTCATCTTTAATAAATTCTCCCAAAACACTATCCTTCTCATCTTCTCCAACTGGTGTTTCAAGGGATATTGCTTTTTGTGATATTTTCTCTAGGTGACGAACCTTTTCAACCTCGAGACCCATTTCTGCAGCAACTTCTTCATCTAATGGTTCTCTGTCTAACTCTTGCAATAGTTTTCTTTTAGCTTGGGTATATTTAGTAAGAGTTTCAATCATATGAACAGGTATTCTAATTGTTCTGGCCTGATCAGCTAATGCACGCGTAATTGTCTGCCTAATCCACCATGTAGCATATGTTGAGAATTTGTACCCCTTCCTCCAATCAAACTTCTCTACGGCTCTAAATAGGCCTAGATTGCCCTCTTGCACAAGGTCTAACAGGGTCAAGTTAGGAGAACGACCAATGTATTTTTTAGCAATAGAAACAACTAGTCTTAAGTTAGCTTCAGCAAGTCGTCTTTTAGCATCTTCGTCCCCGTCTTCAATTCTCCTAGCTAGCTCTTTTTCGTCCTTTGCTGTAATTGCAGATATCTTTCCAATTTCTTTTAAGTATGATTGAACAGAGTCTATTCTAGCAGAAACTGATCTCTTTTTCTTTGTAATTTTGCCCCCATCTAAATAGCCTCTTGATTCTTTAATTTCTATCCCCAACTGCTCTAGTTTCTGAAGCATATCGTCTAACTCTTGAATATTATCTTCAATATTTGGAAAAAAGATTAGTATTTCACCAAAAGTAACAAATCCCCTGGTCTTACCTTTTTTAATAAGTTCGTTTAGTTTCTCAACCGTGATAATAGAAACAACCTTTTTCTTTCTTTTAACAACCTTCTTTTTAGGAGTTTCTTTTTTATTTTTTATCATCTTTTTTTGTTAATTTATTAAACTCTAATAAAAGTTTTTTAACTTCCTCAAATGAACCTTCTTTTTCTTTTTCCTTAATCTCTACTATTATCTTTTTTCTCTTTTCTTCCCTATATATGTTTTCTATTTCGTAAACACACTTGTGCCACTCATCATCTATATCTATCTCTTCTTCCTTTAATAGTTCTGACTTCATTATGATGTAGCTGTCGTCTTTTTTATCTTCTATGAAAGTAAAAAGTTCTTTTTGTTCTTGATTTAACTTTTCAACCATTAAAGGATTAATCAAAATTATTGAAAGAATAGTTTCCTCTAAAAGCTCCCTTCTTGGTTTTCCCTTCTTTTCCTTTTGAATTTCAAATTCTTGATCAGGTAATTTAACTTTCTTCATCTCTTGCCTAACGTCATCTTCTCTTATTGAAAGCACTTCTGCTAATTTTTGTATCCAATGGGTCTGTTCTATGGTATTATCAATTTTCTTGAAAATAGGCAATAGCTCATCAACTATTCTCTTCTGATCTTCGATTGATTTAACATCTTTATTCTTAAGAGCTAAATCAAAATAGAATTGATTAATTGGCTTCGCTCCTTCAATAATTCTCTTCCATTCTTCTTCCCCGCTACTTAATATTATATCCGCAGGATCCTTTTCATTGTTCATTGCTATAACTTTTACATTAAAACCATTATTTATTGCTATATCTATTCCCTTTTTAGTCGCATTATTACCAGCAAGATCCATATCAAAAGCAAAGGTAAGATTATTGGAAAATCTTTTAATGATTCCCAGATGAATTGTTGTTAAAGCAGTTCCCGAAACTGCAAGGCAATTTTTTACTCCTGACTGATGAGACATGATACAATCAACATTTCCCTCAACTAAAATACAGCTGTCTTTTTTTCTAATTTCTATCTTTGCTTTATCTATCCCATACAATGCCTGACTCTTATCATATAATAATGTATTAGGAGTATTTAAATATTTTGCTTCATCTTCTGAATTAAAAACTCTCCCTGTAAAACCGATTGACTGTCCGCTAGCATCACAAATTGGAAAAATGATTCTAGAGCGGAATCTATCAAAGAACTTTTCTGAAGCCATTCCAGCATTAATAATATCTTCTCTTTTATATCCAAGACCAATTAAGTAATCACACAGACTATTCCACGTTGAGGGAGCATAACCAATCTTCCAATCTTTAATTGTTTCTTCTTTAAATCCTCTTTTTAATAGATAATCCTTTGCTTCTAGTCCACTTTTACTTTTTTCTAATTGAGTAGAAAAAAAGGCAGTGGCCTTTTTACATATACTAAGCAATATTTCTCTTTGTGTTTTTATTTCTTCATATTTTTTTGAACTCTCCTTTAATTGAACTCCTGCTTTTTTTGCAAGCAATTTTAAAGCGTCTATAAATTCGACGCCTTCAATCTTCATTACGAACTTAAAGATATCACCTCCTTCATTACATCCCCCAAAACAATGCCACATTTGACGAGATGGAGAAACGAAGAATGATGGCGTCTTTTCGTTATGAAATGGACAAGGCGCTCGATAATTAATGCCTGCTTTTTCGAGCTTAATGTATTCACCTATAATGTCCACTATATTAAGACGGGATTTGATTTGTTCTATTTCTGAATTCATAACTTTACTCTTTCCATTCTCCTAAAACAATATTCAAATATATTTCTTGGCCATCTCTCAATACTTTGAGATTAACTTTTTCAAAAGGATTATACTTTGAAATTATTCTTGCTAATGAGTTATCTTTTGTCACTTTTTCTCCGTTCATTTCTAAAATTATATCGCCCTCTTTTATTCCTGCTTCTTCAGCAGGAGAATCCTTAATAACCGCTGAATCATTATCTCCGACAACTAATGCTCCATAATCAACATCAGCACTCCTTGCCTTACTAACCTCCTTATCTAAAATTACATATCTCAACCCCATATATGGGTATGATATTTTGCCTATTGTTTTAACTTGCTCAATACTTCTTTTAGCTTTATCTATTGAAATAGCAAAGCCAATGCCTTGTCCTTCTGTAGATATTGCAGTATTAATCCCAACGACTTCTCCTTTTAAGTTAATTAATGGACCACCTGAATTTCCTCTATTAATTGCTGTATCTGTTTGAATAATATCTTCTAATCTTTCAGTGGTGGAGTCTGTTCCTGTAGCAACTATTGTTCTGCCCAACCCAGAGACAACTCCAACTGAAACGGTATTTTGGAATCTTCCCAAAGCATTACCAATAGCAATTACAGTTTGACCTATTTGAATATCATCAACATTCCCAAGTCTCAATGGCTTTAAATTATTCCCTCCTTCAATCTTCATTATTGCTAAGTCCTGAACTGGATCCCTAGCTAAGACCTTGGCATTATATTCTTTATTGTCAGTCATAACAACAACATATTCTGCATCAACATCACTAACAACGTGCTTGTTAGTTAATATTAATCCATCTTCGGAAACAATGAAGCCAGTCCCCGCTCCAACTTGCTGTCTTTCTGTTCCCTTTTGCTCTAATCTTGGAATAATAAAGAAGAAATCTTGACTATATGATTGCTCATAAACAGGCATATCTTTATAGGCAACAACGCTTACAACTGAAGGTGAGTTTTCTTTAACAACATCAATTATCTTTTGCTCCTGTGTTGTTTGAGGAATATATTCCTTTTCAATTTCTACAACTCTCTCTGAGTGAATAATTGGAACTCCTGCGTTAATAATCTCTTGCTTTAGCTTTAAATAAAAAATATAACTAGCAGAAGCGCCTCCTAGTAATCCTAGCAAGAAAACTATTATTAGAAACCATCCTTTAAAAGGTTTACTTTCTTTTTTCTTAATATTAAATTCTGGTAATTCGTACATAATTCTTATTTCTTATCATAATGATTAAAATCATACTTAACATTTCTTGTTGGCTTAGAAAAAAACAATCTAAATCCACAAATTAAATACTTGAACGCTGTTCTAAAATAACCATCTGTTTCAAACCTCCTTAAGGGCATATATATCCTAACAGAAGAAATTATTCCAAACCTTCCTGTTTTATCAGCTTGCTGAATAAAATAATGATCTTCTGCTAAAGAAATTGTTTCATCAAACCCACCCACCTTATTAAATAAATCCTTTTTAACCATTATCCCCATTGCTCCCATTGGAAAAATATCTTTAAAAATAAATTGTGGAATATTATAGAAAAAACTCAATGTAAATGGATTCATATAGAAGTTGTTCTTTTGAGGATATATTGGAAAAGAAGCAATATCTAATTTCTTTTCATTAAATCTCTTAATTGCTTGAGAAACAAAATCCTTAGGCCGTATATCTAAATCAGCATCAAGAAATAAAAGAACGTCCCCCTTAGCAATTTCTGCCCCACAATTCCTTCCCTTTGCCGGAAGTCCTCCTTTAGTAATAATACAATCATAATCTTTCGCTAATTTCACTGTTCCATCAGTCGAACCAGCATCAGCTATGATTATTTCATAATCACTAAAAATAGTACCTTTAATAAGCTCTAAGATTCTGTCTATATTCTTCTCTTCGTTTAGTGTTGGTATAATTATACTTAGCATATTTTTAATTTAACATAATCTTAACCTCTTCCCATATTTTATCATCTCCATGAGTTTTTAACATATAATACCACCATTCTCCTCCCCAGAAATAAAACTCTTTAATCCCTGTCTTTTTAGCAAAATTTACATTTCTTTTAAATTGCTCTAGGTCCATTGTTTTTGCTTGCTCCTCTAGCGAGCTATTCATTATTGAATTAGCACACCATGGTTCTGCCTGAAGCTCAGTTCCGATCACCTCTTTATTAAATATTAATTTAACTAAACTGGCTCTTCTTTCATAAAATATTGGTGGCAAGGCATATGAAATATATTCTTTAATATGACTCTCCCATATTTTCTTATAAGTTGTTACCCCTATAATATCACCCCCTAGTTTTGAAGATGCGATCCAAAAAGATAACTCTCCGCTATCGGTAATAATAACAGGCCTTTTCTTATCAATTTCTTTAATTGATCTAATTTCTTTTTTAAAGAAATCTACATCTTTCCACGGACATTTACCAAAACCCAAAAGAACCTCATTCTCAATCTGCCAAGCAACAATCGCATCCTCATTCTTATACCTTATAACAATTGTTTCAATTAAATCAATAATACTTGACTGCTGTTCTTTTTTATCTAATTTCTCTGCCCATTCAGGAATATGACACTCTGGCCAGCGAGGAGTTCTCATTCCTATTGCTAAAACTAAACTTACATTATTCTCTTTAGCTTTTTCAATTTGCCAATCAAGTAAGGAAAAATCATATTTTTCAAATTCTTTTTCGAGTAAATCCCAATGAACTGATATTTTAATGTTTTTAAAACCAAGGTCTTCTATTAAAGCAAGATATGTTTCTTTATCATCAATCTCTAAAAAATCTGTTTGTTTAGAAGAAAAGTTAACTCCCCACTTAATATCTTCTTTCTTTTCACTAAAACCAACAAAAAAATAGATAATTATCGGCATAATTACTAACAACAGAAGCCATAAAAAATACTTTATTATAGGAAGCATTATTGCTATTATAGTAAAAAATCAAGAAAAAATCAAAGGGTTTAACTACTCACATCTCTCTAGATCCTTTTTTGCCTTTTTTATAAATCTTCCAAAATTCTTGTCTTTTTTTCTTTTTTCAAGAGTAGACATCTCATAAAACTCTGTTTCTTTCTTAAGATTTATATAATTATTATATTTTGATTTATCTAAAGTCCCCTGTTCTAATGATTTTAAAACTGCACAATCGCGCTCGCTAGTGTGAGTACAATCACTATATTTACAATTCTTTGCAAGTTCAATTATCTCATCGAAAGATTCCTCTACCTTGTTATCCATAACTCCAATTCCCCTAATTCCTGGATTGTCTATTACAATACCACCGCTCTCTAGAAAATACATTTTTCTTTTTGTTGTAATATGCTTACCCCTTTCACTATAACTACTTATATCTCCCGTCTTAATATCATCACTTCCAATTAAACTATTAATTAAAGATGACTTGCCAACTCCAGAAGAACCAAGAAAGCAATATGTTTTGTCTTTCTTGATATAATCTTTTAAATTATTGATTCCTTCTTTTCTAAACACACTCGTCAAGATAATATCAATATTATTAAATCTTTTCTGTGTTTGAGAGATTATTAAATCTAACTCATCCTGAGAGATTAAATCTATTTTATTAAGAATAATAACTGGCTGAATGTCTTGATTCTTAACTATTGCAAAATATCTTTCAAAACGATTAAGATTATAGTCACGATTAACTGACTCAACAATAAAAACCACATCGATGTTTGTTCCAATGATTTGAATTTCGTTATTTCTTCGACTTCTCTTTATTATTGTCTTTCTAGGCAATATCTTGTGAATTACAACCTGCTTTTGATCAAGCTCGGTGATTGTAACCCAATCACCAACAGCTGGATAGTCGTCTCTTGAAGAAGCATCGAGCATTTGTTTTCCAGTTACTCTTGCTATAAAATTACCATTCTTGCTTACTACTTCATAAGAGCCTTTGCTTTCAGAAATAACCCTAGCAATAATAAAACCATCTAATTCATAATTCATATTGAAGATAATAACACAAAATAATTAAACAAGAAACAGCATTGATAATCCTATTACTATTATAATAATGGCAACAACTCTTTGGATAATAATCGCCTTTGACATTTTCTCATTTAACAACTTAGGCAAAGCAACAGATATTATCAAAACAAAAATAAAGAGGAAAATATATTGAAATCCTTTCATAGCATTCATAATTCCTAAGTAAACTAACGGAACTAAAGAGATTGCCCAACCCTGAAGAATATTGGCTAGTCCACCAAATACTTGCGCTAAGAAAAATATTATACTATTTTTTTTATCTAATTTTTGATCAATATGGAATATGTCACTTCTAAATGTTTTACTAAAAAGAAAAACTATAACAAAAATAAAACCAAATATCTTCATCCAAATAAAAGCGTCCCAGAAAGCAACCTCTAAGTAAGTAATTTTAGCAAAAATCATTTCCGAAGAGAAAAATAGTGCTGCAAGAAAAGACAACTTTAAACTTTTCCTAGTAACTCGGTAATCCTTTTCAATTGAGATCAAAACGCTTCCCAATAAAAGCATTACAAAAGCTATTATTTGATTACTTTTCATTATTTCACCACCCCAAACAAAGAAAGAGAAAATAACAACAAATATTGGTTGCAATGCTCCAACCGTTGGAACAATCTTAGAAACATCAAAATCATCAAAGGCACTAAACATTGAATAAACTCCTAGAATATTAAAAAGAGCGGCTAATATAATCCACATCCACAATATTCCCTGAGGAACACTAATTCCAATAAAGGGAATTAAAAAAACTACTGTAGCACTTAATACTCCAACAAAGAAAGTATAAGATTTTGGTCTAGGTGGACCTGCTAAAACAATTCTGTCTCCAAGAGAAGCTAATGCAAAACAGAGATATGCTGAAATTGATGCTATAATCCAGAGCATTTTTCAATATGTTCTTTAATCTTAGCCACTCCGTCTCTTTCGCCTTCAATATATGCTTCCATTGCCATTTCAGACAAATAACCAGAGTCTATCCAATCATAAAGCCAGTCCTTAACATGTTCAATATCACCTTGATCAATTCCAAATCCTGACTTTAAAAGCCATCTTCGATTGAAGTCCTCTTGTGATCCAATTGGCGGAGCAATTATAATCGGCAAGCCTAATGCAGCATAAAAAGATAATTCACTTGGCTTGGTCCATAATATGTCTGTTTTATGAAGAGCTGAATTAAATTTATCGTAATAATCACCAAAATTATTAGCATAGATTATTTCCACTCCATGACCAATAAAATCACCCAGTCCACCATTAGTAATCTCTCTTTCAAAATAGTCTTTAATATCTTTCTTTATTCCCGCAACCAAAATTACTTTTAATCTTTTTTCAAATATTTGTTTCTTTAATTTCCTAATTAACTTAACCCCTATTTCTTTTTGTGCTCCTGCTCCACCAATACAAAAAGTAATGGTTAACGGATGATCCGATTGTTGAGGAAGCTTGCCTAGCTTCTCACGAATAACAAAGCCGTATTTTTCTCTATATTTTGAGGCTGGATCTAAATTAATTATTCTATTCTTAATATCTTCTATCAAAACCTTTTCTTCTGTGTTCTCTAGCGGCAAAGGATATCCTGTTAAGAATATATTTTCTGCTTGAACTCCATAAGAAACTAATCTTTTTGTAGTTCTTTTGTTTGGTGTGAAATATTTGATTTTTGATTCTTTGGGGCGCAATGGTGCCCAGCTTCTAGCAATATCAGTATCACAAACAACACAGAAAATATCTCCTGAATAATTAAAATAATCGGCCATAAAGGCAGTGTTATGAAAGACAGATATATATGGAATATTGCTATCAAGCTTCTCTATCAAGTGTTTTCCCCATCCCTTCTTAAATAAAGGATATGTTTTTCTTTGAGTAAAGTTTGGCAAAGATGTGTCTTTCTTAGTGTAAAAATCATGGATCTTTTGAGTTAAATCAAATAAATAAAATGCAAACTCGCCAAATAATGGTATTTTTTTAAATCTTGAAACAGCTTCATAAAACTTCCTAGAACTACTCCATATTTTTTTATCTTTTTCAGGAATGTCAGGATAATCATTAGCACAAATTATTTCTTTGTTCTTAGCTAAAAACTTTAACGGATAAGCTGTTCTTTGATGTCCATAACCCATATTTATTGAAACTATCCAAGCTTTTTTATTCATATTGAAATTATATACTATTGTCCTAAAAATTCCAACTCTTTCTTATTGCTTCTATGAACAAAGTATAGAAAAGGAATGTATAATAATAAGATTAAAAAAATTGGAATGTTTACTACAGCAAAAGGCAACTGAGCAGAAAAAGTTATAACCGCCAGTAAGTAAAATAATAATAAAGAACAAGGGATACTAAGAATAAAAACAAAAGGAAATATAACGATTAATATTCCTAAAACCATAACAACGCTAAGGATGGGCAAAATAAAAACATTAGTAAAAAAAGAAATAACAGAAAAATAACCAAAAGAAGAAATTAAAACTGGCAAGCTAAAAACTTGGGCTGAAGCAGTAACAGAAACAATCTCTCTTACTTTCCTCCATTTTATAAAACTAAACCAATGATTAAACGTGCTACTTGTTAATATAATTCCTAATACTGCTAAAAAGGAAAGCTGAAAGCCCAAGTCATATCTTAACAACAACGGATTAAACAAAAGAAGAATCGCCCCTGTTAACACAAGTGTTCTTAAATTAAATGATTTCCTATCAAATATTTCAGCAATAAACAAAAGAGAAATCATTATTCCTGCTCTTAGAGCGGAAGCTGGGCAACCAACTATAAATACATATAAGAAAATAAAAAATATTGATAATACTAATGCCTGCTTTCTCCACAAGCCAATATTGAGTAATAACCAAAAAATCATTGTTGAAAATATCACTATATGCATTCCTGATATGGCAACGATATGGCTCGTTCCACTTCTACTCAGAATGTCTCTTGTTTCTTTACTAATTCTACCTGAATTACCTAAAATCATTGCTTCTAATAGTGGACTTACGCTAGGAGGCATTAACTCTCTAATCTTTTGAGAACTTTTTTCTTTAAAGTCATAAATATTACTACTACTACCGATTATCTCTATTTCTGGATAGGCCATTGTTCCAACAATTCCACTTTTGGCTAAGTATCCCTGATAATCAAATTCATCAATTTTCTGGGCAATTCTTAATGTTCCCCTTGCTTTAATTTCATCTCCATATTTTAAAAAAGAATATTTATCTGTAAAAATTAAAACTTCACCCAATACCACTTCTGTTTTTTCATCTTTTTGCTTTACTTCTTTTGAAATAATTCCAGTAACTATTATCTCTTTTTCGTGAAAAGATAGTAGAGGATTTTGATTAATTTTATTCACCTCATTTTCAACACGAAAACAACCCAAGGAGAAAAATATAATACAAAGACCAACCAAAATTAATCTTTTATCAATCATTATAATTATCCCTAGAATAAAAATATTTAAGGCAAAAAAATAAGAGGCAAAACAAATGCCTCCGATAAAACTTAAACATAATAAAATCAATTTTTGAGAACTAGTCATATCTTTTTTATTAAAATAATTCCTGCAATGAACCCTCCCACATGAGCCAAATAAGCAGTTGATATCTCCATTTGACTAACAGAGAAAATTTGTAATAAGAACCATATAAAAATGTAAATTGCTGCTGGAAAATATATTGGTGGCAGAAGTGCTTTTATTTTGTTTTTAGGAAATAAAACCAAATATCCACCTAAAAGTCCCGCTATTGATGCTGATGCTCCTATTACCATAGCGGGCGTTGAAAGAGTGAAAAGAATTGAACCTATGATGCCACATAATAAGTAGAATAATAGAAACTTAAATGTTCCTAGTCGCATTTCAATATTTATTCCAAAAACCCATAAAAACCACATATTAACTAAAAGATGCAAAAAGCTACCATGCAAGAACAATGATGTTATTAAGGTAAACAACATTCCATTCCAAATATTTTCTAAAGAGAAAGAAAAAAAGCTAGTATCTGGGGAAATAAAGAATATAAAGGAATTAATTAAAACTAAAAAAATGATTCCCCAGGGAACTCCACTTCTAACTTTTATTTTGTCATATAAAGGAAGCATTATCTTATCTTAAAAATTTCGAAAAGATTTTTAATATTTTCTTCAATTACTTTTAAGTCCTCTTCTTTTACAAAATAACTTTCTCCTGAAATATTTTCTTTTTCGTCAACAAACCTCTGTAAGAAATACTTTTTAGCTGGAGCAATATAATTTGCTATCTCTAAAATATCATCTATTGAGTGACTTGTTATGGTAGTTCTAAATTCATAATCAAGTCCTGACCTCTTGATTAATTCTATTGATTCCTTAATCTCTTCTAAACAATCTATACCTGAAAAATCTTTATATTTATCATTTAAGGGCGCCTTAATATCCATTGCAATATAATCAATAAAAGGAATAACTTTATTCAAAATATCAGGATTACTTCCGTTAGTATCAAGCTTTATTAAAAAACCCATTTCCTTTATTCTTTTACAAAAAGTAATCAATTCTTCACCATTTATTGTTGGCTCTCCACCACAAACAACACAAGCGTCTAATAGTCCCTTTTTTTCTGACAAGAAACGAAAGAAGTCTTTTATTTTAATAGAAGGATGTTTTTTAATTTCTTCAGGCAAAACAAGCTCAGAAGAATAACAAAAAGGACACCTAAAATTACACCCTGAAAGAAAAACCGTGCAAGCGACCCTGCCCGGATAATCTATCAAGGTAACTTTTTGTAATCCTCCGATTCTCATAACTTGAAAACCTTTCTGTCTTTGAATTCTTTTTGTTTTCCTTCGTTCCATTGAGACACTGGTCTTAGATATCCTACGACTCTAGAATAAACTTCTGTCTCTTGATAATTCTTTAATCCTTGATCTTTAGAAAAACAATCATCACATTTCAAAATCATCTTCTCCTCTCCGTCTGGTAGTATGTATTTCAACTGTTTGCCATTCTTTATTTCCTCGCCCTCAATTATTATTTCTTTTTTACAATCGTAACAAAACATAATATTATTTAAATAATGACTTCTTGAACTCTTTTCTGTCTTTGAATTCTTGTTGTTTTCCTTCGTTCCATTGAGACACTGGTCTTAGATATCCTACGACTCTAGAATAAACTTCGCATGGTTGCTCAATTGCACACTTGGGACAATTAAAGTGTTTACCAGCGATATAGCCATGAGTAGGACAAATTGAAAATGTTGGAGTAATGGTGATATATGGCAACCTATTCTTTTCGAATATCTTTCTGACCAACGACTTTACCGCTTCAACATCTGAAAGTTCTTCTCCTATGAAAATATGCTCCACCGTTCCACCAGTATACTTACACTGAATATCATCTTGAAGTTTTATTTCTTCAAAAATATCATCCGTATAATTTACTGGCAACTGAGTTGAATTAGTATAATATGGTATTTTTTTTGTTCCAAGGGCAATAATATCAGGGTAAAGCTTTCTATCTTTTTGAGCAAATCTATATGATGTCGACTCTGCTGGAGTTGCTTCTAAATTATAGATATTATTTGTCTCATTTTGATACTTAACAAGAATACTTCTCATGAAGTCCATTACCTCTATTGTAAAAGTTCTTCCTTTCTTAGATCCAATATCTTCTCCCATAAAATTAAGCAAAGCTTCATTCATTCCACAAATACCAATTGTTGAGAAATGATTAGCAAAATATTGACCTTTCGCTTTTTTAACGCCTGATAAATAGTGTTTAGAATAAGGATAAAGACCTTTTAAGCTAAATTCTTCAATTGTTTTCCTCTTAATCTCTAAGCTTTCTTTTGCAATATCCATCATTTTTTCTAATCTTTCAAAAAACTCTTTTTTAGTTTTAGATAAATATCCTATCCTTGGTAAATTAATTGTAACCACACCAATACTTCCAGTCAAAGATCCAGAACCAAATAATCCTCCTCCTCCTCTATTAGCTAATTGAGTCATGTCAAGCCTTAAGCGACAACACATACTCCTTGCATCTTCTGGTTTCATATCAGAATTAATATAGTTAGCAAAATAATTTATTCCATATTTCGCTGAGGCCTCAAATAATGGATCTAACGCCGGATCATCCCAAGGGAAATCAGGAGTAATGTTTATTGTAGGAATTGGAAAAGAAAATGGTCTTCCACTTTTGTCACCTCTAATCATCGCTGTATAAAAGGCCTTGTCTAACATTTTCATTTCTTCTTCAAATTCAGAATATGTTTCTTTCTGAGGAATTCCTCCAATAATAACACTTTGTTTGGCAAAAGTAGATGCTGGTTTTAAATCTAGCGTAACATTTGTAAAAGGACAGTTTCCCGTAATGAAAACTTTACCATTTCTTCTTGCAATAACTGTCTCGTTTTTTGTTGTAGGACACCATATTATTCCATCATAGCTTACTTTCTTAACTGTTTGAATGTATGTCTCTTTATGTTTTATTAATCTTAATATATATATTAGCTTCTTTCCAATCGTTGGCTTCCTTTCTCTTACAGTAAAACCATATCCAGCATTAACTACAATTGCTTGTAAACCATTCAATAATTCTCCGTCAGTTGTAGCTATTTTGCAATCTTCAGTTCCATCAGCTTTCAAATATGTCTCTAGAAATAATTGTGATTGCCTTTGACTCATATTTAATAAAATATCTGGAATAAAGTGAATATTATCTCTTGTTGTAAACCAGTCATGAATCTTTTTAGAACTACTAGCGTCAAGACGAATTCTTTCAACCTTATCACCTAAAGAAGCGGAGCTATAAGTAGAATATTTTAATTTAAAATAATCTAATAATGAAATGATCTCATCATAATTCTTTTTATTTTTAATTTTTGATTGATAAATACTCACGCGATAACATGATCTGTAATTATTACCTGGTTTTTCTATTGTTCCCTCTGCTATAATCCAAGCCATTAGCTTAATTTGTTCATCAGATATTTTTGTATCTTTCTTATTGTTCTCTCCAGCAATAGGAATAATAAAAGGTGATTTTAATTTAGAAACCTCTTCTATTGATTCTAATACAAAATTATCAGAGTTAAAGGCCTTGCGAACGACTCTGTGCTCTGGAGAGATTAATTGATCTTGAATTCTATTTTTCAGATTATACATTTCTCCCTTGTATTCTCTTTTAAACATCTTTATGACTTTCTTATCTTCAAGTTCTCCCGTTTTCAAGTTAAATGTTTTAATTTCATCTCCCTCCTTAATATCCTCGTGTCCCTTCCATCCGTCAAAAGTCAAGATCTCTGTGTCTTCTGATAAACATTGAAAACCGACCCTTGTAGGAACAGCCATATTATACATGAACTCTTGTATCGCTTGTTCTACTTGAGAATAGCTTAAATTATCATAACGAATAAAAGGAGCTAGAAGAGTGTCAAAATTAGAAAATGAAACTGCACCAGCTGCTTCTCCTTGAAGGGTATACATAAAGTTAACAACTTGACCCAAGGCTGATCTAAAATGCTTAGGTGGAGATGATTCAATTTTACCATTAACACCACCAAAACCCCTTAATAATAAATCGTATAAATCCCAACCGACACAATAACAAGCAAGCGTATCTAGATTGTGCAAATGAATGTCTCCTGATTGATTTGCTTCTCTTACTTCGGAAGGATAAACTTTGTTTAACCAATATTTCTTAACAATATATGAAACGCCATAATGGTTTAATCCTTGCAAAGAAAAAGTCATATTTGAGTTCTCTTGAACTTCCCAATCAAGCTTGTCTAGATAATCATCTACTCTATCGACCGCTTCTTCAGCGATTAATTGTGATTCTCTAATTATTCTTCTCTGTTCTCTATATAATATAAAACCTTTTGCAGCAATTGCTTCACCTTCTAAAATTAAAACCTCTTCCACAATGTCTTGAATCTGTTCAACATTAGGAATTTCATCTTTTTTGAACCTCCTATTAAGAATCTTCATAACAGATTCGGAAATCTGTTGAGTTTTCTTACCATTTCCTTGTTTAGTTGCGGTGATTGCTTTAAAAACAGCATTAAATATCTTCTCTGGTACAAATTCTATAATATCTCCGTTTCTTTTTTTAACTTTGGTGATGTGGTTTTTTGTTGTCATACTAAGTATTTTACCCTCCTAAAATCGTCCTGTCAATTTTGACAAAAGCTAATAAAGTTTTATGATTTCTCAGAGCTAGTTGCAATAACAGTAACCCTAATTTCATCTTTTAATAATTCTCCATCAAACGAAGCACCAAATATTATTTTGGAATTTTGAGAAGATTTTTTCTTTAATAGCTCTGCAATGTCTTTAATTTCTGAAAGTAATACATTCTGATTTCCAGAGGCCACATTAAAAAGTATTCCATTAGCTTTGTCTAAAGAAAGCTTTGTAATGGGAGAATATAGAGCATTATCTATTGCTTTTGCTGCCCTATCTTTTCCTTGAGCCCTACCTATTCCAAAAAAAGCTGCTCCACCATCTTTCAAAACTTCTTTAATGTCAGAGAAATCTAAATTAATTATTCCTGTTCCTGCAATAACATTACTAATACTCTCTACAGCCTCTCTTAAGAAATCATCACACTTCAAAAAAGCACTCTCTACTGATAACTTAGGAGCATTTAAATCAATTAGTTTATCGTTTGGAATAACAACTAATGTATCAACTTTCTTCTTAATCTCTTCTAAGCTATTTAATGCTATTTTACTTCTTTTCTTGCCCTCAAAAGAGAATGGCAGCGTGAAGATTCCCACAGTTAATGTTCCAGATTTTTTCGTAATCTCGGAAACAATAGGGGTTGCTCCAGAGCCAGTACCTCCTCCCAATCCAGCTGTTAAAAAAATAATGTCACTTCCCTTAAGTGAATCTTCGATTCTCTTGTAGCTTTCTTTGGCTGAAAGCTTGCCAATCTCTGGCTTCATTCCTGACCCAAGACCCTTAGTTGTTTTTTCTCCTATTCTTAATTTTATATGAGCGTCTTTTCTATTTAAATCTTGAATATCAGTATTGATGCTTATTAAGTCAACTCCCATAATTTTAGATTTTATTAGCCTATCAATTGTATTTGAGCCAGCACCACCGATTCCGATAACTTTTATTCTTGTTGTTTCCATAATTAAGGTATAAAATTATTAAACATCTTTTTAATTCTTTTAAGTAATTTATTTTCGGGAACAAAGGAACCCTCTTTGTCATTTCTACTTAATAAAACGCCGCAAACGGTTGATAGCGTAGCATCTTTTTCTATTCCTTTAATTTCTTTACAATAACCAATTCTTGCTGGTAATTTAAATTCTTTTTTAGCTAAATCAATAATTCCTGATAGGTTGGATCCGCCTCCGGTTATTATAATCCCTGCAGGAAGAAGACCTTGTTTTGAGACTCTTTTAATTTCTTCTTGAGCAAACTCAAATATTTCACAAACCCTTGCCTCGATAATTTTAACTAATTCTTTTTCAGTAAAGCTTAAATACTCTTTCTTCTTTTTATCTTCTTCTATGTCTTCGTTCTCTAATGGAAAATTAATTTTTTTTGCTTGCCCTGTCTTCTTGAAACAATTACCATATTTCTTTTTTACTTCCTCTGCTACTTCAATCTCTGTTTGAAAGCCAATCGCAATATCATTCGTAATGTTTGCTGATCCAATTGGGAAAACAGACATATTCAAGAGCTTTCCATCTTCGTAAATAATAATACTAGACGATCCAGCACCAATATTAATTAAAGCCACTCCAAGCTCTTTTTGACTAGGAGATAATATTGCATTCGCATCAGCAATTGGACCAGGAACTATGTTTTCTTCAGAAATATCAATACCATCTAATGATTCTATTACCGCTTCGATATCTGCATTAAAAACAGATAAAAGCATCGCCTCCAGCTCAAGCTTAAAACCTTGCATTCCTAAAGGATCTCTTGATTCTTTCTCTCCATCAAGAGTCCATTCTCTCGGAAAAACCTCTAGTATCTTTTTATTGTTAGACTGAAGATTAATCATTTTAACCTCTTCTCTAACCCTAGAAATATCATCTTCTGAGACCTTTTGATCAGCCCTTCCAACTGATATAGAAGCAGAGTTTGGAATTAGTTCTAATTTTGATCCATTAATGTTAACTAAAACATTCTCAATAGGATAAGCGTGCTTTCTTTCAATATTCTCTAGCATCTCATTAATTATCTTTGCTATTTCTGTCGGCTCTTTAATCCTTCCCTTTTGAACGCCATAAGAATCATGAACTTCTAGAAACAAGGCCTCGTTTGTATCTTTATTGATTCCCAGAATCTTTATTGTATCTGTTCCGATATCAATACCTATTGTTGCTTTTACTTTTACCATTTTAATTAATTTTTAGATACTTATCTTGTTTATTAAACATTCTTTTTGCTTTACTTTCATCAGCTTCATGATCATAACCTAGCAAATGAAGAACTCCATGAATGGTAACTTCTTTTAATTCCTTGTTAAAATCATCTCCATTTTTCTTGACTTCTTGAGGACAAATAACAATTTCGTTTATATCTTCTCCAAAAGAAAGAACGTCTGTAGCCTTATTCTTCTTCCTGTATTGATGATTCAATTGTCTTATCTCTTCACTATCAACTATTGCAACAGATAGAGATAATTCTTTTTTCTCTCCTTTCAAAACATTATTAATTGCTTTTCTAATCAAGGATTCATTTACTTCGCTAGAAGAAAGATTAGCTATTTTTATCATATTTTACTAAATTAAAAGATATAATGCAAGAAAAGAGCTTAACTTAGCTCTTCTTTAACGATTTTTGCCACTAGAGAGCCATCAGCTCTGCCCTTCGTCTTGGGAACGACCTCTTTCATAACACTTCCAACATCTTTATGATTCTTTATGATTTCTTTCACTATTTTTCTTATTTCCTCCTCCGTCATTTCTTCTGGCATATAGCCCATTAAAATATCAATTTCTGCTTTTTCTTTTGCTACTAAATCAGCCCTTCCTCCTTTCTCGAAACTTTCCACACTATCTCTTCTTTTCTTTATTTCAGAGAAAATCACTGCCTCTAATTCTTCATCATTCAATTTTGGATCCTCAGATGTCCCCCTTCTTTCTATCTCCTTATTTAAAACAGCAGAAATAACCATTCTTAAAACAGAAATGTTCGGTTCTTTTTTTTGTTTTAACGCAATTGACAAATCTTCTTTGATTCTTTCAATTATCATAATTTTCCAAGTTTTTTTGCTTTATCAAATTCTTTTTTCTTTTCGATTCTAATTAAGGCTCCTCTTTTTTCTAGATTCTTACTTTTTGGCTTTTCAGTAAATCTTCTTTTTCTTGCCTCAATCAAAACACCGCTTTTTTGAACTGCTTTCGTAAAGCGATAAACCAAAGATTGTGAATTCTCTCTTGTTTGTTTCTGAATTTTCATAATATTAATTTTCCTTTAGTATTTTTTTTAATTCTTTTACGATATCTTCTTGTCTTACTTCGACCTGTTTACTTGTCTTCATGCTTCTGATCAATATTGTTCCATTTATTGCTTCTTTTTGACCAAGAATAATTACTGCTTTCACTCCCAATCTACTAGCTTTTCCTAATTGGTCTTTTAATCCATTCTTACCAAAGCTTTCTCCGATCATTAATCCAGCTTTTCTTAATTCTTCTAGAATTGGCAAGCTTCTCTTTTTAGCAAGAGGGCCAATTTGAGTAAAGAATGTATCCGGAACCTCTCTAAGTATTGGCCTGCTTTTTACTTGCTTCATTTCATTAATAATTCTTTCTATTCCAGCAGCTGCTCCACAAGCACTAATCTCTCCACCTCCTAATACTTTTGCTAGATTATCATATCTTCCTCCTCCTGCCAAGACCACCCCACTTATTGTTGATTCTATTTCAAAAACATTTCTAGTATAATAATCTAATCCACGAACAAGCTTGCTTTCTAATGAGTATGGTATTTTTAATTCATCTAAGTATTCTAAAGTATCTTTAAGATGTTTTTTACACTCTTCACAAAGATAATCAACGCTTTGAGGAGCCTCCAACAATACTTGCTGACATTTTTCATTTTTACAATCCAACACTCTTAAGGGATTAGTTTTTATCCTCTTCTCACAATCACTACACAGCGAAGACTTGTTACTTCTTAAATATTTTATTAAATCTTTTCTATATGTTGGCCTACACTTATCATCACCAATTGAGTTTATTTTAACTATTACATCTTTAAGTCCTAAATCTTGAAGGATCTTGTACATTATTAATATTGATTGAACATCAACAATAGGATCGCTTTCTCCAATTATCTCTATTCCAAATTGATGGAATTGTCTAAATCTTCCTGCTTGTGGTTTTTCATATCTAAAGAATGGTCCAAAATACCATAATCTTACAGGCTGAGGAAGAGAAAGAAAACCATTCTCAATATATGCTCTCATTATCGGAGCAGTTCCTTCTGGCCTCAAAGCTAAATGATCCTTCCCTTTTGTCTTAAGAGTGAACATCTCTTTCTCTACAATATCTGTACTTTCTCCAATACTTCTTACAAAAAGATTAAAGTCTTCTAATATCGGCGTGTCTATTTTTTCAAAATCATAAAAACTAACAATATTCTTTACTATGTTATAAATCTTATCATGATATGCTTGGCTTTGAGGCAAGATATCATGCATTCCCGTTGGACTTTGAAACTTTGGTTTTGACATATTTTTAATTTGTTGACATTGTTTTCATTATTACTTCTATTGGAGAAAATCTAAACATCATTCTTCCTGTAATGTTTTCCCTAGGAACAGCGCCCCACTTTCTTGAGTCAGATGAATAATTTCTATTATCCCCCATAACAAAATATTCATTTTCACCTAAAATTAATGCTTCTATATTAATACTGTTTGTCCATTTATTAAGATCATCTTCTGACATATAAAGGCTTTCATTAATTTTAAACAATTCTTCATCCTTTGTTATATAAATAACACCATCGCTTATTTCAATCTTCTCTCCAGGCAAACCAATTATTCTTTTGATGTACTTATTGGCTGGGTTCAAAGGATATTTAAAAACAATGACTTCTCCTCTCTGAGGGTCTTTTAACTTATAAGATAACTCATCAATTATTAAGTAATCTCCTGAACGATAGTTTGGCTCCATTGATGATCCCTTAACTATAAATGGTTGAAACAAGAATGTTCTTATGGGGACAACAATTAATAATGCTATAATTAGTATCTTTAACGAGTCCACTAAAAAATCTAATACTTCTTGTAATTTCATAAGTTGATTATACAAGAAAAGAAGCAATTAGACAAGTGCTCAAAAATTGAATATAATGATCATATGAAGTTAATTATTGGGCTTGGAAACTATGGAGAAAAATACGAAAAAACTAGACATAATTATGGTTTTCTCGTAATTGATGAATTTGCTAGGCAAAATAATTTTCCTGAATTTAAACTGTCCCTTTTTTCTCTTTTATCAATTAATGGCGATGTAATCTTAATTAAACCTCAGACGTATATGAATAATTCTGGAAAAGCAGTAAGGGCGGTAGTCGATTATTATAAAATAAATCTAGAAGATATTATTGTTGTTCATGATGATGCTGATATAGATTTAGGCACCATAAAAGAAGCCGAAAATAAAGGTCCCGCAGGACACAATGGAATTAAGTCGATAATTGAATCTCTGGGAACAAAGAACTTTAAGAGATTAAGAATGGGAATCAATAACTCATTCAACTTGCCTCTCGAAGAAATCGTTCTAAAGAATTTTAGTAAAGATGAAGAATTCATTATCTTAGAAAAAATTGATGAAGCATGCTCCATTCTAAAGAATTATTTGCCTTCGCAACCTAAAGATGCTAATAATTAAAACATGAAAAACTTGATAATTGTTGAAAGTCCAACAAAAGCCAATACTATTAAGAAGTTCTTAAACAAGGATAACAATGTCTTGTCTTCTTATGGCCATATTAGGGACTTGCCAAAAAGCAAGATTGGAATTGACACGGATAATGATTTTGAAATTAGTTATGTAATTCCAACTAAAGCAAGGAAGAATTTTAATATATTGAAAAAAGCATCTGAGAATAGTGAAAATATTTTTATAGCAACTGATCCCGATCGTGAAGGAGAGGCAATTGCTTGGCATTTAGTTGAAGCTCTCGATATTAAGAAATACAAAAGAATAACCTTCCACGAGATCACAAAAACAGCAATAGAAGAAGCACTAAATAATCCAGGAGAGATTGATATTAATTTGGTAAATGCGCAACAAGCAAGAAGAGCGCTAGATAGAATTGTTGGCTACAAGCTATCTCCTTTCTTATGGAAAAAAATAATGAGAGGATTATCAGCTGGTAGAGTTCAATCAGTTACATTAAAGCTAATTGTTGATAGAGAAAAAGAAATAAATAATTTCAAACCAGAAGAATATTGGAGTATTGTTGTAAACTTAAAAAAAGATAAAGAATTTGAAGCTATTCTAAGGGCTCCTAAAATGAGTATCAAAAAAGAAAAAGATGCTTTAGAAATAGTAAGAGAATTAGAATCTTCTTCGTATAAGATAAAATCAATTGAAAAGAAACAAACAAGAAAGTCTCCCCTTCCTCCATTAATCACATCTACACTACAACAAGAAGCAGCAAAAAAATTTGGGTATTCTTCAAAAAAAACAATGAAGCTTGCTCAAGAACTTTATGAAAAAGGTTTAATTACTTACCACAGAACTGACTCTTTGAATCTTTCTATAGACGCTCTAAGAATGGCAGAAAACTATATAATTAATGAGCTTGGGGTAAATTATTATAATCAAAGATTCTTTAAAACAAAGAAAAGAGCACAAGAAGCACACGAAGCGATTAGACCAACTTCTATAGAAAAAAAAGAAGACTCAAAAATATATAATTTGATTTTCAATAGATTCATTGCTTCTCAAATGAAAGAGGCTCTTTTTGATTCGGTTAAAATAGAAATTGAAACAGATAAAGGAAGGTCGTTACAGTCAAATGGTTCAACTTTAAAATTTGATGGATTCCTTAGAGTTTATCCAATGAAGTTTGAAGAAAAGGAACTGCCTAGGCTGAATGAAAATGACCAATTAAATTTCATCAACGTTGTACATCAACAACACTTTACAAAACCACCCGCTAGATATAATGAAGCAGGCTTAATTAAAGTTCTAGAAGAGAATGAAATTGGCAGGCCATCAACATATGCTCCAATCATCTCTACAATACAATTAAGAAACTACGTTGAAAAAAACCAAGATAGAAGATTCGTACCAACAGAAATTGGAATTAATGTAAATGAAATGCTTTCAAGTAATTTTCCTGAAATCGTAGATGTTAAATTTACAGCCAAAATGGAAAACAACTTAGATGAAGTTGCTCTAGGAAAAGAAAATTGGAAAGAATTACTAAAGAAATTTTACGTTCCCTTCAATCAAAATCTAGAAAGTAAATATACGGATGTTGAAAGGAAAACCCCTGAGCCAGTAATGACTGACGAACTGTGCCCCAAGTGTGGAAAGCAAATGATGATTAAAATAGGAAGATTTGGAAAGTTTTTAGCTTGCTCTGGTTTTCCAGAATGTAAAACAACTAAAACAATTAATGACGAAACAAAAAAGACTGGAGTAAAATGCCCCCAGTGCGATCAAGCAGAACTAATTCAAAAAAAATCAAAAAGAGGAAAAATATTCTATGGTTGCCCCAATTGGCCAGATTGTGATTTCGCTCTTTGGGATAAGCCAACAGGAAACATTTGTCCAAAATGCAATTCTCTAATGGTGGAAAAAGGGGAAAAAGAAAAATGCTCAAACAAAAACTGTGCGTAAATTATTTCCTTAAATTCTTAAGCCATTGATTAATCTCATCTATAGAGTTAAAATCAAAACTTAAACGAATAGAACTCTTCTTCTTTTCTATTTTGATGTTCTCTAAATTCAATACTTGTTTTACTTTTCTTTCTAAGAATTCATCTACTCCACTATCAACGGGCTTCTTAACTTCTGTTTTTTTTGCCATTGCTCCTGCATTCCTTTCTTTTACTCTTCTCTCTGTTTCTCTCACAGAATAACCATTAGAGATAATTTCATCTAAAAGCTCTTTAATTAACTTGGCTTCTTTTGCTCCTAGTAATGCTCTAGCATGACCTTCTGAGATTACGCCACTCTTAAGGACTCCCTTAACCTCTTCTGGTAAGGATAAGATTCTTAAGCTGTTTGTCACAACCTCTCTACTTAATCCTGATAACTTAGCGATTTCTTTATCTAATAATCCAAACTCTCTTTTAAGTCTATCAAAAGCTTCTGCCTTATCTATTGGATTAAGATTTTTTCTTTGAACATTCTCAATCAAAGCAATCTCTAATTTTTCTTTATTTGTTTGTTCTTTAATTATTGCAGGAATTTGTTTTAGTCCTAATATTTTTGATGCTCTCCATCTTCTTTCTCCAGCAACAATCTGATACTCACAAACAATGCCTTTTTCATTCTTTTTCTCTATTTTATTAACTATTATAGGCTGAATCATTCCATATTTTTTAATAGAATCTGCTAGTGAATGAAGAGCCTCTTCGTTGAATTCTTTTCTTGGCTGATAAGGATTTGGCTTTATTTTTTCTGTTTCAATCCAAAAGATAAAGTCTTTTCTTACTTTTTCCTCACTTACTGATGAATCCTTTTTGGGTATTAATGATTCTATTCCTTTTCCTATCATTGTTTTGATATTATTTCACGTGCTAATTCTCTAAAAGCATGAACGCCTTTTGAGTTTGGAGAATGTCTTAATATTGTCTTTCCAGTTGATGGCGACTCTGACAAAGAAACAACTCTAGGAATAACTGTTTCAAAAACATATCCTGGAAAGTTTCTTCTTAAATCTCTTGCTATTTTCTGACTTACCATATTCTTCTTATTATACATTGTTAAAACAGCTCCTAATATCTTAATATTTCTTTCCATGTTTTCGTTAATCAATTTAACATTATACAACAATTGATCTAGTCCTTCCATAGCAAGATATTCTGATTGAACAGGAATCATTACTTCATCAGAAGCAATTAAGGCATTAAGAGTTAGAAGTCCTAAGCTTGGAGGACAATCAATTAAAACAAAGTCATAATCATCCTTAACTACATCGATTACTTCTTTTAATTTAAACTCCCTATTCTTCATATTCACAAGTTCGATATTTGCCCCTGCTAAATTGTATGATGTTGGCATAATATCATATGCTAAAAATGGAGTATTCTTAATAATGTCTTTTGGCATTACTTGACCTAAAAGAGCTTCATATAAAGAGACTGAAAGCTCTCTTGGCTTTATTCCTAAAGAGAATGTTGCATTTGCTTGAGGATCAAAATCAACTAACAAAACCTTTTTTCCAAAAGCTGTCAAAAAAACTGGCAAATTAACAGATATTGCAGTTTTTCCTACTCCTCCCTTTTGATTAGCAATGGCAATTACACGGGTCATTGTTTTAATTTTATCACACCGCTTTTAATTTTACAAACTTTATGATAAGTATAGTTATATGCCGAAGTGGCGGAATTGGCAGACGCGTGGCACTCAAAATGCTATGGGAGTAATCCCGTGAGAGTTCAAGTCTCTCCTTCGGCACTAAATTACTTTTTCTCCTGGTAAGGTATTCTCAAGAACCTTTCTTCCTGGATAAATTAATGTTCCTATGCCTGTTTTTACATTATCAGCAATGATTGCTCCGAGCTTTGTTTTATCTGTATCAATTAATTTTTCTTTTACCTTGACTTTAATGGTTGAGTCATCATGCCTTAAGTTGGCTGTTATTGTACCTGCTCCCAAATTACAATTTTCTCCAATGATTGAGTCGCCAACATATGAAAGGTGACTTATATTCGTCCCACTACCAATAATCGAATTTTTAATTTCCACACTAGCTCCAATTCTACAATTATTTTCAATCACTGAACCATCTCTAATATAGCAATTAGGCCCGATTATACAATTTTCTCCGATATAAACTTTCCCTTCGATATATGATCCTGATTTAATTATTGTTTTTTTCTTAATTACTGCCTCTTTTGATACACTAGCTCCTTCTTCTTTTTCAAATTCTTTTTCTTTTTTTTCTTTTGAAAACAAATAAGAAAAAGCATTTAATGTGTCCCATGGATAAGAATTGGGAAACCAATGATCAGCCTCATAAACACCTATCTTTTCTTGTTCATTATATTTTTTAATACAATCTGTGAATTCATATTCACCCCTTAAGGATTTTTCTATCTCTATGTTAAGAATTTCCTTAGACAGGTAATAAAGTCCAGTATTCACTAAGCTGGAAACCGGTTCAGATGGTTTTTCAACTATGCATTTTAAGTAATTATTTTCTTTAACAATTACGCCAAAAGAACTTGGATTCTTGTGCTCTCTAACAAGTATACCAGGGCTCTTTATTTTTTTGATATCATCTTTAAAATAAAAATCGTCACCATTCAAAAGAATAAAATCACCTCTTACTAATTCTTTTGCAACCTTAACTGCTGAAGCAGTTCCCGCAATTTCCTTATCTTCGACATAAGTTATTTTAATTCCTTCAAAGCTGTTGCCTATTTTATCAATTATCATTTCCTTCTTATAGCCCACAACAAGAATTACTTCATCAACAATTCCTTTAAGTTCGCTTAAATTATGTTCTATAATGCTTTTATTAAACAAACTAAACAATGGCTTTGGCTTATTGTCTGAAAATGGTGAAAATCTTATTCCGCTTCCTGCTGCTAGAATTATTGCTTGCATATTTTTAATATTATTTGCGCTACTTTTTCTGAATCATGAACTATGCCATTTTCTCCAAGCAAATCACTACCTATATATCTATTGTCTTGTGGCAAAGAAGAAAAGTCAACCATTTCTAAAAATTGTGGGTTTTCTTTTCTATAATCATCAACCATTTCTTTACTTGCCATATTATTATTGTAAATTATATAATCAAGCTTTGAATTAAGACAGTTTTCTATCTCCCAAACAAAATCTTTAACACTAAAATTATTTGATTCTCCATTTTTTGTCATTAGGTTGGCGATATAAACCTTTTTTGCTTTGCTGTTTTTAATTGCATTAATCATTCCGTCAACTAATAATACCTGCATTAAAGAAGAAAAAATGTCCCCCGGTCCAATAATTATTATATCAGCATTTTTAATTCTTCTTAATGTTTGCGGACATGCTCCAACTGGTGGATTTAAAAACAACTTCTTAATTTTTAAATTAGGATTATGCTTAGGAACATCAATATTTGCTTCGCCCACAATCTCTTCACCATTTTCTAATATGGCCACCAAGTCGGACTTAGATATTGTTGATGGCAATATCTTATGGTTTCCAATTAAACAACTGTTCATTCTTTCAAATATTCCTCTATATTTTTTATTCTTTAAATATGATGCAGCAAAAAATAAATTACCTAAATTATGACTAGACAACTCTCCTTCCGGAAAACGGAAATCTAATAATTTCTTTTCTTCTTCTGGTAAATTACAAAGCTCCAAAAAGGCCCTTCTCACATCTCCAGGAGAAATAATATCATATTCTTTTCTTAATTTTCCTGAAGACCCTCCAGAATCAAGAACGGCGCTCACAACTGTCAAATTAACATTTTTATTCTTAAGTCCTCTTAAGACAACTTTAGGCATAGCATTGCCACCCCCAATACAAACTATATTCTTATTTGAAAAAAAGTTAAATTTCATCTTCATATGTTGGCCTTTCTTCTTTATAGAAAACGCCTAAAGGAATCTTGCTTTCATTAATATAGTCCCACTCATTAATTAATTTTTCATTTCTTGGTGCTTCATAAACTCTTTCGTTATAAAACTTAAACGTATCAAAAAATGATGGGCATGGCTGAAGTATTTCAACAAAAGAGAATCCCTTGTGGTTAACTGCTTCAATAATCATATCTTTTGTATAATCAATTTTAGAAGAATATGTTCTACCAATAAAAGATGCTTTTGATGCCTTCATTAGCCCTAGCGGATTCAATGGTTCTTCAATTGATCCATAAGGAGTTGATTTACTTTTAAATCCCTTAGGAGAAGCTGCTGTGTATTGCCCTGTTGTTAAAGCAAACAATCTATTATTGTGCATAATTACAGTAATGTCTGTATTCTTTTTAGCTGCATGGATTAAATGAGATATTCCTTCATTTAATGAACCTCCGTCTCCCGTAAAAACAATTACTTTAAGCTTGGGATTAGCCATTTTAACTCCCGAAGCAGTAGGAATTGGTCTCCCATGAAGAGAATTTAAACTGCTAACATCTAAATAATCAACTATTTTAGAATTACATCCAATATCAGAGACCAAAACAACATTTTTTTGTCCCAACTCTTTTATGACTCTTTTCATTGATTCTAGGACTCCAAAGTTTCCACAACCTGGACACCATGTATTTTCTATTTTCATAATTTCTTTAATTTTAATTCTAAGTCCTCAGGAGTAAATGGCCTCATATCATATTTTAATATTTGCTTATCAACTTTTATTCCATGTTGAGATAAAAGAACTGCTAGTTGCCCTGTTGCATTACATTCCACTGAAATTAATTTATTCACCCCCTTTAGGGCTTTTTTCATTTGATTAACAGGGAATGGTTGCAAGAATAATATTTGAATAACTTTTAATCCTAATGTCTCTGCAGTTTCTTTAACTGCTCCCTTTGTTGACCCCCAACAAACTATTGCCTTGTCTGACTTTTTATTCCCATAAACTTTGATTGCTTCTATCTTGTCTAATTCCTTCTCCATCTCTTTAAATTTTCTCAATCTTTTGTCTTGCATAGCGACAATTGACTGCTCATCTTCAACTGTATATCCAAATTCGTTATGCTCATAGCTAGTTGATTTAACAATTGCTTGACCAGGATAGGCCAATGGAGAAATTCCATTTTTTACTATCTCATATCTTTTGTAATCTCTTTTCTTCTTCCACAATAACTCTGTTTCTTTCTTAATCTTTTTAGGATAGAATTCATAAGTACTTTCAGATAATTCTTTATCTGCCAAAAGGATCGCTGGTGTTTGATACTTCCAAGCAAGATTTAAAAGGGTTCCTGATAAGCCGTATGCTTCATTAGCATCTCCTGGAGAAGCAACAAACCTTGTCATATCTCCGTGGCCAGAATTGATTGTGAAAAGAAGGTCTGCTTGAGCACTATAAGTTGGAACTCCTGATGCAGGGCCAGCCCTTTGACTATTAACTACTAGAATAGGAATTTCTGCTATAGCGGCAAAACTAATTGCCTCTGTCATCAAAGCAAAACCGCCTCCAGAAGTTCCTGTCATTGAACGTTTTCCTGCGTAAGCGCTACCAATAATTGATTGGATAGCACTTATTTCATTCTCTGCCTGAGTGGTTATAGTTTTTCTTTTTTCTGCCAAATAATGAAGAATGCTTGTTGCTGGTGTCATTGGATATGCTGAATAAATATCAAGTCCTGCATCAATCGCTCCTAAAGCAATAGCAACATTACCTATTAAAAGTGGATTTACTGCATCTTTTAATTTTTCTATCTTAAATAGCTCTTCTGTTTCATTATATGCCTTTTTTGCTATCTCTATATTTTTATCAATATCTCTTGATATTTCTTTTTTTAATACGCTTAATAATATTTTCCAATCAACTCCAATCATTCTTGAAAAAATAGCAATCATTGCAATGTTCCCCATTATCCTACTACCACCTAACTCTTTAACAATCTCACAAGATTTTTCTCCTGAAATAATAACTCCTCCTTTATTAAGAAAGCTCTTATGTTTTTCAACTGTTTTATTATCAAGAGCAAGAATAAAGTCCGATGTTTTCCTGTGAGTCAAACATTCTTTTTGAGATGCTCTTATTTGAGAAAAATTATGACCACCTTTAATTAGTGATTGATAATCTTCGTGAATAAAAACACTGTAGCCCATTTGGTTAAAAATCTTTGCAATAATTAAGCCGGCTTTTCTTGATCCTTGCCCTGCTTCTCCTCCTACTAAAATTGAGTAATCTTTTTCCATATATATTTTTTTATTTTATTCAACGGTTACGCTTTTGGCTAAATTTCTTGGTCTGTCTATATCTCTTTTTAATGACTTCGCGAAATAATAAGCAAATAAATGTAACGGTATTACTGACAATAACGGTGTTAACATTTCAAGTGTTTTGGGGATATAGATTACATCATCAACTATTTTTTTAATTTCTTCATTGCCTTCTGTGGCAATAGCGATAACAAGCCCTTTTCTTGCTTTGATTTCTTCTATATTAGATATCATTTTATCATAAACTGAATCACTTGGACAAATTGCTATTGTCGGAAAGGACTCTTCTACTAAAGCTAATGGACCATGTTTCAATTCTCCCCCAGCAACACCTTCAGCGTGAACGTATGAAATTTCTTTTAACTTTAATGCTCCCTCTAAGGCAATAGGATAATTATACTTTCTTCCAATAAACCAAAAGTTTTTGTATTCCTTGTATTTTTGGGCTATTTTTTCAATCTCCTCTTTTTGCTTTAATATTTTCTTTGCTAATTCCGGTATTCTTTTTAATTCATCAATAATTCTTTTTCCCATCACCATAGACATATTTCTTTGCCTTCCTAAATATATTGTAACTAAGACCAAAACTGTTAATTGTCCTAAAAATGCTTTTGTTGAAGCAACTGAAATCTCTGGGCCAGAGCGGGTATATACTCCTGCGTCTGTTTCTCTAGCTTGAGAAGAACCAACAACATTAGTAATTCCCAACGTCAGAGCACCCTTTTCTTTCATTTCTTTTAAACAAGATAATGTATCTGCAGTTTCTCCTGATTGAGAAACAAACAATATTCCCCCGTCTTTTTTAATAATTGGTTTTTTGTATCTAAATTCTGAACCAAAATCAACTTCAACAGGAATGTCTGCATATTCTTCAATCATATATTTCCCAACCCTGCAAGCATAATATGCTGTTCCACAACCGACTAAAGATAAACTATTAATTTCTCTTAGCTTATTTTCTACCCCCTCAAGTCCACCCAACTTAACCATTCCCATATCATCTAAAAGCCTACCTCTCATTGCATCTTCGATGACATTCGGCTCTTCCATTATTTCTTTAAGCATAAAATGTTCATGACCATCTTTTTCTGCTAGTTCAATATCCCAATCAATTATTTGTATGTCTTTTTTTGACTCTTTTTCTTCTTTATAAATACGAATATTATTAACTTCAAGAACAGCTATTTCCCCATCATCTAAATTGATGATTTGTCTAGTTCTAGAAATTATTGCTGATGGGTCTGATGCGACTAAAAATTCATTATCACCTACTCCAATTATTAAAGGAGAAGACATTCTTGCTACTACAATCTTATCGGGCTCTTTTACAGAAGCCACCACAAGTCCATAAGTTCCCCTAATATCATCTAGCGCTCTTTTAACGGCATTCTCTAAATTGTCTTTGTAATACTTCTCAATTAAATGGGCTATTACTTCTGTGTCAGTTTCTGAGCTAAATTTGTGTCCCTCTTTAATTAGTTTTTCTTTTAATTCTTTGTAATTTTCAACAATCCCATTATGAACAACAAAAATCTCCTCCTTACAATCACAATGAGGGTGAGCATTTTCTTCGTTAACCAGTCCAGTTGTTGCCCACCTATTGTGAGCTATGCAAACACTACCTTTGAAGTTCTTGTTTAAAAAATCTTGCTCTGTCTTTTCAATCTTGCCCACTCTTTTAAACAGATGATGCTTATCTTTTTCAATAAAGCATATTCCATAACTATCATAACCTCTATACTCAAGACGCTTAAGCCCAGAAAGCACAATATTAGAAGCATCTTGTTTTCCAATGTATCCTACTATTCCGCACATAATACTATATTTATTAATCTTTTAGGAACATAAACTATGTCTTCAATTTCCTTATCGTCTATCCATTTTTTAATCTTTTCTCTTTTCTTAACTTCCTCAATTAATTCTTCTTTTGATATGTTACTATTAAAGACATCTTTATCTCTAAGCTTTCCATTAACTTGAATCATTAAAGAAAATTCTTCGTCTTCTACTAAATTAACATTGGGCCATTGCTGTTTTAAAATACTTTCTTTATTGCCCAATCTTTCCCATAATTCTTCTGAAAAATGAGGAGCAAAAACAGAAAAAACTATTAATATTTTTTCCATTTCTTTTTTTCCTAAGTCGTGCCTTGAAACAAAATCAATAAACTCCATTAAAAAAGCAATTGGTGTGTTGAATTTCATTTTCTCTAATTCATTCTCGATCCTATTAATCATCTTGTCTACATAAATTACAACCTCAGGAGAACTTTCTTCTTTAACTTCTATCCCCCAAAGCTTATTTAAAAATCTATTAACTCCTTTCAGTCCCTGCTCATTCCATTGAATTGCTTGCTCAAATGGACCCATAAACATTTCATATATCCTTAGCGTATCTGCTCCATAGTTTTTAATAACTTCATCAGGAGAAACAACATTTCCTTTTGACTTGCTCATTTTTTGACCATCATAAGCTAAAACTAAACCAATATTTCTCAACTTATAAAATGGTTCTTTTGTTGACGCATAACCAATATTAAACAAAAACTTATGCCAAAAACGAGCGTACAGTAAATGTAATACTGCATGCTCAGCTCCTCCAACATATAGATCAACTGGCAACCACTTTTCCTCTAATTCTTTACCAACAAAACTATCATCATTTTTATTATCTAAATATCTAAAATAATACCAGCAAGAACCAGCCCATTGGGGCATTGTATTTGTTTCTCTCTTGGCATTGCCTCCGCACTTAGGGCAAGTAACATTAACCCAAGATTCAATTCCTGCTAATGGAGAATCTCCTGTTCCTGTTGGTTCATATTTTTCTACCTCAGGCAGCTCGAGTGGTAAATTTGTTTCTACTACAGGTCCGCACTTAGAGCAGTTTATTATCGGTATTGGTTCGCCCCAATATCTTTGTCTAGAAAAAAGCCAATCTCTTAATTTGTAATTTATCTTCTTTGTTGCTCCTAGGTGTTTCCCTATTTCTTCTTTTGCTTTTTCTGAAGTTAATCCATTAAATTGAGAAGAATTAATTAATATATCATCTTTTACAACTTCAGTAATTTCTAAATTATATTTCTTAGCAAAATCATAATCTCTTTCGTCATGTGCTGGAACAGCCATAATTGCTCCTGTTCCATAATTAGACAAAACATAATCAGCAATAAAAACAGGAACTTCTTTACCGTTAATAGGGTTTATTGCTTTAATGCCCTTTAACTCAACTCCCGTCTTGTCTTTTACTTCAGCAATTCTTTCTCTTTCGCTTTTGTTTTTTGCTTTTTCTATATATCCACTAACCTCATCTTTATTCTCAAAATTAATCTCATCAACTAATGGATGTTCAGGGGACAAAACAAGATAAGTGCAACCAAATAAAGTATCAATCCTTGTTGTAAAAACAGAAACTAACTTATCTTCAATTTTAAAATCAAACTCAAATCCCTCGCTTTTGCCAATCCAATTCTTCTGCATTTCTTTAATCTTGTCAGGCCAATCAATATCATCTAGTCCGTCTAATAATTGCTCCGCATAATCGGTAATTTTCAAGACCCACTGATCAATATCTTTCTTTGTGGTTAATGTTCCACATCTTTCACATTTCCCATCAACAACTTCTTCGTTTGCTAATCCAGTTTTACAAGATGGACACCAATTAATAGGAAGCATCTTTTTGTAAGCCAATCCATTTTCAAAAAGCTTAACAAATATCCATTGAGTCCATTTGTAATAATCTTTATCGGTTGTATTAATTTCTCTGTCCCAATCATAACTAAGCCCGGCATCCATCATCTGTCTTTTAATATTGTCTATATTCTTCTTAGTTGTTATCTTAGGATGAATACCATGCTTAATAGCATAGTTTTCTGCTGGAAGACCAAAAGCATCCCAACCCATAGGATGCAACACATTAAAACCTTTTAATCTTTTGTATCTTGAATAAATATCAGTAGCTACATAGCCCTTTAAGTGGCCAACATGAATACCTTCTCCTGATGGATAAGGAAACATGTCTAAAACATATAGCTTTGGCTTATCTAAATTAGTATCTGTTTTGTAGCAATTATTATTTTCCCAATAATCTTGCCACTTCTTTTCAATTTTATTAAAGTCGTATTTCATAAAAGAAGTAATGTTGATAAAATTCCCAAAACAATTGATATAACTATTCCTGTCCACCACCACAAATCAACATTTATTCTCTTGCCACCCAATAATTTCTCCGCGATTGGTTTAAAATACCTAAAAAAGAAAGAGATTGAATATCCCACAGCAAGACCAAACAAGAATGCTCTTAATATGTTTAATATATATTTTATATCTATATCTATCATAAATGTTTTTGTTTTAAGGATATACCATTATCTTTAATTATAGATCATGACTTCATCCCTAAGTATGTTTTTCTTAATTAAAGGATTTATAGATTTAAAAGTTATCAAATCTATTCTTCTTTTTACTTTCTTCTCTATATCCATCTCTAGACCAATCAAATCAAGCAACGTTTTACCTTTTTCAAGCTCAACTAGCATATCTATATCACTATTCTTATTACTTTCACCGCGAGCAAAAGAGCCAAAAACAGATGCTTTTTTAACTTGGTGCTTTTCAAAAATTGGTATTATTTCTAATTGTATTTTTCTTACCTCTTTATTCATTATAATTATTATAACAAAAATCAATGCAAAAAGAAATACCCATATCCCAAAAAGGTTCTTAGCGTTAATCGTAGTTTTATCAATTATTTCCTTCCTTGATACACCCTTAATTACAAGAAAAGAAGGGATAAGACGATGCAAAGTGGTAAAACAATTAAGCAAGTCAATGTACTTAAATTAGAAGAAAAGGTATATATGGAGGAGTGTAGAAATACAGAGCAAAGTGGTAAAGGAAGAATTGGACTGAATAGCAAGACAGATAAAGGGCATCTCACCATTAGAAACAAATAGTCCTTGCATTAAAATAATAAAAGAGAAGGAAAAAGCCCAAGGGTAAAAGATTAATCAATGCTTCATATTAATTATCTATCTTAAGAATACCCCCCCCTTGTTATATGTCAATGAATCTTTTAAAAGAAATTAGATAATTGCATCTTATTGATCAAGCAGGACAACAATATATTCAATAGGCACCAATGCCTATTCTTTATTCTAAATACAATAATTAATAATCAATTTTAAAAAGATTCTTAGCGTTAATCGTAGTTTTATCAATTATTTCCTTCCTTGATACACCCTTAATTCTTGATATTTCATCAATAATTAAATCTATTGAAAAAGGACAGTTCCTTTCTTCAAAATTAGGTGGAGACAAGTATGGACAATCTGTTTCCAGCAGCATTCTTTCTAAAGGAATTGCCTTGATTGAGTCCTTTAAGTCAACTTTAAAGATAATCCCATTAATTCCAAAATAGTAGCCCAGCTTTAATAACTTTTCTGCATTTTCCTTTGTTCCCGTAAAGCAATGAACTACTCCAGGAATGTTCTTTCTAGATAGTATTTCAATTAAATCATCAAAAGCACTCCTACAATGAATAATTATTGGTAGGTTAACTTCCTTAGCCAAATCCAATTGTTTTTCAAGTACTTCTTTTTGCTTACTAATATATTCTTCTTTTCTTGCCGTTCCTTTTGGCTTATACCAATAATCGAGACCTGCTTCTCCTATCGCAACCACACCATTATTCTCCGATAACTTCTTATAATAATCATAATCAAAATTATCTTCTTTTTTTTCTATTTCCCCTTTAATTTTTAACTTTGATTCTACATTCAATGGATGAAGACCGACTGAAGCATAAACACCATGCCTTGATAAAGAAACGCATTCTCTTGAACTTTCCTTATTTGTTCCAATATTAATTATTTGATAATTACTTTTGATTAATTTATCAATTAATTCCTCTCTATCATTATTAAATTCAATAAAGTTAAGATGTGCGTGGGTGTCAATTATCATATCCTTGGGAACAATGGCTCTGCTTTTAGTGTTTTAATTTGCTCTTCCATTTTGTCTGCGGTCTCAGGCAAGAATGGCTTTAACATTCGAGATACGTTCTTTAGTGAATATATAATATTAGAAAAAATAATCTTGTTTTCATTTTCATCATCAACGGTCCATGGCTTCTTTTCCTCAATATATTTATCGCAAAAAGAAACTATCTCCCAAATTTCACTAAGGGACTCATTGAATTGTATAAAATTATCTTTGAGCTTATCTTCTACTTCTTGAACCTTGTTAAGGAATCTCACTTCTGGCTCTCTATCAAAAACAATATTTTTCTTATTTATCATTGCAATCGTTCTTGATAATAAATTACCTATTCCTCCAGCTAGATCAGAGTTATATCTTTTTTCAAACTTTTCAAAAGTAAAATCTCCATCTCCCAGCGCTGGGATTTCTCTTAGTAGAAAATATCTTACAGCATCAATTCCATATTTTTCTACCAACTCAGATGAATTAATGACATTGCCTAAGCTTTTTGACATTTTTTGACTATCAACTGTGATATAGCCGTGAACAAATAATGTCTTAGGAAGGGTAATCCCTGCTGAAAGTAACATTGCAAGCCAATAAACAGAGTGGAACCTATTTATTCCCTTTCCTATTACGTGTATTTTAAAATCATTATTCTGCCAAAACTCTAAAAACTTCGATTCGTCATTACTACCATATCCCAAAGCATTAATATAGTTTGACAAGGCATCAAACCAAACCCACATTTTTTGAGAACTATCCTGAGGAACATCTATCCCCCAGCCCCTTGCTCTTTCGCTTGTTCTTGATATGCAAAAGTCCTGTAACCCAGAATTAATGAAACTAAGTATTTCATTTTTTCTTGATTGAGGTATAATTTTAACCTCATCTTTTTCAATTAATTCTTTTATTTTGTCTTGATGATCAGACAATTTAAAAAAGTAGTTCTCTTCTTCAATTAATTCTGGCGCCACCTTATGGTCAGGACATAATCCATCAACAAGCTCATCTTCTTTATAATATTCTTCGCAACCAACACAATAAAGACCACTGTATTTTTTCTTGTATATATCTTTTTTGCAAGCATTCCAAAGCTTTTGTGCTCCGTCAGAATGTCTTTTCTCAGTTGTCCTTATAAAATCATCAAAACTAATATTTAAACTATCTTTTAAGTTATAGAAATTAAGATAATTCTTGTAAACAAAATCAGAAACTTCTTCACCTGTATTCTCAGCACTCCTTACATTTTTCAAACTATTCTCATCAGTTCCTGACAAAAAGAAAACATCATCCCCCAATAATCTGTGATGTCTAGCAATCACATCTGCTTGAACAAATTCTAACGCATGACCTAGATGAGGCGAAGCATTAACGTATGGAATCGATGTAGAAACAAAAACTTTTTTCATTCTTTCTTACTTTTAAAATAATCTCTTGCACTTTCGAAAAGTATACCTGCAACAGGAATCGCTAGAATAGCACCCATGATGCCCCATAGCACACCTCCAATCAAAATAGAAATTAGAACTAATGAAATTGGCAAACCATTTATCTTTTTAGTTAATATAGGCATTAAAACATGACTTTCAATCTGCTGAATAATAACTGAGAAAACTGTAATTAATATTGCCTTAGGAAGTGAATCAAATAAAACAAATAGAGCAACAAGCACTCCAGCAACAATTGGACCAATCATTGGAATAATATTTAATATTCCAGCTAATAGTCCCCAGATTAAAGCAAACTTAATGTCTAATATTACACAAAAGACAAAAGTCGCAACACCTATGAATATAGAAGATATGATTCTACTACCAAACCACCCAACAACATGCTTTTGACTTCTTTCCCACCTGTCTAATACCTGCTCTTCAAGCTTTTTAGGAGTAATCATTCTAATTCCCTTAAGAATGTCGAGCTTCTCGATGGAGAAAAACAACGCCAATGTAAAAACAGTAATCCCTGCAAAAATACTTCCAAATAGTCCTGCAAAAATATTAAAAATATTAGAAGATATTTTAATTAATGTTTCATTAAATTGAGCCCCTAGGTCATAAAAACCTTTAGGAGAATAATCAAGTCCTATTTGGCTTAGAAATACTGGTATTTCTTTGAAATAGTCTCCAAAAACATTACTAAATGATTGAATCTCAATAACCAACGGTGGAACTATTATGAATATAAAAAGTCCCAATATAAATAAGAGCAAAGAATAAACGATTACTGAAGAAGCCACTCTGTTGATTTTCAAGAAATCAACAAGAGGATTAACAAGAATTGATATTACAAGACCCAAAACAACCCAGCCGATTATACTTTTTAAAAGAAAAACTGTGTAAAAAAGAAGTATTACAAAAACAATCTTAAAAATTGTTTGCCATGATATGTCTATTTTAGTCATAACTTTATTTCTTTATTCTTAAATGGTCCTATTAAAGCCATATTTAATTTTTCATTTTTAAAAATATCTTTTGCAACGGTAATAATATCTTCTGGGGTTACATTGTCAATCTTCTTAAATACATCTTCTATTGAGATTATATCATTTTTCAATAATTCCTGCATACTATAAAAAGATGCTTGAACATCAGACGCTTCCATTTTTAAAATAATCTTACCCTTAATAACCTCTTTTGCTTTTTTAAGCTCTTCGCTTGAAACCTTTATTTTGGTTAACTTTTTGTACTCTCTTAAAATAACTTCTATCACTTTGTCTAATTTCTTATTATCTACCCCAGCAAAAGTAACTAGAGATCCAGTATCTGTATCACTATAATTATATGTTCTTACATAGTATGCTGCTCCTAGCCTTTCGCGAACCTCTTTAAATAATCTTGAGCTCATTGAACCGCCTAAGATTACTGACATCACATCTAATGTAATTTTATGAGGATGAAGCATGCCGTAACTTCTTACTCCAAGAGCAATATTTGTCTGATTTCCTTTTTTATAAATTGTTTTAACTTGTGGCTTAGTTTGTTTTTCAATTACACCAACCTTATCTTTAAACTGTTTGTCGCTAATCTTTGAAAAGTATTTCTTAATTTTTTCGATTGCTCTTTCTTCGTCAATATTACCAGCAACGCAAACTATTGTGTTTGTTGCAGTATAATGATCATCCATATATTTTTTAATATCATTTCTCGTTATTGCTGAAACACTTTTAGCCGTACCGGCAATATCCCAGCCTGCTGGCTGATTACCATAAAGAACATTCTTCCATAAGTCACTTATATACATCATAGGATTCTCTCTGTACATATTGATTTCTTCAATGATTACTCCTTTTTCTTTCAATAATTCTTTATTAGGTATTTTTGAGTTTAGAAATATATCAGAAACCCAATCTAGCGCAATATCAAAATTAGAATGATTTACTTTTGCATAATATCCAGTATATTCTTCTCCTGTAAAAGCATTAAATTCTCCGCCAATTTTATCTAACTCTTCCGCAACTCCCATTGGGCCTTTTCTTTTATCAGTCCCCTTAAAAAGCATATGTTCTAAAAAGTGAGATATTCCTGATATTTCCTTGGTCTCATATTTAGATCCTGTCTTAACTAAAACTAAAACCGTTACTGCCTTTGTTTCTTTTTGAGGAACCGTAATAATTCTCAATCCGTTTTTTAAATTTGTTTTTCTGTACATTTTTTTAATTGTTTTTTAAGCTCTATCATTTTTAATTCTCTATTAACTGTTAATTTAAAGAACTTTTCTAGTTCTTCGACTCTTTTAATCATATCTTCTTTTGATTTCTCTAGTTCTTTTTTTGAAGAATAAATTTGCTCAGATGCTTTATTTAGCGCTTCTGATAAGTCTACTATTTCTTTATCTAAACTACCTGTTATGAAAACAGCTCTTTCTCCCACAGGAAGCTCTTTAGCAAAACCTTGAAGCTCTTTTAATGAGTTAGAAATATAAGAGAATAGAACTTTATCAATAATAAAAGTCATAAGTAAGGCAATAAAACAAAGCATTGCTGAGTTAAAATTAAATGACGGTATAAAAAGCAAAACTATTAAAATGGTAAAAAATGGTAAAAAGAAAATAAAATAAAACTTTGGGGCAATGCTTGAAAGAATAACACCTTCTGTGTCCTCTCCTCTTTCTGTTAATATTCTTCTACATTCTTTAACAGCTCCAAGCATTGCTTGCTGGCAAAAAAAGGTAGCAAAAGCACAAGAGAAGAAAATTGCTATAACGCCACCTATCACAACTATCATTAAATCAAATGATGATGCTTGATTAGCCCATAGCGCCAGAATTATTAAGACTAAAACAGAAAGACCGCCTGCAAAAACATTAATTGTTGTACTTCTAGATATATAGACTAGAGAAGTAAATATCTTTTTAATGTCATCTGTTCCGAAAACCAAAAAATTGCCAGAAGAAGAGATTCCTTCGTTGATTATTTTAATTTCTTCGCCGAACCAAAACTTTGCTCCCCCATACCTCACTATGCCCAAAAAACTAAAGGCTATAATAAGCGATGGGAAAGCGTACAAAAAAGTATTCCGCGTTGTTTCTAATTCAAAACTTGTTAGAGATAATATTAAAAAAAAGGAAAAGGCACTACAAAGAATTGACCAACCTATAATTGGCAACAATATATTTAAAGTATAGGGAGAATTAATTTTCATTTATTATTGAAGTTAAGTCACTTATTTTAACTCTTTGCTGTTCCATTGTATCTCTATTCCTCAGCGTAACATCATCATTAATAATACTATCAAAATCAATCGTCACGGCAAATGGAGTTCCAATCTCATCTTGTCTTCTATATCTTCTTCCTATTGCTCCCGTTTCATCATACTGGCAAGAAAAATTCTTTTTTAACATATTGTAGACCTCCTTTGCCTTATTTGTTATCTCTTCTTTATTTTTAACAAGGGGCAAGACCGCTACCTTAACTGGGACAATATTGCTATTCAATTTTAATAAAAGTTCTTTCTCTTTATTTGATTCAGTGGTGGTTGTTCTTCCCCCCTCAACTTCAGTAAATGCATCACACAATACCGCTAAAAATGTTCTATCTAATCCACATGATGGCTCAACGACATATGGTAGATATTTTTCTTTTGTTTGATCATCAAAGTAGTTAAGATCTTCACCTGAGAACTTTTGATGCTGAGATAAATCAAAATCACCTCTACTTGCGATTCCTTCAATTTCTGACCAGCCAACAGGGAAATTATATTCTATGTCAAAGCAACCCTTAGAATAATGAGCCAATTCATCTTTTTCTTGCTTTCTTGCTCTTAAGTTCTCTCTTTTGATTCCTAGAATATCAACATACCAATTCATTCTTTGTTCTACCCAATAATCAAGCGCTTCATCTTCTTTCCCTGGCTCAACAAAATACTCCATTTCCATTTGTTCAAATTCTCTTAATCTGAATATGAAATTTCCAGGAGTAATTTCATTTCTAAATGCTTTTCCAACCTGAGCAATACCAAAAGGAATCTTTGTTCTTTGAGTATTTAAAATATTTCTATAATTAACAAATATTCCTTGAGCTGTTTCTGGTCTTAAGTAAGCCATACTAGCACTATCTTCAACGGGACCAACGAAAGTTCTAAACATTAAATTAAAGTTTCTTGACTCCATTAATTCTCCTTTACATTCGGGGCAATTATTCTCCTTTAAATGATCTGTTCTAAATCTTTTGTGACATTTCTTACATTCAGAAAGTGGATCCGAAAATGTTTCTGTATGTCCTGAGGCCTTCCATACATTTGGATTCATAATAATAGAAGAATCTAATCCAAAAACATTATCTCTTTGACGAACCATATAGTTCCACCAACTATTCTTAATATTGTTTCTTAATTCTATTCCTAGGGGACCAAAATCATAAAAACCACCTATTCCTCCATAGATATCAGAAGATTGGAAAACGAATCCTCTTCTTTTTGCAAACGATATTATTTTTTCAAAACTATTATTTTCCATATTTTATATTAAAAGCTCATTTGAGCATAAAGAATATCTGTCTTAGCTGTTAATGTCTGCCCCGTCCATTGATCTGTTCCATACAATTGTGCTGGCCCTAAAAGTATTATTACTTCATCAGCTATTTCTGGCTTAATCGATATTTGGAAAGCACAAACTCTTGGCTCTTTAATGTTTCCTGAACCAGCAGGAATGCTTCCAATATTGCAAACGACTTCACTAGTATCTTCATTATATGTAATTTCCATTCCCCCATTTGAGTGTGTTTTGTTTTCAAATGTAATACTTTCTGGTAATGCGGTAACAATTCTAGCATTATCAACATCATTATATGTGCTGGTAGCAGACCATTCTATTGTTAAATAAGTTCTTTCCCCAGTTTCTAATGGATAAGGTCCGCTATTTTCAAAATACTTATTATCAGTGTAGAACTTTTGAGCAACGCTAACAGCCGATTCTATTCTTGTTAAAAAGTCTTGTCTTGTTTCTCCTAATATTACTGTGTTCTTAATTGTCGGATTCTTACCATCTAAATCTTCTATTCTTATCTCTGGCAGAACTTTTATCTTAAAATCTACTTTACCAATTTGCCCAATATCTAAATATGCTAAATCTTGAGAATCTTTTGAATCCCAAATAATTGATCCATCTTCAAACCTACCTCCGCTAACCTCTAAGCTTTCCATATCAACATACTTTTCTTCTATTCTAGTAATTAGTGCCAAGTCTCTAAGAGCTTGCTCTCCTATATTCTGGAACATTATTTCATAATGAAGCTCATCGCCCAGAGAAGATGCATAATTAGATTCATTGTTTACTCTTTGGGTAACATAAAGAGCTGGTGAGCTAATTTCAATACCCTTAATAACTTCTTTTAGTAAAATAAAGTTACCATTCTGCCATATTCCAATTCTTGCCTTAAAAACTTTTTGTTCAGATGATTCTCCATTCAAAATTCCCGAAATATCAATTCTTCCGGAGCTAGCCCCTCCCAATAAAGGAATATCAAATTGGTTATTTTCTATCCCTCTTGGTTGAGAGTAAAGAAAATCAAATCCTGACGGATAAGTAATATAACAAGTTAGGTCGGTTAATGGATAGCTTGCATTAGAAGAATAATTAACCTTTAAAGACAATGCTTTTCCTGTACCGACTCTTGCAGGAGCTTCTATTGAAAGGTTAATTGGAGTTTCTCCCAGAATAGTTGTGAATGTAGTTGATACCTCACTTCTTGTTTTCAAGTCTTTTGGTTGGAAAGAAATGCTTGCTTTAACAACCTTAACATCTTTTTCCTTGCCTAAAAGAACTGCACTAAATTTAAATGCTCGCTCTTCTCCAGGATAAATGTCTCCCCCTATTTCACTAGACGACATCGTTCTTATTCTCGCATCACCATTAGAAGATACTGAGTTTTGAGGATATTCAAATATTAGTTCTGGACTCTCTAATCTAATGTTTCCATTGTTTTTAACTTTAACAATATATTCAACTTCGTCTCCAATAGTTGTTTTCTCTGATCCCAGTATCTCAATTCTTAAAACTTCTTTAGAAAAGGACATGTCTTGCCAAGATAAATAAGCAAAGATTCCTCCGGCAATTAAAATTAGTAAAAATAGTATTGTTCTTTTTTTCATTTTGTTAATTCTTCTAATATTGACATGAGTTTTATTAGCCTCTTTCTTTCTTCTCCTTCAAAATTAATTTTATTATACGTTTTCTTAATTTTGAAATCTTTAAGCTCTTTTTGTATGTCAATTTTATTTAAGTGAGTTCTTCCTGGATACAATTCTTTAAACATTCTTAAGGTTTTTTCGTCTGCGCCCTCTTTTTTAATAAAGTCCGCGATCAATCCTATTGATTTCTTTTCGCTATTGTTAGTAAAAAATGAAGTATCTTTTTCTTTTATTAACTTACCCTCTCTTTGAGGGATCTTTTTGTTCTCTTCTCTCTTAGCTTGCCAAATATTCTTTTGTATTTCTTCAAGCCAAGGATTCTTTGTTTCTTCCTTTTCCCAAGGTTCTTGATTGTTCATATCTTTTTAATATTTAAATATATCTTATTCTCATCAATATTTATCTCTTTTAAATCTTCAGCAGATGAAATAAATTCATTAGCCAATACTTCACTTAAAATATGTTCTTTGTTCCTTTTAAGTATTGTATCAAAAAATTCACTTTGAGCATAGTAAACATTAATCCTATCCTCAGGAATAAATCCATTGTCCTTTCTCATTTGTTGAATCTGCCTAATGATTTCTCTGACGTTACCTTCTTCTCTTAACTCAGGCGTAATTATTGTATCCAATTCAACTTCTTCGCTTATGCCCTTATCTTCCTTGACCTCCTTAATATTAATCTCCTCTTTTATTAATTCAATCAATTCTTCTTTGTCTATTTTTAATTCTTTTACGCTAAGAGACGAAAGTGCTTGCCTTACCTTTATTCCTTGCTTTGATCTTTCTGCCAATGCTAAATTAACAATCTCTCTAATATTTTCCATCTCACTCTCTAATTGTTCATTAACCAAATCAAGATTAGATTGAGGATAATCACACAAATGAATACTTTCTCCGCCATTCATTTTTAAGAAAATATCTTCTGTAATAAAAGGTGTAAAAGGTGCCATTAATTTAATTAATTTAGAAATCGCATAATTTAAAGTATATGTTGCCTGCTCTTTTTCTTTTTCGCTTTCTGGCTTTTGAAATCTTCTACGAGATCTTCTAATATACCAATTTGATAAATCATCAATATAGTCATTAAATAGCCTTGAGGCCTTTGTTAGCTCGTATTGATCCATCCATTCAATAACATCTCTATTTAATTTTTCTGTTTTTGAAATTATCCACTTATCTAATAAGCTATCAGTGCCTTCGCTAAAACTATCTTTTTTATATGTTTCAAAAAAAGTAAAACAATTATCTAGTCCTGATATGACTTTTCTCCAATATTCTTTTACTTTATCTTTTGAAAATCTATAATCCTCTCCAATTGATGTTGAAGCTAATAAAAAGTATCTCAAAGCGTCAGCCCCAAAAGAATCAAATATTTCATCAGGCGCAGGATAATTCTTAAGTTTTTTACTTAACTTTCTTCCCTTATCATCTAGCACAAGACCATTAACAATGACGTTTTTAAAAGCAGGATGAGATTCGCCTAGTCCAATATCTTCCATTGTTAGCGCAGTAGCTAAGACATGAAGAGTATAAAACCATCCCCTTGTTTGGTCTAATCCTTCGGCTATAAAATCTGCAGGATAAGTTTTCTCAACCAAATCTTTATTCTCAAAAGGATAATGCCATTGAGCATAAGGCATACTTCCAGACTCAAACCAGCAATCAAAAACTTCTGGAGTTCTTTTCATCTCCTTGCCACACTTAGAACATTTTAATTTAACCTCATCAATATAAGGAAGATGAATATCTTTTAAATTGTACTCTTTGACTGATAGGTCTTTCATTTCTTGGATAGAACCTATACAAACTTTTTCACCACATTCACATTCCCATATAGGGATTGGTGCCCCCCAGAACCTACTTCTTGCTATGTCCCAGTCTCTAGCTCCTTCCAACCACTTTCCAAACCTTCCTTCTTTTATATTCTCAGGAACCCAATGAATCTTTTTATTGTTCTCTAACAATCTATCTTTTATCTTTGTAACAGAAACGTACCAGCTTTCAATGGCATAATAAAGAAGTGGAGAATCACACCTCCAACAAAAAGGATACTCATGAGTAATAAGTTCTTCTTTAAATAAAATATTTCTTTCTTTTAATTTTTCAATAATTTTAATATCAGCATCTTTAACAAACTCTCCCTTGAAATCAGAAACTTCGTCTTTAAATCTTCCTGAATTATCAACCGTATGAAAGAAAGGTAAATCATATTTTTTACCAATATTAAAATCATCCTCACCATACATCGGATTTATATGCACTATGCCTGACCCATCTTCATTTGAAACAAATTCTCCTGGTAAAACCTTAAAAGCATTTTTTGTTTCAGGAAGATAATTAAACAATGGTTCGTATTCTATTCCTATTAAATCTTTTCCTCTAACCTTCTTCAATATTTTATACTCTCCATTAATTATGCTTAATCTTTCTGTTGCAAGTATATATATTTCTTCATTTTCTACTTGAATATAGCTATATTCCAAATCTTCGTTAACAGCTAAAGCAACATTTCCCGGCAGTGTCCAAGGAGTTGTTGTCCAAACCAATAAAAAGGTATTTTCTTCTACTTTAAATTTAACATAAACAGACCTATTTTTTGTTTCTTTATATCCCTGATTAACTTCAAAGTTAGAAAGTGTTGTTCCACATCTAGGACAATACGGAGAAACACGATAGTTTTTTTCTACTAATCCTTTTTCCCATAACTGCTTTAAAACCCACCAAACCGATTCGATATAATTATTGTCCATCGTTGAATAGGCTTCATCATAATCAGCCCACCTTCCTACTCTTTCTAATGTTTTTTGGAAATCATTAACACAATTAAAGACGGAACTTCTGCAATGTTCATTGAATTTTTCTACTCCAATTTCTTCAATTTGTTTTTTGTTTTTTATCTCAAGCTCTTTTTCAATTAAATTTTCGACTGGCAAACCATGACAATCCCATCCAACCCTTCTCGGAACTTGATATCCTTTCATTGTCCAATATCTTAAAACAGTATCTTTAATTGTTGTAGCTAAAATGTGGCCATAGTGAGGCTTTCCTGTTGCAAAAGGAGGTCCATCATAAAAACTAAAATAGGAAGAATTACTCCTATTCTTTATTGATTTATGAAAGATATCTTTTTCTTTCCAAAATTCTAATATTTGTTCTTCTTTATTCATATATTTCTCTTACTTCTCCTGTTTGAATTAAAGTTTCTGCTCTTTTGTTTAATAATTCTTCATCATTTATTCCCTTGATATATCCTTCTAAAAGCCACAAAGGATCACCATGAGAAACAATTAATACATTTTTACCTTGAAAAATATTCTCAATTTCGTTTAATACTTTTTTCATTCTTTCCCTACAATCATTCCATGTTTCTCCTCCAGGGGTGGGTTCGTTAAACTTTTTACTTTTATCGTTATTATAATATGCCCATGCTTCATCTTTGTGCTTTCCACCAAAAAGGCCCCAGTTAATATCTCTCAATCGAGTATCATAGATTATTTCATCCTCATTAAAACCAATAATCCCAGCCACTATTTTAGCTGTTTGCCTTGTTCTTAAAATATCTGAACAATAAATATATTCTATCTTTTTATCTTTTAATTCCTCTCCGGCTTTTTTTGCCTGCTCAATCCCTTCTTCAATTAAAGAACAAGGTGTTTCATCGTCAGGATAACAATATATTATATCTTTTAACTCAGTTTGATGAATATTTTTACCATGCCTCAAGAAAAAATATCTATTTTTTAAATTAACTTTCATAGCTTAAAAATAGCAGATTTTATGCCTAAAAGCAACAAGAAACCCAAGGAAACCTTGGGCTCAAACTTAGTCTATTTTTTAATCTTTGATACATCTTACTGACCTTCCAGTTCCTTCGGGAAATGAACAAACATAAATAGTACTCACTCCATTTTCTAATGTTTCTGTATAAGCTATGTCAAAATAATTAGGGGGTGCAGACTTACCAGCGCTAGTATTTGTCCAAAAAGAAGCGACACTCCCCACACCAGAAAAGCCATAACGATATGGAGGACCAAAAGCGTTCTGCGTTACAGTAGTGTATCCTCCCATCAAAGCATTAAAATCAGATATTCCTCCATTAGATAAGGCTGTTCCAGCAGGAGAACACTGAGGATTATAAGAATTCCATATGCAAGATGTTGTAGAGTAGAATTGCTTTAGAGTAAGCCACTCTGCACGAGAAGGAAGGTGCCACCCAGTTGGACAAGCTGTTTTTGCTGCTTCCCAATTATACAACACTCCATATGTAGAATAATTTGTTATTGCTTTGGCAGCATTAACATCTGTTCCACCATAATTATAAACAAAATAACGAGGAGCTTCGGAGGTGAAATCTGAAACAAAACTAACACTAGGTAAATATGCTAAATTTTTAGTCATCCAAACTTGATTTCCTATCACAGCTAAAGGATAAATATTTCCGTCCCTAGGGTCTGTAAAATTTGTTCCTCCGTATAGATTAATAAGATCCATTAAATTATCTATGTATTCCTTTGTTACGACATTACTATCTTCTAAGGGGGCAGTAGTGGAGACAGAATCAGGAAAATCCCATTTGTCTACAGAAGAATCATAAATTATTTTTCCTCCTACTTTAAAATCTCCAGCAATATCAACTCCACCAACAATGTGTAATTTGTTTTCTGGAGAAGTTGTTCCTATTCCAATTCTATTATTTAATGAGTCAACACAAAAAGTTTCACTACATTCAATTTCAGCCCAAGAATGTCCTGGATTAGGATTAGTAGCTAAGGCATACATTGCATTAAATGCTCCCATGTATTGTCCAACGGCACAAATAATTCCAACAAAAAGAACTGCGATAATTATGAGAGATCTTCTTTGATTTTTTTCCATGAATAAAATGTATTAAAATCTTTTATTTATTATTCTTCTTTCAAGACTTATTATCTTAGATAAAGAACACTTTGTCAAGTTTAAATAAGATTAATATGCCTTTTCTATTTTTTCCTCAATTTCTTTTATTGTTTTTCCTACTACACTTTCTATTTGCAAAGCCCTCATTCCGTTAATTGTCATCATTTTAATGATTTCTTTTTTAGGAATTAATGTTGGATCACAATTTATTCCCTTTTGAAGTAAACTTGATAACCTTCCTGCTTCTTTAATATCTAAATTATCACAACTAGCAGAGCCATCTGTGCCTAAGGCAACAATCACTCCAGCATCTATCAGTTTGTTTATTGGAGCAATACCACATCCAAGTTTAAGATTACTCACCGGACAATGGACTATCTTGCAATTATTCTTTGCAATAATTGAAATATCTTTATCTGTTAAATAAACACAATGAACTAAAACTGTTTTATCATCTAACACTCCTATTCGCTCTAAATATTCTACGGGGCTTAATCCATATCTATCAAAAGATTCTTCAAATTCTTTTTTTGTTTCAGAAACATGTATTTGATAAGGACAATTATATTCTCTTGCAATTTTTTTTGTTTTTATTAGGTTTGATTCGTTCACGGTATATGGAGAATGAGGAGCAACAGAAGACTTAATAAAAGGATGGCTTTTGTATTTTTCCAAAAGCATTATAGTTCGCTCTAAATCTTTATTAAAAACATCTTCTCCTTTTAAATCAATTAATCCTTCTCCTAAAACAACCGGCATTTTCTTTTCTTCGCAAGCCCTAGCAACACTGTCTTCAAAAAAGTACATATCCATAAAAGCTTCTATTCCATTTTTCCTCATTTCATCTATCGCAATTTTAGTTTGCTCATAAACAAAATCTGGATTAATCATTTTTGCTTCTAATGGCCATATGACATCTTTTAGCCATTTGTCTAAAGGCAAATCTTCTCCTGCTCCACGAAAAGCAACCATTGCTGCATGAGCATGGGCATTTATTAAGGGTAATTTTTCTTCTATTGCCTCTTCCATAATTACATTTTTTCCGGAGCTGATATCCCCATTAACTTTAAAGTATTTTTAAGAACTGTTTTAGAAAGAGAAACTAATCCTAACCTTGCTTCTCTTAACTCTTTGTCTACTGTTAAGACATGGCACTCTGTATAGAATTTATGAAAAGCATTGGCTAGGTCTATTGCATATTGAGGGATTCTGTGAACTTCATAATCGTTAGCTGTTTCTTCTATTATTTCCGGGAATCTTAATATCTGTTTCATCAATTCTATTTCTTTCTTGTTATTTAAAAGCTCAACATTTTTAATTTTATTTATCCTAGACATCTTGTTTGCATTTTTTAAAATACTTGAAATTCTTGCATAAGCATACTGGACATAAAAAACAGGATTCTTTTCTGATTGTTCTTTGGCTAAGTCCAAATTAAAACTTAAATGAGTATCTGCAGATTTTTGCAAAAAGAAAAATCTAATAACATCAGCCGAAATTTCGTCTAGTAAATCATCCATAGCAATAGCTGTTCCAAGTCTCTTTGACATTCTTAATGTTTTTCCCTCTTTTGTGACAGTAACAAACTGAAGAAGAATTATTTCTAGTTTATTCATATGTCCCATTGCTTCTACTCCTGCAATTAAACCAGGAACATCTCCATAATGATCAGCTCCCCATATGTTTATAACCTTATCAAATTTTCCTTTCTCAAATTTATTTCTATGATAAGCAATGTCTCCCAATAAATATGTTTTTTCTCCGTCTGATTTAACAATAACCCTATCCCTTTCATCTCCTAGTGCTGTAGACATAAACCACTCTGCTCCCTCTTGTTCATAAGTAAGACCTGCTTCCCTTAAGAATTCCAAAACCTTATCAACTTCTTTTTTTTCATATAAAGTATTTTCAGAAAACCATTCATCAAAACTAACATTTAATCTTTTTACTGTCTTCTTGATAATTTCATTTAAAATTATTTTAGCTGCTTCTTTTCCAACTTTATAAGGATCTTTGCCTTTTATTTTCTTATTTAATTTATCAATATATTCTCCATTATACTTAGCTTCTTCATCTTTTAAAACAGAATGACCAAGAGATAATATTTGTTTTCCGTGGTCGTTAACATAATATGCTTTTTTAACTTCGTATCCATATTTTTTGAGAACATTGGCCAAAACATCACCAAAAGGACCTCCTCTTCCATTTCCAACTGTTAATGGCCCAGTTGGATTAGCGGAAATAAACTCGACTTGAACTTTTTTCTTTTTTTTAGGAAATTGCCCAAAATCATCTTTCTTCTCAAAAGCTTCTTTAATCTCTTTAAAAAAATATTTAGGAGAGATATAGAAATTTATAAATCCAGGATAGACAACCTCTATTTTATCAAAATATTTTCCCTTTATCTTTTCCTTTATTTTCTCTGCTATCTTCATTGGATTATCCCCGTTGCTTTTTCCTAACTCCATCGCAACACTAACAGAATAATCTCCAAAGGAAGATTTTTGAGGACGAACTATTTTAATGGGTATATTTTCTTCGTATCCTAAGAGCTTTAAAGCTTCTAAGATATTTTTTTTAATTTCTGCTCTTATGCTCATTTTTTTCTTGACAAATTAATTATCTATTTTTATCCTTTTATTTTAACAAAAAATCGTATAGAATGGAAATGTATGAACAAGATTAACAACAAAAAAGCCTATTATGACTATGAAATCCTTGAAAAGTTTCAAGCTGGTTTAGTCTTAAATGGGCAAGAAGTAAAGTCTTTAAGAACTAGAGGAATCAGTTTGTCAGGCACATATATAGAAATAAAGCCTAATAATAAAGGTTTTTTTGAGGCTTTTTGGGTTGGAGTCAATATTCCCCCTTATCAGTCTGCTAACATAGACAAATCTTACGATCCACAAAGACCAAGAAAGCTTTTATTAAATAGAGAAGAAATCGATTATTTAACAGGAAAAATCAAAGAAAAGGGCTTGACTTTAGTGCCACTTTCAGTTTATACTGGGACATACAAAATAAAGCTGGAATTTGGTTTAGCCAAAGGAAAGAAGAAGTTTGACAAAAGAGAATCCATTAAGAAAAGAGAAGTAGAAAGAAAGATAAAAAGCGAGATAAGCACAAGGGGGTGAATTCGCTTTGACAAGGATTTGAAAATAATATGCAAGCCGAGCCATCTCAAAACTCGTAAAACTTCGAGAAAACAATTAAGTGTAAACAACTTATTTGAAGAACCTGCATTAGCATACGCTTAGTGCATGTCCTCCTACCGATTCTCGCTGGGTAGTAAAGGGCACAAACATCGCGGGACCGGCAATATGTTTTAATTCAGAACATGTTGCTTGAAAAAATCTGGATTCAAGGTTAAGACATTTCTTCCAATTTTATAGTCTTAAACACTTGTAAAAATTAAATTGGAATAAGCTTGTAGAGTTATTATCGAATAATTTTTGGACGCGGGCTCATTACTCGCCACCTCCACAATTAAAATTGAATAAACCACAATACAACAATCAAATAAGAGCAGAAGAGATCAGATTAGTCGGTGAAGATGGCCAGCAGTTAGGCATTTTTAATTTACCAGAAGCCCTAGCAATGTCAAAAGAAAAAGGACTTGATCTAATTATGGTGACCGATAAGGCCGTGCCGCCAATATGCAAGATTGGTGACTACGGCAAGTACCTTTATTCCCTCAAAAAGAAAGAAAGAAAGAATATTGCTGGGAGCAAACACGGAGAAACAAAGAATATAAGATTGTCATTTAATATTTCTGACAATGATATGCTAACAAGAATATTAGCTACAGAAAAGTTTTTGAACAAAGGAGACAAAATTAATGTTGAATTAAGATTAAAAGGAAGAGAAAAACAATTATCAAATATTGGATTAGAGAAAATTAAAAAGTTTATTCAATTATTGGGAGAAAAAGTAGAGATTAAAATTGAGAAGGAAATTAAAAAAGAGCCAAAGGGACTATCAGTGACTATATTAAAAAAATAATATGAAAGAAAAAACAAGAAAATCATTAACAAAAAGATTCAAAGTAACAAAGTCGGGAAAAGTTCTAAGAAGAGCTGTTGGACAAGATCACCTTTTATCTAAAAAATCTTCAGACAAAAAAAGAAGTTTAAAGAAAATGGTAGAAATGTCAGCTCCAGAAGCAAAGAAGATTAAAAAATTATTAGGAGTATAAAAATATGGTAAGAGTAAAAAGAGGCGTTGCCGCAAACAAAAGAAGAAAAAAAGTAATAAAAGCTGCTAAGGGATATAAGTGGAGTAGAAAATCCAAGTATGTTGCAGCAAAACAAGCTCTATTAAAAGCATGGGCTTATGCTTATAGAGATAGAAAGGTAAAGAAAAGAGTAAAAAGACAGCTTTGGCAAGTTCAGATTAATGCAATCTGCAGACAAAATGGAACAACTTATAGTAAATTCATCGCTCTATTAAAAAAGAATGCTATTGAAGTAGACAGAAAAATATTATCTCAATTAGCTAGAGAAAACAGCGATTTGTTTATAAAAATTTTAGAACGGGTGAAGGCGTAATATTTTTAGAATATTTCGTAATATACTTAACACCACAATCAATCATCTCTTCTCGAGATGATTTTTTGTACTTACGAACAAGCACCGTCGGACCAGGAAAATTGTCTGGCACTAAAGTAACATCTACCCTTTTCTTAAGCTTAGGCAGCTCATTAGATTCACTTTCATTTCTTGCTACAATAATTAATAAATCTTTTTCCCAAAAAACCCTTCCTTGCCTTAATATTAAGACATCGTTATGTGAGAAGGAGGGATTAATATCCATCAATTTTTTAAGATTAATTGAATAGTTTATGTCCGTCAGTATACATCCCCCTGCTGGACTTGGATATTCTTTAATTCTAAACTTCTTAGCTAATTTCAATTGCATCTCCCTTGATTTTCCAGATATTGAATATTTACCATCACCTAAAATAGTTGGAGGTAATAATTTAGCTGACAATGGCCTTACAATTAAATTGCTAAGCTTTGCTGCTTTATCAATTATTTTAAGAGCATTAATATTTTGAGACATTGGACGCTGACCTAAAACTTCACCAGTGGCTATAAAGTCAAAGCCCTCTTTCTTCATTATTCTTCCTGCAGTTTTTATCATTAACAAATGACAATCTATGCAAGGATTAAATCCTTTGCCTCTACCATATTTTGGCTTTTTAATAATACGCAAGTGCGTGTCACTAATATCTTCTATTCTTAATTTAAGACCAATCTTTTTGGCAGATTTTTGTGCTTGCTCACAAGAAAAGAATGAGCTCTTAAAGCATATCGGTATAACCTTAACACCATCGTCTTCTAATATCTTTGCTGCAAGCATAGAATCAAGCCCACCAGAAAAAAGTAATAAACATTTATATTTCATATATATCTTCTTTTGTTAACCCTGCCCTCCTTGCAATATATATTCCAAATTGAATATCGTGCAATTCTTTTTTATTATGTGCATCACTATTAATTACTAATTTTACTCCTGAATTCTTAGCCATTTTTGCTAGCTGGCTATTTAAATCACACCTATATGAATTAATCTCTAGGGCAATGTTTCTTTCCTTTGCCTTTTTAATTATTAATTCCATATCAACTAAATAACTCTCTCTTTTCCCTATAATAGCACCTGTGGGATGATTTAGTGTTTTAACATAAGAATTGTCCATTGCCTTAAGTATTCTTTTAGTCATTTCTTCTTTTGTCATTTTAAAACCAGAATGAACACTAATAGAAACGTAATCAAGGACTTTTAATACATCATTATCAATATCTAATGAACCATCTTTTAAAATGTCTACCTCTACTCCCGAAAGCAATTTAAAATTAGTATACTTTTTATTCAACTTATCTATTTCTTTTTTTTGCTCTAATAATCTTTTCTCATCTAGCCCATTTTCAATTCTTAATGATTTGCTATGATCAGTAATTCCCAAATAAGAATAACCCATTTTAATTGCTTCTTCAGCCATTTCTTCTATTGTATTCTCTCCACCATTATAAGATGTGTGGCAATGAAGATCTCCTTTGACAGAGCTTACTAAATCAGGAACTTCATTATTGATAGCTAAATTAATTTCACCCTGATTTTCTCTTAATTCTGGAGGAACGAATTGAAGCCCAAGCTTCTCATAAACACCCTCTTCTGTTTGCCCCGCTATCTTCTTGTCTCCATTAAAAAGCCCATACTCATTAAGCTTGTATCCTTTTTTGATTGCAATCCTCCTTAAAGCGATATTATGGTCCTTAGAACCAGTAAAGTATTGTAGTGCTGCACCAAAAGAAGTGGCGCTAACTAATCTTAAGTCCATATTTAAATTATTACTTGTCTTTATTGATGATTTTGTTTCTCCTTTTCCAATAACTTTAACTACATTATCCATCGTCACAAAAGTATTCATTACCTTCTCAACTACATATTTATTACTTGTGTCTTCAATTGAAACGAGAAAATCAACATCTCCAATAATCTCCTTTTTTCTTCTTACAGAGCCAGCAACACTAAAATCAACAACCTCTTTTATTCTTTTAATTTTTTCACTTACCAAATCTATCTCTTTTAATGTGTCCCTTAAAAGAAATTTATCCTGACCTTGTCTTAGAAACTTAATTGATTCTAAAATATTTTGCTCTGTCTTTTCTCCAAAACCAAACAATGGCGCTATTTTATTGTCTTCAATGGCTTTTTCTAAGTCCTTCAAGTTTCTAATTTTTAACTGTTGATAAAGCTTTTTAATTTTTTTAACACCAAGCCCTTCAACTTTTAATAATTCTTCCAGATTAACTGGTGATTCTTTTTTAAGTTGCTTATAGAAAGCTATCTTATTTGTTTTTAAGTATTCTTCAATTGAAAGGGCAATGCTTTTACCAACTCCCCCAATCTTTTCTAATCCTTTTATGCCTTCTTTTTGATATATTAAATCAATATTTTCCTCTAATAAATCAATCGCAATAGCTGCTTTCTTATATGCCTCTGGCTTAAATGGAACTTCTTGTAAGTCCAATAAATCACCAATTTCAAATAAAATTTGCGCTATTTCTTGATTTTTCATTCTCCTCTAAAGATATCTACGATATTAAAAGGAAACCTTCTATTAAAAACTCCCTCAATTTCTTTTCTTAGACATAAAAGAACAATAACGCTAATCATTGCAAGAGATCCGGCAACGCTAAAAGCAACAACATATCCCCATTGAGTTATTGCAAAACCGGTAAATATTCCTGCTAGCGCTGTTCCGAGACCTAGTGTAGCTTCATTTACAGCCCATTGACTTGCTTCTTTTCCTTTAACAATATTTCTTGTAAACATTGTTCTCCATCCAACAAAAGCCATTGCCATTCCAACTCCATAGGCAATTTGTAAAACATATATATGCCATGGATAAATTGCAAAAATATATCCAAAAGGAACCAGGGCAGCTAAGAAGTTTCCCGAAACTAAAAATAAATAATCATCTTTTTGTCCTTGATATTTGTCTATTATTTTTGCAAAAGGAAAAACTAATAAAGCTCTGAGTGTCCAATATATTGCTACAGCAATTCCAACAGTCAATGCTGTCCCTCCAACAATCCTGTCAACAATAAATATAGCAAAAACAGGTGTAATCATTCCCCAGCCAGTCCAAAAGGCAATGTCAGTTAATATTAAATTTTTAATAATTTTATTCATTGTCGTTCTTAATAATTTTATCGCCTAAAAAATTAAATCCTGTTTTGATTATAAAAATAATTCCAATTGAAGAAATAATCACTTCGGCTCCTCTAATAATCATTGTAAATGCAGTTACAATTGAAACAGAAATTCCCAGTGCACCAAAAGCAAAGTATTGAAGGGCCTCATGAGATCCAAGAGCTGTTGGAATAGGTATCATTGCAGAGAGATATGTAAATCCTAAAATTGATAATGATGGCAAAAATCCAGTAATGCTTCCTAGGAAAAATATCAATATCCATGCCCTTGCTTGCATTGCAAAAGCTCTTAGGAAAGATATTGCCATTCCCTTGTAAAAGGACTTGTTTCTTAAATCAAAATAATTAAAAACATCTTCTTCAACACTAAGAAAACTATTACCGTCTTTAATTTCTTTTCTTAAGAAAGTTTTACACACTTGCCTAATTATGCTTTTTTTACCAATTGCCTTAAAATAAAAATATCCAATAAAAAGAATAAAGATAAATAAAGATGCTCCAAATACAATCATCAGCTCTTTTGAGGGTAAATAAAAGTTAAACAAAAAGAAAGTTATTCCTAATAAAATAACAATGATGTTTGCTGTCCATTCTAGAATTCTTTCAATAAAAACTGAGGAAAATGACTTTTGCCAAGAAATTTCATTATCTTTAGATAATCTATACACTCTATATCCCTCACCTCCCCAAACTATAATAGGAAGAAGATACATCATTGCATATCCACCTAAGTATATTTTAAATAGTGACCAAAAATTAGCCTTCTCTCCAGAGTCCTTAAGTATTTCTTTCCATCTCCAATTACCAATAAAAATAATAATAAAAGATAAAAAAAGGATAAAAATTGCTTGATATATATTAAAAACAGAAAATGACTCCCTTATCTCTTCCCATCCGACTATTTTTCCAAACCAAAGGAAGACAATTGTTCCCAGGACTAAAGAAAATAGTAATAATATTTTCTGCTTAAAATCAAAATCCATACCTGTATTGTATTACAAATCAACTCTCTAATCAAGAAATTTTATCTTCATTGCTAGATTCTTTCTTTAATAAACAAGGTGATTTCTTCTTTATGTTCTTCCCAATAATAATCGTGCCCTGAAATATTCATCGCTTCTGAAAAAGATGTCTTATTTCCCTTAATGTTTTCATAGGTCCAAATAAATGGTGCTCTAAATAAAGAAAATAGTAATCCACCTATCTGACCATTAACTAAAATATCATTTTGATTATTTATTCCCAACATATTAATTCCTTCTGTTTTCTTTTTCCAGAAAGGAGCTCCTAGTTCTATGGAAAAAACACTTTCTTTGTTTTTTTCTATTTTCTCTATTGCTGAATTAGCAAAAGCAGCACCATTACTTAGCCCAGCTATAATAACCTTATCTCCTGGATTATTCTCTAAAAAATCATCAATTGCCCTAGCAAAAGAGCTCGAACTACTTGGAAATCCTTGCAATATTTCTCTAAGTGAGCCAAGCTTGCCGATAATGCTCTCTTTAGTTCTATGATACTCAACAATTGATACCTTAAGTCCCTGATCTTCAATTAATTCTTTGACTTCATTTATTATTGGATTAAAATCCATCGCATTCTCAAAAGGAATGGTTCCCCAGCCACCAGAATTAAAAATAACAACAACATCACTATCTTGACTAGCTGTTATTAGTTTTTCTTCAAAGCTCATTATATTATCTTCTAAAAAGAATAAATAAAACCAAACAGAAGAGATTATTAAAAGTCCCGTCAAACAAAATATTAATATCTTGTCACGCTTCCTCATATTGAATTTTTAATATCTTATATTTTCTATCATTATTAAAAGATACCACTTCTCCAACTTTTTTACCGATAAAAGAAACCCCTAATGGTGACTCATTACTAATTTTACCAGCAAAAGGATCTGCCTCAAGTGTTCCCACTATCTTATATTCCTCTTCTTTTTTTGATCCATTTTTAAGAATAACTTTCGCCCCTATGTCTACCTTGTCTTGCTCTTTTTTAGATGGTTTACTTATTATTCTATAATTTTTAAGAATATGATTCAACTCCTCAATTCTTTGTTCTAATAATTCAATATTTTCTTGGAAAACAGAAAATTCAGGATTCAAAGAATCTCCCTCAAGCATTGATGGTGCCTCTTCTAAAATTTCCCTTTTGTAGAGATTTTTTAATTCTTCATATTCTCTTTGAATATTTTTAAGCCCATTTTTTGTTAAATAGTATATTTTTGTCATATTTTTATTAAAGAAAAACTTCTCCTTTTGGGGAGAAGTTATTAATCTTTATTAATTTTATTTATCTTATAAAATAAAGCTTCTCCCCTTATTATTCAAAAATGACACCAAAATAAAGCAAATTTGTTTTGCCCACATTGACGTATATTTCTGATTTATAATAAAAGTATTCATGCTTTTTTATGAGTATACTCTCTTGTTGGCTCTTGTCAAGAGGACAATTATAAAATAGTATATATTTATGATTAAAAGAATCCTTATTTTATTAATAATGGTTGTTATTTTTATTTATATACAACAAGGTATATATCAACCAATTTCAAACACGAATGATTTAAATATTTTCAATATTGAAAAAGGATCATCTGTTAAAAAAATTGCTCAAGATTTGAAAAATGAAGAAATCATCAGGTCATCAAATCTTTTTTTATTTTATTCTCTAATAACTAATAATAGAAATATTCAAGCAGGAGAATATCTTTTATCTCCACAAATGAACATTCCGCAAATTATAGAAATAATAGTTGGAGGAAAAATAAATGAAGAAAAAATAACCATAATTGAAGGATGGGACTTAAATGACATCGCAATTTATCTTGAAGAAAAAGGTATTTCGAGCAAAGATGAATTTTTTAGTATTACCGGAGAGCCAAGAAATAAAGACAGCTTAGAGGGATATATTTTTCCTGATACATACAATATCACAAGCAAAGATACAGCAGAAACAATAGTTCAAAAAGCCCTTTTAAATTTTGAAAAAAAGATGGCTACAGAATTAAAGAATGAAATTGAAAAACAGGGAAAAACGATTGAGGAAATAATTATCATGGCTTCTGTTATCGAAAAAGAAGTGAGAACGCTGGAAGACAAAAAAAATATCTCTGATGTTTTATGGAAAAGAATTAACGCTAATATGCCCCTGCAAACATGTGCAACAGTCCTTTATGCTCTTGGAGAAAAAAAATCTAGCGTTTCAACAACAGATACACAAATTGATTCTCCATATAATACATATAAATATAGGGGCCTTCCTATTGGCCCCATATCTAATCCAGGAATGAATAGTATTCTTGCTGCAATATACCCAACAAAAAATAACTACTGGTATTATTTGTCAGCACCAGACGGTAAAACTCATTTCTCAACTACTCTTAATGAGCATAATTATAAGAAGAATCTATACTTAAGGTAACTTCTTGCCCTCAAAAGACCTTAGCACTTCTAATGGAACTGCAAATATAATTGTGTTTGATTGATCTGAACTAATATCATTTATTGATTGCAAGGTTCTTAAGTGAAGAGCTCCTTCTGAGCCAGACAAAACCTTGGCCGCTGTGGCCATATTATTAGCTGCTGCAACCTCACCTTCTGCTTTAATAATAACAGCTCTTTTTTCTCTTTCTGCTTCTGCTTGTTTTCCAATGACTCTTTTCATTTCTTCAGGCAAAGTAATATCTTTTAATTCAAGATTTTCAACATCAATTCCCCATGGATCAGACATTGCATCAATAATTCCCCTAATATCTTCGGAAACCTTGTCCCTTTGAGATAATAATTCATCTAATTCTACTTTACCAACAGCATTTCTCATTGTTGTTTGAGCTAATTGAGAAATAGCATAATAAAAATCTTCTACTTGTAAAATTGCTTTTGGGGCTGATTTAATTTTATAATAAATTACTGCATTAACTCTTACTGAAATATTGTCTCTCGTAATTGCCTCTTGATCAGGAACATCTACCGCTTTTGTTCTCATATCAACTTTTTTGTAAAATTGAATAATTGGCAAAACAATTCGCCACCCCGGACTCATTGTTCCAGAAAACTTACCCAGAGTAAATTTAACTCCGTTCTCATATTGATTTATTTGCTTTATTGAAGCTAATAAAATAACTGCTATTGTGATTATGATTGGTATTATTATTTCGTTCATATTTTTATTTTAATAATTTAGATGTCTTTTTCTTTTTTCTTTGAATTTCTTTAATTGTTCTCTCTACTAATTTTCTAGGATCTCTGTCATATATGATTTTGTTTGATGCTTTGCAATAACTCTCAATTATTCCCCTTATCTTATCGGCCATGCCTCCAGTTCCTTCTAAAACAGCAATTGCTTTTTGTGTTTCAATAGCTACAGTAAATTCGTGAAGTGTTCCTGTTCTTCCACAAATAATAATTACTGCATCAGCCGACTTAGTCATTACAACATCTCTTCCAACATAATCAGCTCCTGTATAAATCATAATATTAAAAGGATCTAATGGCAATCTATATGACTTAAGGTGCTGACTTTCTGTTGATGCGGGAGAAAATCCTATATTAAATCCCCCTTCTTCATTACATCCAACTGCAGAAAAATATGGAACACCTGTTGTTGCCCCTGTCACAAGTGTGTGGCCCTGTCTAGCGATTTCTCTACCAACTTCTTTTGATATTTCTTCTATGTTTTCTGCGCAATGACCAACTTGAGCGGCCCCAGAAACAACTATATTATATTTTATTTCTTTTTTTGACATTTGATATAAAAATTAGAATATGGCTTTTTTCCTATTAATATCTCTCCGCTGTCAATAATCTCAAAACCACAATCTTTGACTAATTGTATCAGTTCTTCTAGATTAAAACAATAAAAATAAGTTTCTTTTTCGCTATACCATGGAATAAAAACATCTTTCTCTCCTTTTAGTTTGTTTTTTAAATTCCAGACAGTCAAAATAAATATGCCATCATTTTTTAAAACTCTTTTAACTTCTAATAAAAATTCTTTTCTTAATTTTTCACTAGGGATATGATGCAAAACTGCAATGCTAAATATTTTATCAAATAATTCATCTTCAAAGGGAAGATCATTGCCAAGAGCAACCTTGAAGCTTGCCTCAGGATAATTATTTTTACATATTTTAATTAATTCTACCGAAGGGTCTATACCAATATAGTTAGATTTTTTAAGATATTCATAAAATCTTCCGTTTCCGCAACCTAAATCTAAGACGTTGTCGCCCTCTTTAGTATCTCTAAAGAGAAACTCCATCTCTTTCCATGGCTTACTTCTAACGCTTGAGTATTTTTGGGAAATGCTGTTATAATCCTCAATAGTTTCCCTTATTATATTTTTAGCTTTATTATTTTCCATGAATTACAACGAATTAATAATTAGAG
>Ga0265294_10000342_pt1 | contig 61939 bp, 55 predicted proteins | sample MunlanPumphouse3_FD_192504 | JGI IMG/M metagenome (GOLD analysis project Ga0265294, IMG submission 192504) | Groundwater microbial communities from a municipal landfill in Southern Ontario, Canada - Pumphouse #3 | ecosystem: Environmental > Aquatic > Deep subsurface > Groundwater | place... | reverse complement strand
CCATTGTAGTTCTGGGTGCTTCTTTCGGTATCGGAAAAATCGGAAGTGCCGCCATGGAAGCTATTGCACGTCAGCCGGAAGCTGCTGACGGGATCAGGATGTCCATGATCATTATAGGGGCCCTGGTTGAAGGGGTTTCCCTGTTTGCCATAATTGTCTGCCTTTTGGTGGCCTTGTAATTTTTCGTGTTATGGATTTGATGATTCCCGATTCCGGATTGTTGTTCTGGATGTTCATTTCTTTTGGCATCCTGTTCCTGGTGCTTGCCCGTTACGGCTGGCCCCTGATAACCGGTGTGGTGGAACGTCGCAATGAAAAAATCAGGAGCGCACTTGCCGATGCGGCGGCTGCGCGAAAATTGCTGGCCACCTTGAAGCAGCAGGAAGAAAAAATATTGCAACAGTCCCGCGACGAACAGGCAAAACTGATAGAACAGACGGCCCATTTGCGTCAACAGCTCCTGGATGAAGCCCGGGAAGCCGCCCGTACCGAGAGCCGTCAAATTCTGGACCGGACAAGGGCGCAAATCGAGAAAGAAAGGGATATCGCCATACGCGAAGTCAGGGCATATGCAGCCACCTTGTCCGTTGAGGTAGCCGAAAAACTGCTTAATAAACAATTGGATTCCGGTCTCAGGCAAATGGATTTGATCAACAGCCTGCTGGAGGAATCCGCAAAACCCGAAGCATAATTCCATGAACACAGGATTGATCGTTTCCCGTTATGCCGCAGCTTTGTTGTGTTATGCGAACGATACCGGAGCAGAACACGACATATACCGCATGATGAAGCGGTTGTCTGAGTATTTCTCTGAAATTCCCGACCTGGAAAAAACGTTCTGTGACCGGATGGTACCTGCCGGGAAGCGTAAAGATATGTTCCTGAATCTTTTCAGGGATTATTCCGAACGTGCCAGAGATGTGTTGTCGGGATTTTTAGACCTGTTGATAAGACACCGCAGAGAAAACGTGATCCGCTCGGTCAGTCTGCAGTATCTGGACAAATACAGGAAAGAACAGGGCCTTACCTACGGCGTGTTGACTACTGTAATCCCTGTAAATGAGCAGACAGCAGAAAAAATAAAGAAAGTCCTGGATCCGGAACACCCCGACAAAGTGGAACTGGAATTGAAACAGGACAAACAATTGATCGGAGGTTTTTCGCTCCGGGTAGGCATGAAGGTCTGGGATGCTTCACTGGCCGGCCGGATGAGAGATGTAAGAAAAGCCTTTGGAATAAACGATAAACAGTAGACGTGTTATGTCAGATGTGATAAAACCTGCCGAAGTTACCGAAATTTTGCGCATGCAACTTGAGGGACTTGACAACCGCCCCCTTTATGAAGAAAAAGGGACGGTGCTCCAGGTAAGCGACGGCGTGGTCCGTATTTACGGTCTGTACCAGGCCGAGTCCAATGAATTGCTGGAGTTCGACAACGGCATGATGGCCATAGTGATGAACCTGGAAGAAGACAATGTGGGTGCCGTGTTGCTGGGTCCTACGGACAGAATTCGGGAAGGAGACATGGTTAAACGGACGGGCCGTATTGCATCAATCCCGGTCAGCGAGAAATTATTGGGCAGGGTTATAGATCCCCTGGGTAATCCTTTGGACGGAAGGGGAGAGATACCCGGTCCTTTTACTTCCATGCCACTGGAAAGAAAAGCGCCCGGTGTAATCTTTCGCGAACCGGTATCCGAACCCCTTCAGACAGGTATTAAATCCATAGACGCCATGATACCCATAGGCAGGGGACAAAGGGAACTGATCATCGGAGACAGGCAGACCGGAAAGACCGCCATTGCCATAGATACGATCATAAACCAGAAATCCAATTTCCTGGCCGGAGATCCCGTTTATTGCATATATGTGGCCATCGGCCAGAAAGGATCCACTGTGGCCTCCATAGTAAACACCCTGGAGAAATACGGAGCCATGGAATATACCACCGTTATCTCTGCCACAGCGGGTGATCCTGCAGCCATGCAGTATTTTGCTCCTTTTGCCGGAGCTGCCGTAGGCGAGTATTTTCGTGATACCGGGCGCCATGCCCTGGTTGTTTACGATGACTTGTCCAAACAGGCCGTTTCCTACAGGGAAGTTTCCCTGATCCTGCGCAGGCCATCGGGACGCGAAGCTTATCCGGGGGATGTCTTCTACCTCCATTCCCGGTTGCTGGAACGGGCAGCCAAGATCATTTCCCAGGATGAAGTGGCTTCACGCATGAACGACTTGCCCGAATCCCTCAGGGACAAAGTAAAAGGAGGCGGGTCGCTCACGGCTCTTCCTATCATTGAAACCCAGGCGGGTGACGTCTCGGCATACATCCCCACTAACGTAATATCCATCACCGATGGTCAGATATTCCTGGATACTGACCTTTTCAACCAGGGATACCGTCCTGCGGTCAATGTGGGAATATCCGTATCCCGTGTGGGAGGCAATGCACAGCTGAAAGCCATGAAGAAGGTGGCCGGAACGCTTAAGATAGACCAGGCACAATACCGCGAATTGGAGTCTTTCTCCCGTTTCGGGGGTGATATGGAGCCTTATACCGCACGAATATTGGATAAAGGACAGAAAAATTCGCAACTGCTTATTCAGAAACAGTACAGTCCCATAGAGGTCGGTAAACAGATCGCTTTGCTGTATTGCGGAACACATGGCCTTTTGGCCCGCGTTCCCCTGGATAAGATCGTGGTATTTGAAGAAAAATTTCTTCATGTTCTGGAAAGCAGTCACCGAAAAACCGTTCTTGAACCCCTGAACAGGGGCGAAATAAACGACGAGATTGCCTCCATTATAGAAAGCGTAGCAGAACAAATAGCCGGATAAACATGCCGTCTTTAAGGGAAATAAAAAGAAGGATCAACTCCATTAAAAAAACGCAGAAGATAACCGAAGCCATGCAACGGGTATCTTCGGCCAAGCTTCATAAGGCACAAACAGCCCTGGGGTATATGCTTCCCTATGAAGAAAGGTTGCATTATATGCTGCTTACTTTTATTCATGAAGAACGTTACATGTATGAACACGGGTATCCCAAAGGTATGCATACGTTGCGTCAGACTCCATTTGCCATTGCCCGACCCATTAATTACGTTTCCATTATTTGTATGGCCTCTGACACAGGACTTTGTGGTGCCTACAATGCCAATATGGAGAAAAAATTGCATGAGGTGCTGGACGAATACGCACACCTGCCCCGTGAGAACATTACTTTGTACCCCGTTGGAATTAAAATGCTGGAAGCCGCCAAGAAAACGGGTTGTGTTGTTTGTGACAGTTTCACGGATCTGACATCGCGTCCGGATTATTTGACATGCGAACGTCTTTCCAAAAGACTGGGGATCGGCTATATGCGAGGAAGGGTAGACAAAGCCGAGTTGATTTTTTACCATTTCAAAAGCATGGCAGTGCAAATCCTGCAAAGGGATACATTTCTGCCTTTTCAATCCGAACTGGTAAAAAGTTCCAATCCTTCTTTCGGTCGTGAATTAAGAGGTAAACAAGGATTGATCATTCCCCAGGAATATCCCCTGGAGGAATTAAATCCGGAATATTACGAAAATTATATCATAGAACCTTCCCGTCAGGAACTCATAGACAACCTGTTACCCAAAGTGCTCCGTTTCCAGCTTTACCGTTCGGTACTGGATGCCAATGCCTCCGAGCATGCTGCCAGAACCATGGCCATGAAAGCGGCTTCAGAAAATGCAAAAGATCTGATACGTGATCTTACTTTGCAATACAACAAAAGCCGCCAGCAGGCCATTACTTCGGAAATACTTGATATCTTGTCCGGGTCACTCAGGTAGGAACTATACCCCCCGCATTTTCTCTTTGGTTTTTACAAGGTTTTCTTTTAATATATCCACGCTTGTCGCTACGGCTTCCTCAAAAGTCGGACAAGCGCGTTCCGCAATCAGATCGTTTCCGGGTACTTTTACACGAATGATGGCTTTTTTGTTGTCGTGGCCGGGTACCAGGGAGAGCGTTACCTCTGCTCCCATAATGGCATCAAAGAATCTATCCAGTTTCCCTACTTTTTCATTTATAAAATCAAGCAGTTTTCTGTCTGCATCAAATTTGACGGATTCAACCTTAATGTCCATGATATACCTCCATTTTATATTGTTAATAAATAGGCTCGGGTGACTTTACGCCCTTGGATGAGCCTTTTTGTATGCTTTTTTCAATACTTCAAAAGAATTGTGTGTGTACACCTGTGTGGCGGCCAGAGACGTGTGACCCAACAGTTCCTTAATGCTGTTCAGGTCGGCTCCTCGGTTAAGCAAGTGGGTGGCCAGGGAATGGCGCAGCACGTGCGGGCTTTTTTTCCCGGTGAACCCGGGATCACGTGATAATTCTTTATGTACCATCTTGCTAACGGTTGTCAGGGCCAGTTGTTCTCCGTTTTTCCGGCTGAAAAGCCACGGAGAGGGCACTTCTCTTTCTTCCAGGAATCGTTGCAAATCCCGGACCATATCTTCACTCAGAGGTACATCCCTTTCCTTGTTCCCTTTTCCCCGGACCCGTAGAAGGGCCCGGTCAAAATCCAGGTCACGAACACGTATGCCGGCAAGTTCGGCACGTCTTATACCGGTGGCATACAGCAAATGGATCATGACCGACACATGGGTAGGTGTGGTTTCATTATGATCCAGCCATGCATTGATGCTTGACTGGGAATAAAATTCGGGGATCCTGTGACCTTTTTTGGGACGTATCAGCAATTTCAGGGGATTGTCCCTGAGTTTTCCTTTTCTGACCAGGTAGTTACAAAAAGAACTCAGCGCAGACAGCCTCTGGTATACGGTGGAAGGACTGAGGCCCTGATCCAGCAGGGACCCTGTATAAGCCCTCAGCCGGGTCAGTGTCATCAGCTCCACAGGATTGTCCCCTTCCTGGAGGTCCAGGAAGTCATAAAAATCTTTAATTGCTTGATCATAAATGGATTGGGTGCGTTCGGAATAACGTTTCTGTACCCTCAGGAAATCTATGAATTCACGTCTTTCCATCATACACAAATATACAAAAAAAAACGAGGATTAATCCTCGTTATTCTGTAAGCGTTCTTTGTATATCGCTTTCTTTTTTTGTTCTCTCTTGGTAACAGAAGGTTTGGTAAACGACTGACGGCCCCTGAGCTCGCGCACGATTCCGGTTTTTTCAAATTTTCGTTTGAATTTCTTTAAAGCACGTTCTATGTTTTCGCCTTCTTTAATCGGTACAATGATCATATTTACAGACACCTCCTTTTGTTACGGGGTGCAAAAGTAGATAAAAAAATGGGAAATCAAAGCGTAACCTGTATATTTGTGACCAAATTTTAAATATTTCTTTCAAATCATGAGAATTGAAGGTATTCCTTCCCGGATTCCGCCGGCAAAACCTTTGGACGGAAGCGTTGATCATGCTCCTGTAAGGAAAGATATACTTACCGCTGAGGAAAAAAAACTGGCACTGGCCAATGCACTCCGCTATTTTCCAAAAGAGCAGCATGCGGAACTGGCTCCCGAATTTGCACGGGAACTGAAACAGTACGGACGCATTTATATGTACAGATACAGGCCGGAAGAGCCCCTCTCGGCAAAAAGTATAAACGACTATCCGGCCAAATGTTCCCAGGCGGCAGCCATCATGCTGATGATCAACAACAACCTTGATGTCGCAGTAGCGCAGCACCCACACGAACTCATTACTTACGGGGGAAACGGAGCCGTGTTCCAGAACTGGGCGCAATACCGCCTTACCATGAAATACTTGTCAGAGATGACCGAAGAACAGACGCTCGTTTTATATTCCGGTCATCCCCTGGGCCTTTTTCCTTCTTCAAAAGATGCTCCCAGGGTTGTTGTCACAAACGGAATGGTTATTCCCAATTATTCATCCAGGGACCATTGGGAAAAACTCAATGCTCTGGGGGTGTCCCAATACGGGCAAATGACGGCCGGTTCTTTCATGTATATCGGTCCGCAGGGGATAGTTCACGGAACTACCATAACCATTATGAATGCGGCCAGAATGAGGCATGCCGGTCACAAAGGCTCTCTCCTTTTTGTGTCCAGCGGCCTGGGCGGCATGTCAGGTGCTCAGCCTAAAGCGGCACGAATAGCCGGGGTGGTGGGCGTTATTGCCGAGATCAATCCCCGGGCAACTGAAAAAAGATACCGGCAGGGATGGGTGGATGAAGTGTACGACAACCTGGAGATACTGACAACGCGTATCCGTAAAGCCAAGGAAAACGGGGAAGCCGTCTCTCTGGCTTACCGGGGAAATGTGGTAGATCTGTGGGAATATCTGGACCAATCCGGAATATCCGTGGAACTGGGATCGGATCAGACAAGTCTGCACAATCCTTTTTCGGGCGGATATTACCCGGCGGGTTATTCTCTGGAAGAATCCGCAAACATGATAGCCAACGATCCAAAACGTTTTGAAGAAGCCGTGCGAAACAGTCTCGTTCGACAGGTCAATGCCATCAACAAACTGACCCAAAGGGGCATGTATTTCTTTGATTACGGCAATGCCTTCCTTCTGGAAGCGTCCCGTGCGGGAGCCGATATTCTGGATGCAAGCGGTAAATTCAAGTATCCTTCCTACGTTCAGGACATCATGGGGCCTTTGTTTTTTGACTACGGGTTCGGTCCTTTCCGCTGGGTATGCACATCTTCTTTACCGGAAGATTTGCACACTACTGATGAAATTGCTGCCTGCGTTTTGGAGGAACTGGCCGAACAGGCACCTGAAAACATCCGGAATCAAATGCTTGACAACCTGCATTGGATACGTCAGGCGGAAAAAAATAACCTTGTGGTCGGGTCGCAGGCCCGAATCCTGTATGCCGATGCACAGGGACGCATTCGCATTGCGCTGGAAATGAATCGTGCAATCCGGGAAGGCCGTATTAAAGCACCCGTAGTCCTGGGTCGTGACCATCACGACGTTTCAGGTACCGATTCTCCGTTCCGTGAAACTTCCAATATATACGACGGGTCTTCCCTGACCGCGGACATGGCCGTACATAATGTAATCGGAGATGCATTTCGCGGAGCTACATGGGTTTCTTTGCATAACGGAGGCGGCGTAGGTTGGGGCGAAGTCATTAACGGGGGCTTTGGCCTGGTCATTGACGGAAGCCGGGATGCCGACAGACGTATCAAAAAGATGCTTTACTGGGACGTGCACAACGGCATAGCCAGAAGGGCGTGGGCCAGAAATCGTGGCGCACTGGAAGCCCTGGAACGGGCCATGAAAGAAGAACCGCTCTTGAAGATCACCGTACCTTTTTTGGCAGATCCCGGAGTTTTGAATGTGTTTGACTGATATTTATCCAATATTCATAGTATGACAGAAAAATTGTTCAAAGATTTTCCACCGGTCTCCACCCAACAGTGGGAAGAACAGATCCATAAAGATCTGAAAGGGGCCGATTACGAAAAAAAGCTGGTCTGGAGGACTTCCGAAGGATTTGCCGTCCGGCCTTATTTCAGGGAAGAGGACCTGAAAGGGCTCCCTTATCTGGACACGGTCCCCGGACAGCAGCCCTATCTTCGCGGGACCGGAACAGAAAACAACTGGCTGATACGCCAGGGATTTTCGGTAAAAGGATCGCTCAAAGAGGTAAATGCCCGGGTGCTCAACGCGCTGACTCGGGGCGTGGAATCCATAGGATTTCGTCTGGACAAAGAAAAGGATTATTCTGAAAAAGACATGGCAACGCTGCTGGCAGGGGTCTATTTACCTGCCGTGGAGATCTCTTTTGAAGGGGTTTCCTGTAAAAAGCCTCAGGTGCTGGATGCTTTTCTGAGCTATATAAAAACGGAAGGCACAGATCCTTTACAGGTCAGGGCCCGTTTTGAGTTCAATCCGCTTGGCCGGGCTTATGACGAAGGCAGAAACCCGTCAGTGAAAGAACTTGATGTTTTAAAAATACTTATAGAAAGTAGCAGGGATTATCCGCATATTCGCGTAATATGCGTCAGGGGATATGACTACAGGAATAACGGTTCGGGCATCGTACAGGAACTGGCCTTTTCCATGGCCATGGGTAGTGAATACATTCGCTTGCTGAAGGAGAAAGGCATGGCGCCTTCCATAGCTGCGCGTTCCATTCATTTTCATACCGGGATAGGATCCCATTATTTTCTGGAAATCGCAAAATTTCGTGCTGCCAGGGTTTTCTGGAGCAGGATTGTGAAAGAACAAGGTGTCGGGGAACCGGAAGATCAAAAGATCCGGCTCCATGCCACCACCAATTTTTGGAACCAGACGGCTTACGATATGTATGTGAACCTGCTCAGGGGAACGACACAAGCCATGTCGGCAGCTATCGCAGGGGTGGATTCAATGGAAGTAATCCCGTTTGACCGTGTGGTTCATGATGGAAACGATTTTAGTGATCGCCTGGCCAGGAACATACAGACCATATTAAAAGAAGAAGCTCATTTTGACCGGGTAACGGATCCGGCGGCAGGGTCCTATTATGTTGAAAATCTGACGCATTCCATCCTTGCCGAGTCGGAAAAAATGTACAAACAGCTGCTGGAAAAAGGGGGCTTTTCTTCTGAAACCGGAAGGTTATGGGTAATGGAAAACATCCGGGCTGCCCGGGAACGCTCCTTGAAAAACCTGGCTTCCCGCAAAGAGATCCTGGTGGGTGTCAATCAGTATCCCGATGCTGCAGCACAAGCTCCCGCAATGCTTTCAGAGATAGCGGAAGAGAAATGGGTCCGGGCTGCTGCCCCGTTTGAAAAATTGCGTTTGGAAACTGAAAAAGCATCCGTGATTCCTCAGGTTTTCCTGCTTACATTCGGAAATCCGGCCATGTGTCGCGCAAGAGCGCAATTTTCTGCCAATTTCTTTGGTGTTGCCGGATTCAAGGTTACGGACAACAACCGTTTTGCTTCAGTGGAAGAAGGCATACAGGCCGCTTTGAGCTCCGGTGCCCGTATAGTTGTAGCCTGTTCATCAGACGAAGAATATTGCGATGCTGTTCCGCAGATAGCCCGTTCCCTAGGAGATGACATTATACTGACTGTTGCCGGAGAACCTGCTTGCAAAGAAGAACTCATAAAGGAAGGGGTTACTCATTTCATCAGTCTCAGAAGCAATGTGCTTGAGACGCTTCTTCAATACCAAAAAGAACTGGAATTATGAAAAAGTATTATACAGCCTCAGATCTGGAAAACATGGAACACCTGCAATATGCCGCAGGTATACCTCCTTACCTTAGGGGACCGTACAGTACCATGTATGTACAAAAACCATGGACTATAAGACAATATGCAGGTTTTTCCACAGCCGAAGAATCAAATGCCTTCTACCGCAGGAATCTGGCTGCCGGGCAAAAAGGCCTTTCCGTTGCTTTTGATCTGGCTACGCATCGCGGGTACGATGCCGATCATCCCCGTGTAGTCGGAGATGTGGGCAAAGCAGGGGTGAGCATCTGTTCTGTGGAAGATATGAAAGTCCTTTTTGACCAGATTCCGTTGAACAAAATGTCCGTATCCATGACCATGAACGGAGCAGTACTGCCCATCCTGGCTTTTTATATTGTCGCGGGGCAGGAACAGGGTGCCGGTCTTACCGAATTGACGGGCACTATCCAGAATGATATATTGAAAGAATTCATGGTCCGTAACACGTATATCTATCCTCCCGATTTTTCCATGCGTATCATCGGAGATATATTTGCATACACTTCCCGCAACATGCCACGTTTCAATTCCATATCCGTATCGGGGTACCATATGCAGGAAGCCGGTGCTACCAGTGAAATAGAAATGGCCTACACGCTTGCTGACGGATTGGAATACCTGCGTACCGGGGTTAAGGCAGGTATGGATATAGATGCATTCGCCCCCAGGATATCTTTCTTCTGGGCTATTGGAATGGACCATTTCAAGGAGATTGCAAAAATGCGAGCGGCCCGGATGATCTGGGCCCGGATCGTTAAAGGTTTCAATCCGAAAAATCCAAAATCGTTGTCTCTGAGAACACACTGTCAAACTTCAGGTTGGTCTTTGACCGAGCAGGACCCTTTCAACAACGTTTCCCGGACCTGCATAGAAGCCATGGCCGCAGCTTTGGGACATACGCAGAGTCTGCACACCAACGCACTGGACGAAGCCATTGCATTGCCCACGGACTTCTCGGCAAGGATCGCCCGCAATACCCAATTGTACCTGCAGGACGAGACGGAAATATGCCGCAGCATTGATCCCTGGGCAGGATCCTATTACGTGGAATCATTGACTCACAAGATTGCACACGATGCATGGGAGCTCATACAGGAAATCGAAGATCTGGGAGGTATGGCCAAAGCCATTGAAACAGGGATTCCAAAATTGAGAATTGAAGAAGCAGCGGCACGCACACAGGCACGCATTGATTCCGGGATTGATGTGTTGGTGGGTGTTAACAAATACCGTCTGGACAAAGAAGATCCAATTGAAATATTGGACGTAGACAATACCAAAGTACGTCTTTCGCAAATTGCCCGGCTGGAATCATTGCGAAAAAACAGGGATTCCGCAAAAGTGGAGGCTTCCCTGGAAGCTATCACCCGGGCTGCGCGTGATAAAACGGGAAATTTACTGGAACTGGCTGTTGAAGCAGCCCGCAACAGGGCCACTTTAGGAGAGATCTCCGACGCCTGTGAAAAAGTGGCGGGACGTTATAAAGCAGTAATACGTATGAACAAGGGAGTTTATTTATCTGAAGTAAAAGACGATGCTCACTTTGCCAAAGCCAGAGAAATGGCGGCTCGTTTTGCTGAACGGGAAGGCCGTCAGCCCAGGATCATGATAGCCAAACTGGGTCAGGACGGGCATGATCGCGGAGCAAAAGTGGTGGCTACCGGTTATGCAGACATAGGTTTTGACGTAGATATGGGGCCTTTGTTCCAGACACCGGAAGAAGCAGCTCGCCAGGCAGTGGAGAACGATGTTCACATCCTGGGTGTTTCTTCATTGGCCGCCGGACATAAAACACTTGTACCACAAGTAGTTAATGCATTAAAAAAATTGGGGCGCGAAGACATCCTGGTGATCGTAGGCGGTGTAATTCCTGCCCAGGACTACCAGGAATTGTATGATGCGGGAGCCGTGGCCGTTTTCGGGCCCGGAACACCGGTCGCTTTATGTGCCGTCAGGATGTTGGAATTGCTGGAAAAGCAATCAGAGGAGTAAGTCTGTGAAATCTTCCGGAGGAATGTTGCGAAAGTAATCTTCCATCCGGAAGTTTTGCAGTTTTTTCCCAATAGCTTCTTTTGTGTGTGGACAGCCTTTCAGGGCTGCTTCAATGTCTTGTGTGGGTGCCAGAAAAAAATAATCTCCGAAAATCTTTGCATCTTCTATCACTCCGTTGCGAATATCCAGGATTACTTCCATATTGCCTCCGGCAAATCGTTTTTTACGGACTGTTCCATTGTTTGCGTCTTTTCCGTAGTTCCAGGAGTCCGTCCTGTATTTGCTGTCACATAAGGCACGGATGATTTCTTGTTCCTGTTGGTTCAACGGTTCATCTTTGTATGTTTTATCAGGGTTGCCTGCAATATGTTCTTTCAGGATATCCAGGAATCCTGCAGCATCCGTTTTTTGCTTCAGGTATTCGGAAATATTACACACAGCACGCGGGTTACTGGGTACACCGCGTTTTTTTTCACGTGCTTTTGTTTTCAGGGCAAGAGACAGGTCCTTGATAGATGCACTGAACAGCAGGGTGCCGTGCAATAAGATACGGTTTTTATGGAGCGCTATGGCATTGCCGGAGAACTTGCGTCCGTCTATGACCAGATCATTCCTTCCTTCCAGACAGGCATTCACACCCAGTTTATGCAATACATCCAATATGGGTTGCGTAAAACGGGCAAAGATTTCGGACGTGTCTGTCCCGGGAGGGTAACGGTCCACAAACGTATAATTGATATTTCCCAGGTCATGAAAAACCGCACCTCCTCCGCTAAGCCTGCGGACTACGGCAATATTGTTTTCCCGGACATATTCACTGTTGATCTCCGAGGGGGTATGTTGGTTGCGTCCTACAATGATCGCGGGAGCATTTCGCCATAGTCTGAAAACAGGTATATGCAAGCGGGTCAGTAAATATTCTTCAACGGCAAGGTTCCAGTACGGATCCGTTGTTTTATCTATTAAACAGCGCATGTTTTTCCATTTTTATGATGACAAAGAGATATATCCTGTATACGATCCATCCGAGCAACATTCCCGCCAGAGCCCCGCATACCACATCAGCCGGAAAATGCTTTCCTACATAAATACGGCTGTAAGAAACCAGGAAAGCCCAAATAAAAATGAATGTCGTGTACCATTTTTTCCGGTATACCAGTCCCGTAAATGTTGCCAATCCAAAAACATTTGCGGCATGGGACGAAACAAAAGAGTATAGTCCCCCTTTTCCCTCAAGCAAACGGATACTGTCTTCCCATTGGGGAACGTGACAAGGTCTTACCCTTTGAACCCATTCCTTGATCAGGGAAGACGATACCTGGTCCGTCAGTAAAAAAGTAAGTAAAATGCCCGCCAGGGCGATCAACGCTTTTTTCCATGGAAGTATCACAAAAAGCCCGCCCGTGATCAGCAGGTACAGCGGTATCCATACAGGTATGTTTGAAAAGGTTTTCATCACCGGATCCAACAGGGGACAGTGAGCTCCGTTGATGATAAAAAAGAGATCATGATCCAACCGGATTATTGATTCCACAAGGTGTTCCATATCTGCTCTTTGAGTTGGGTAATGTTTCTTCCGGTTACAGATGAAATTAACATTACGGGCAGGGAACGCGGTATACGTCTTCTAAGAGCTTTTTCCTGCTGTTCGTCCAAAAGATCTGCCTTGGTAACGGCCAGCATCTTCTGCTTGTCCATGAGTTCTGCTTTGTATTGTCTCAATTCCTGAAGCAATATTTTGTATTCGGCCGTAATGTCCGGACTGTCTGCGGGAATAAGGAACAACAACATGGAATTTCGTTCAATATGTCTCAGGAAGCGGAGTCCCAGCCCCTTTCCTTCATGAGCTCCCTGGATTATACCGGGTATGTCTGCCATAACAAAAGACCGGTTATCGGACAGGGATACAATACCCAACTGAGGAACAAGTGTAGTGAAGGGATAATCCGCGATCTTTGGTCTTGCGGCAGAAACAGCTGTTAATAAGGTGGACTTTCCGGCGTTGGGAAATCCTACAAGCCCTACATCGGCAAGCAGTTTCAATTCCAGGACAAACCAGTTTTCCTCACCCGGTTGACCCGGCTGTGCGTAGCGGGGTGTCTGGCGGGTAGCAGATTTGAAATGGTTGTTTCCCAGGCCGCCTTTACCTCCGCGGCATAAAATGAATTCTTCACCGGCAGTGGTCAATTCAGCCAGATATTCTTCAGTATCTGCCCGTTTAATGACAGTCCCCGGAGGTACATCAACGTAAATGTCATCTCCGTCTGCGCCGTGAGCCAGGTTGCCCCGTCCGGGTTCTCCGTTACCGGCGCGGATGTGTTTTCTGTATTTCAGGTGTATTAACGTCCAAAATTGCGGATTGACTTTCAGGATAATATGGCCTCCTCGTCCCCCGTCGCCCCCGTCGGGGCCTCCTTTGGGAACGTACTTGGCCCGCAGCAAATGCACGGATCCGGCACCTCCGTTACCGGAGGCACAGAAAAGTTTGACATAATCTACAAAATTGGTTTCAGACATTCACTTACCTGGTTGAAAGTATATTCCGGAGTTTTGGAGCTGTCAACGGAAACAAATTTATCTTGTTGTTTATAATGATCAATGATCGGTTCTGTTTGGGTATGGTATGTAGCCAGACGGTGACGTACCCTTTGGGCGTCGGTATCGTCCGGCCTGTTTTCAATGGTGGCACGGCGTAACAACCTCATTTCACATATGGAATCGTCAATATCGAGCAATATGAGCAGCTTCAGCGGATGGCCCTTTGCCTCCAGAAACTCATCCAAAGCACGAGCCTGGGGCAATGTTCGGGGGAACCCGTCAAACAGGAAACCGCGTGCCTTGGGATGAGCTTCCAGGTTGTTGGCTATCAAGGAAATGACGATCTTATCGGAAACCAGATCGCCCTTGGAAAGTATGGATTCCACTTCCTTGCCAAGCGGTGTTCCCCGTTCAATTTCGTTTCTAAGCATATCTCCGGTGGAAAGATGGACAAACCCGAATGCTTCCACCATCAATTTAGCCAGTGTCCCTTTCCCCGAACCGGGAGGGCCTGCAATAATAATATTTACCATCATTCAATCTATTACGTAAAGGTCTTTGTATTGTCTTCCCAGATTGTTGTAATCCAGACCGTATCCTACAACAAAATCGTTGGGGATCTTGATGCACGCATAATCTATGGGAATATCTGCCTTGTAGGCGTCAGGTTTCAACAGAAGGGTGCAAATCTTTATTTGTTTGGGATTTCTTGTTTTCAGATCTCCAAGCAGGTTGGAGATGGTAGTTCCGCTATCTACGATATCTTCCAGCACAATGACGGTCCTGTCTTTAATGTCACTGCACAAACCCAGCACCTGGCGGACAGTTCCGGTACTTTCGGTTCCGCTGTATGAAGAAAGTTTGACGAAAGTGACTTCGCAATTGAGCGTAATTTTCTTCATCAGATCTGCCGTAAACATGAATGACCCGTTAAGTATACTAAGGAATACGGGTTTTTCTTCGTTGCTCAGATCCCGGTTCAGTTGTCCGGCTATGCGGGAAATAGCTTTGTCAATTTCCGCATACGGGATATATGTCCGGAAAGTTTTGTCTTGAAGGGTTATGCGTTCCATGGAACAAAAATAATGATTAAATTTGAACTTTTAACAGCAATAGATCATGAATCCTCAAGTCAGCATCATCATGGGCAGTTTATCGGATATGCCGGTAATGGAAGAAGCGGCCCGTTTTCTTGAACAAATGGAAATCCCTTTTGAAATCAATGCCCTTTCGGCACACAGGACGCCGGACAAAGTTGCGGATTTTGCCAGAAATGCATCCCAAAGAGGCGTTCGGGTGATCATTGCCGGAGCCGGTGGGGCGGCTCACCTTCCCGGAGTCATAGCAGCTTATGCTGATATTCCGGTTATCGGAGTGCCCGTTAAGTCTTCCAACTCGTTGGCCGGATTGGATTCCATATTATCCATTCTTCAAATGCCCGCAGGAATTCCGGTTGCCACCATGGCATTGGACGGGGCACGCAACGCAGCGATTTTTGCTGCCGGTATCCTGGCCCTGGGAAATCAGGAGCTGGCTGCAAGGATGAAAGATTTCCGCAGTTCACTAACAAGAAAAGTGGAAGAAGCGAATGAATCCATCAAAAAGATCCAATACAGGTACAAGATCTGAACAATAGTTTAACAACAACGCTCATCAGAGGGGAGCGAAAGAGGGGAAAGCGTCATGAGAAAATTTTGTTGTGTGCTCTTTTGCAGCACAGTATGGGGTTTGACTTTCGGGCAGACCCCGGAACTCTTAATGGAAGAACTTGCTCAATCAGGCAAGTTTAACAAAGATGACTGGGAAGAAATACTGGAATCACGATTAAGTCTGAATGAAGCTACGCAGAAAGAACTTCAAATGACCGGATTTCTTTCCATGTACCAGGTTCAATCCCTGCTGGATTACAGAAAACGTTACGGGGATTTTCTTACATGGGCCGAGATCCCGATTATCCCGGGTTTTACGGAAAAAGATGCGAAATGGCTCGCCTTGTTTTTTACCCTGGAACCGAAACCGCGTTCCATGCCTTTGGACCTGCGTTCGTTTATCCTGCACGGCAAACGTTCACTGATGCTCCAGACACGGACCTTTTTTCCCAGGGGCGGGTATTACGCTCCTGTAACCGAACAGGAATACCTGGAACGTCCCAATTCCCGTTACCTGGGCCTTCCCTGGTACCGGTATGCCCGTTACAATTACAACTATTACGGAAAACTGCAATGGGGTGTTACTTTGGAAAGTGATCCGGGAGAACGATCTTTGGCTGACTACGTATCATGCCATCTGAGTCTGAAAAACAAAGGATTTCTCAAATCTTTGGTCGCCGGGGATTTCCGGGCGCGTTTCGGTCAGGGATTGTTGTTATGGAACGGTTCTCATTTTGGAGCGTCATGGTCTCCTTCTTCATTATTCAATAAGGAAATGGGGCTTACCGCATACACTTCCCGGGACGAGAACAGATCCTTCAGAGGAGCCGGGGCTACCTTCTCGGTAAAAAATTTTGACATATCGGTATTTGGATCGTATCGCAGGCTGGATGCCCGTATCATTGAGGAAGGATTCACTTCGCTGGTGGAAACCGGCTACCACCGAACCCCTTTGGAAACGGAGAAAAAAAACACACTCGGGGCATGGGCAGCAGGGGTGAATGCCTCCTATAAGGGAGACGGGTGGAAATTGGGAGCTACTGCTTTGGGATACGGCTACAGCAAACCCGATGCGGGCAATATTACTTATTATAACCGATTTAAAAACAGGAATTTGCCTTTTGGCGGCATGTCCGTAGATTACTCGGCAAGATGCGGTAACTGGCTGGTGTTTTCAGAAATGGCAATGGATGCCGGACTATCACCTGCCTTTTTGGGCGGGGTGATCCGCTATGGCAGTGAAGGTGCCAGGGACGCACTGGTTTTAAGGCTTTTTTCGCCGTCTTTTACCTCGGCTTACGGAACGGATGCCGGCAGGAATTCTACCTCTTCCAATGAAATCAGCGTTCAATTTTCTTCCTCCCGGAATGTTCTAAAAAAATGGACCCTGACAGGCAATGCATGGTTTTATTATTTTCCTGTATCCAGGTATCTGTGTCATGACAAGTCTTACGGATGGGATTACCGCATAAGGCTCCAGCGGGAGAACCACCTGTTTTCGCTTCGCCAGCAAAGGTCCATTTCCGACAAAGGGATCACCGACAAACAGTCCCTTCGTTTGCAAACCGCTGTTCCCCTGACAGAGAGTCTTTCCCTGGGATTGCGGGCAGACGGGGTCAACAGTGTTTTACACGGAACGGAAAATGAATGGGGAACGGCCGCTTATATTCAATTGGCATACCGGGATAAAAAAGAACGTTTCAACGGATCTTTACGTGTCAGTTTCTTTTATACCGATTCATGGAATACCAGGATCTACGTTTACGAGTCTGATGTGCTTTACGGTTTTTCTATACCGGCCTTGCACGGAAAAGGAATCAGAAGCTATTTGAATGTCAGGTATACCCCGTTCCCTTTTTTGGATTTGTGGTTCAGGATGTCCTGTACTTTTAAGAACGAGCCGGATATGGATACTAAGATTCAGGTTCGGGTTCGTTTTTGACAAACGGAACAAAGTCATCGCCTACAAGCAGACGCAGGGAAGCGGGAATGATCTTGAATAGATAGGGAGGCGTTCCCATAGGCTCCCCGTCGGTTTCCAGAAATCCCGTATTCTTACTGTTAGGGAGGATTTCCACCGTTTTCCCCCGTCCGTGAAGTGCTTCTTTAAAAGAGTATACCTCGCCGGCAATAAAATGTTTGATCCTCAGCCCCAGAGAAACTTTGTTCATAGGCCCAACCAACGTGATGTCAAACAAACCGTCATCGGGAATCGCCAGGGGCAGTGCTTTCATGCCGCTTCCAATGAATTTCCCTATTCCCACACTGCAGGTCAGCACAGGTCCTTCATAGAACATTTGTCCGTCAACCAGTATACGAAGGTCCTTGCAGCGATAAAACAGAAACTGGTTTAACAGACTGTTCAGGTATTGTGCTTTTCCCCTCTTGTTTTCCTGTTCTACTTTTTTTTCATAATGCCTGATTACTGCTGCATCCAGTCCCATTCCCGCGGCATTGGCAAAATAACGGGTTCTTTCAATTCCGAAATCCTGGAAAGACACCCATCCTACATCAGTAAGGACGCTTTTTCCTTTAATGATCGTTTCCATGGCTTTCTCGTAATCAGTGGAAATATTGTATGAAGAGACCATGTCATTGCCGGTTCCTATGGGAATGATCCCCATGGTTATGGATTCTGTGGGCACATCCTGTTGGTAAAAGATTCCGTTTATCACTTCGTGAAAAGTCCCGTCTCCGCCTATTACCACAAAATGCCGGATCCCTTCACGGATGGCTTCTATGGTAATGGTAACGGCATGATACTTGTGCTTGGTGAAAACACATTCAAAATTCAGGTTGTGTTTTATGAAAAAATTAGAAATACGGGGCCACATCACGGCAGTTTTTCCCCCGCCGGCAATGGGGTTAAGTATGATCATCCAGGGTGTAGAAGACATGATAGCAGGCATTGAATTGAATGTTCAAAAATAAGAATATTTGTGGTATTTGTAGTATATTTGTCAAATTGAAATCATATCAGCAAGACTCATGGGTAAAGTAATCGCCATTGCAAATCAGAAAGGAGGAGTAGGAAAAACAACCACGGCCATTAATCTGGCGGCTTCACTGGCCGTAATGGAAAAGAATGTTTTATTAGTAGATGCAGATCCGCAGGCGAATACGACTTCCGGACTTTGTTTTGATCCCAATGCCGGAAGCGGTGATACACTTTATGAATGCCTGATTGGGACAGTGCCTGTTGAAAAAACCATTATCCAGACTGAAATTGAAGGGCTCAAACTGATCCCTTCACACATTGACCTGGTGGGAGCTGAAATTGAATTGCTTTCTGTCCCCGAACGTGAACAGGTCCTGAAACAGCACCTGGATTCCATCCGTCAGCATTTTGACTATATCTTTATTGATTGTTCTCCATCACTGGGTCTGATCACGGTAAATGCGCTGACTGCTGCTGATTCTGTGATCATACCTGTTCAATGTGAGTTCTTTTCCCTGGAAGGGCTTGGAAAATTGCTCAACACCATTAAGATCGTGCAAAGCCGTTTGAATACCAATTTGGCCATTGAAGGTTTTTTGCTGACCATGTATGACGTGCGTCTTCGTTCCCACAATCAGATTGTGGAAGAGGTCAGGCACCATTTTCAGGATATGGTATTTCAAACCGTTATCCAGCGCAACGTTCGGCTGAGTGAATCGCCTTCACACGGGAAACCCGTGATATTATACGATGCCGCATCGGTAGGCAGCAACAATTATCTGAATCTGGCCAGGGAATTTCTAAAGAAAAACAAACATGACTAAAAAACCGGCTTTAGGAAAAGGTTTGGGAGCCCTGATCTCTGAATCACCTTCAATAGGTGACTGGAAACCCCGGAATCCCGTTGTGCTTCCTCAGATGGAAGGGACTTCCATGGTAGATATCTCGCAAATTGAAGTAAATCCGGAACAACCCAGAAAAGAATTCAATGAAGAATCCCTTGCCGAGTTGGCTGCTTCCATCAAAACACTCGGTCTGATCCAGCCCATCACGCTTCGGAAACTTGCTGCAAACCGTTACCAGGTTGTCAGCGGTGAAAGAAGGCTCAGGGCAGCCCGGATAGCAGGTTTGACAAAAGTCCCCGCCTATATCCGCCAGGTAGAGGATAGCGAATTGCTGGAAATGGCGCTTGTAGAAAACATTCAGCGTGAGAACCTGGATGCAATGGAAATCGCGTTCGGATTTCAACGATTGATAGAAGAGTGCAGCCTGACGCAGGAGAGATTGGCTGACCGTGTGGGAAAGAAGCGTGCCACTGTAGCCAATTATTTGAGATTGATACAGTTACCTGCAGAGATTCAGTTGCTCATAAGAGCAGGGGCTTTGACCATGGGGCATGCGCGTGCGTTGCTTTCCCTGGAAAATGATGAAAGCCGTGTGGCGCTGGCTCGCAAAATAGTAGATAAAGATCTGTCTGTCAGAAAGGTGGAAGAAATGGTGCGTCCTGCAGAGACTTCCGGGACCAGGTCTGAACCCAAAGAAACAGAATTGCCGGATACCTATTACCGTGTTCTGGAAAAGATCGGCAGGTATTTCAATCACAATATCAGCGTGAAAAGGAATCCGAAAGGAGAAGGGGTCTTGTCCATTCATTGCTCCAGTGACGCGGAAATGGAAGCTTTCCTGGATGCACTGGAAAAGAACAATATATAGCCGATTCCCGTACTTGTGAAACGTTGTTTGATCATCCTACTATACTTGTTTGTTTCCGTAACTTTTGTTTACGGACAATTTGCCGTTGACATGGGTGATCAAAATACACAATCCCGCGGTGACACTACGGTGCAGGCAAAAGAACCATTCAAGCTGAAAACTTATTTTACAGCCCTGGCCGGCAAGGATTCCTTAAACCTGGGCAGGGTTTTTTCAGGGGCAATTGTCCTTCCGGGATACTCGCAAGCCTATAACCGTCAATACTGGAAGATCCCCGTAGTTTATGCCGGTATGGGTGCCGGGATATACATGGGATACCGTTATAACATGAAATACCTGGATACGGAAAATGATACGTATGCTTTATACAGGAATTTATTTTATGTAGGAGCAGGCTTGTTTTACTGGGGCAGTTTGCTGGACGGTGTGATGCAGTTCAGGTATGAAAAAGAAGTATTGCCGGCAAGGGCCACTCTGTATTCGGCACTGTTGCCCGGGCTCGGACAAATCTACAACAGGGACTATTGGAAAATTCCCATCATTTACGGAGGCCTTATTGCCTGCGGGTATTTCTGGCAATACAACGGTATGCAGTACCAACGTTATAAAACCATGTACAACCACGCCACAGCCAACCCTTCCGAATACGACGGATGGATGACTCCGGAAAACATAAAATGGTACCGGGATTCTTTCAGGCGGTACCGGGATTATTCAATCATTGCCACTGTCCTTGTATACGCGCTTAACATCATAGATGCCAATGTTTTTGCGCATTTTCAGGATTTTGACATCAGTGATGATCTGACACTTCGTATTGAACCGGGGATCATTCCCGTAGCCATGTATGCATCCGCCTCTTATCCGGGTGCAGGAATACAAATGAGACTTACTTTTTAAAAAATGAACCTTTTATGAGATCCAAATGCATCTTTTTTCTGATAATTTTCATGACTTTGTTTTCCCAGAGTTCGCAAGCCCAGATTTTCCGTAAACCCACTAAAAAACAGCTGACTCAGCAGGTGGATTCCCTGTTGAAACTGACCGATTCCCTGCAGCAGGTCATTTTGACTATGGAAATGCCTGTAAACGATACGCTGATGACCGAGGCAGAGATCAATGAAGGCGGATTTGATAACCCCCCCGTAGATTTAACGTTTGAATTCGATTCTCTGACTACCGAACAAAGGCTGAGTCTGTATTACCATCAGAATGTTTTGAATCAGATGCCCGATCCCATGACACTGGAAAACCTGGATACGGCCTCCCTAAGGTCCGATATTCCCGACTCGGTCTATATAGACAGGCTTACCCGGATGAATTGTTTTATAAAATTGCCGTACAACAATATTGTAAAGAACCACATCATTCACTATACCCAGAAAATGCCGGACCGTATTCCCACGATTTTGGGGTTGGCTCAGTATTACATGCCGTTGTTCGAAGAGATTTTCGATTCCTATGAAATGCCCCTGGAACTTAAAGCCATGGCTGTCATTGAGTCCGCACTGAATCCCCGGGCCGTATCAAGGGCACGGGCAAAAGGAATGTGGCAATTCATGTACCGGACTGCCTTGAATTACAACCTTACTATCAATTCATATGTAGATGAGCGTCTGGATCCGATCGTATCCGGAGATGCAGCAGCACGCTATTTGCTGGATTCCTACCGCATATACGAAGACTGGGTTCTGGCCATAGCCTCTTACAACTGCGGAATAGGAAATGTCAACAAAGCCATTCGCAGGGCCGGCGGGTCAAGGGAATTCTGGGACATCTATCCGTTTTTACCCCGCGAAACCCGCGGTTATGTGCCGGCTTTTGTAGCGGCCCTGTATACCATGCGTTATTACAACGAACACAACATCAAGCCTCTTCCCGTTGAAATGCCGGCTCATGTAGACACTTTTGAAGTGAACAAAATGCTCCATTTTGAACAGGTAACGTCATTTTTGGATATTTCCGTTGACCAGCTGCGGGATCTGAACCCTCAATATGTCAAAGATATAATTCCGGGAGTGGAACGTCCCTATATTTTACGTATCCCCTTTGAATATAGCGGAGAATTTGCTGCGCTGCAGGATTCCATATTTTCTTTCAAAGACAGTGTGTATTTCAACCCGCTTATCTTGAATACACGTGCCAAGTCAACCGATACTCAGATTACCCACAGGGTTCGCAGCGGGCAGACGCTAAGCCATATAGCGTATCGCTACGGGGTAAGAATTGCTGACATAAAATACTGGAACGGGCTCCGTTCAGACAGGATCATGCCCAACCAGAGGCTGATCATTTACACAGACAGGAACGCTGCCCCACGCGCTTCGTCTCAAAATTCCGGTACGGCAGCGGCACAGGGAAACCTGATTACACACACGGTCAGAAGAGGGGAGACATTGGGTGGAATTGCCGAAAAGTACGGGGTAAGTGCAGCCAATATTCGTTCCTGGAACAATATGAGAAGCAGCACCATTTATGCCGGAGGCACCCTGAAAATATATACATCTGCCACGATTGCAACCTCTCATGACGGTAATTTTGAGTATTATACCGTAAAATCCGGAGACAGCCTATGGGATATTGCCAATAAATTGGGAATAACCGTACAGAACATCCGTTCCCTGAACGGGCTGGGAAGCGGTTCCAGAATTTATCCGGGGCAAAAGCTGAAGGTCCGGAAAATGTAACCTAGGCAGGATCTACATCTATCCGGCATTGTGCGGGAGAACAGGAATGCTGTTTGATAATTGCCGCCAGTCTGTCTTTTACGTTTTGAGCATTGAGGTTTCTGGGTATAATGAGCTGAATACGGTAAGCAAATACAATTTTCCGGGTTCCGACGGGACAGAATGGGCCCTCGGTACGGGCCGGAAAATCTGCTTTTACAAGCATTTCGCCAATCTCTGAAGCTTTTTTACCGGCAGTAGTTTTCCGGGCATGGGATACAGTAAGCCCAATCATGCGTGTATGTGGCGGGTAGTTGTAGCGGATCCTTTCTTCCAATAAATGCGATAAAGTAAGGTAATGATCTTCTTCCTTAATCCATTGGTAAAACGGATGATCTGTTTCAGCAGTTTGAAATATGACCGGGATTGCAGGTGTTTGTGATGATGCCCAGGTCAATGCATGAACCGCCAGATGGAGAGCCTGTTCCGTGGCCCTGAAATGTTTTCGGGACAATAGCTTTTCCGTATGAAGAAAACAGATCATGCCCGTTTTTTCTTCCAGGAAATGATGCAACCGGTAAGGCCGGCATACTTTTATACCGGAATCTCCGGGGGCATCTTCCAGGTAATCGGGATCGGATTCCACCAGCAGCACTTCTTTTCCATTGTCAATTACCTCCCGGGCCGTACGGACAGTCTTTATGTCCAGAACACCTTTCATGGCATTGCTGATCAGGGATTTGACTGTGTCGATAATAATAAGCGGGGCCCGGAGAAAGTTCTTTTCCTGTACTTCTGCCAAATGTTGAAATTTGTTTTTTTTCAGGTTGTAAAAGGTCTCGAGCGATGGAATTACAGAGCCCAAAATAACCTGAGCCCGGAACATTTGTCCCATCATCAGGGCTGTATCCCTGGAATGAAGATGCGGTGCTGCATCTTGTTTTTTGTGTCCCGGATGTTCTTCCATATCTACCAGGATCAGGCCCAAACGCGTAAAGGGAAGAAACAAGGCGTGATGCATACCGCAGACGATACAGGGATTCCCTGCATAAAGCTCTTTCTGGGCGCGGCTTTGTTCTTTCATAGGACGTTTTGAATGAAAGCAGAACAGGGTCTGTCCGAATAACGGTAACAACTTTTCGTAAATGTTTTCACAGGCAGCTCTGTCCGGTTCCAGGATCAGGCACTGTCCACCGGCTTCGATCATATTTTGGAGCTGTTTCCCGTAAAAACCAATCCGTTCAGGACCACTAATATACAGTGGTTTGCCAACCTTAGGCAAAAGGAATGTTTCTGTTCCGGAAAATACGCTGCGTCTTTTGAATTTCCACAGGCTCAATGCCTTTTTTGCTACCGTACCGGGGGGACACATGTAATAGCGGGCGATCCATTCCCAAAATTTTAAAGTTTGTTCAGGGATTACAGGCAGCGATTTTTCCACCCCTGTGACTTCTTTATAAGTTTCTTCAGAACCGGGTAAAGGTTCGTTTTTGTGTATACGCCATACAATGCCCGTGTAGCTTTTTTGACCCACGGGAGCCTGAACCTGTTTCCCGGGAAACACTTCCGGGGCAAATTCGCCCGGGATCTTGTATGTAAGAAGGTTTTCCAGGGCAAGTGGAAACAAAATATCGGCGTAAGTTTCCATTACATATTCCGGACTTTTTCCGCTACCTGTTCCATAAGCCAGTACGGAGTGGACGTGGCTCCGCATATCCCTACCGAGTCGCCCGGTTTAAACCATTGGGGATCAATGTCATTGGGATTCTCTATGGAATAACTTCGCGGGTTGGCTTCTTTGCATGTTCTATAAAGAACTTTTCCGTTGGAGCTCTCTCTGCCTGCCACAAAAAGTATCAGCGATTTTCCTGCGGCAAAGCGTGTGAGCGCTTCCTGCCTGCCGTCAACCTGAGCGCATATGGTATTGAATATTTTTAACAATCCCGGATCAATCCCTTTTTCCACCATTAAAATGCGCAATTTGTCGGCTGTTTTTTTGTATTCCCCGGGATTTTTGGTGGTTTGGGAGAACAGGGAAACGGGCCCGCCAGAAAAACGGACCTGATCAATATCTTTCAATGTTTCAATTACAATGGCATCACCGGAGACTTGTCCCAGCAGGCCGACCACTTCCGCATGTCCTTTTTTTCCGAAGATCAGGATCTGTCCGTCCATGGGTTTGATCCTGTCGTATTCTTTCAGGATCTTTTTTTGCAATTGCAGTACTACAGGGCAAGTGCACTCCAGAAGGGCAATGTTGTTGGAACGGGCCATGGAATAAGTCAGAGGCGGTTCTCCGTGTGCACGGATCAAAACGGTTGACCCTGTTGAAAGGTCGCTCATATCCTCCCTTGTGATTACACGTAATCCTTTGGATTCCAAACGGTGCAGCTCCTCGTTATTGTGTACGATGGCTCCCAGAGAATAAACCGTTTTCCTTTCGTCAAGCGCTTCTTCTGCACATTGAATGGCCCGTATGACTCCGGAACAAAAACCTGACTGTTTATCTATTTCAACCTGATACCCCATTTTTCCTCCATGATTTTTTTAAACCAATCCAGTTGTTCTTCTACGCTCATACTTCCGTTGTCCAGCAACAGGGCATCAGGCGCTTTCACCAGGGGATGTGTTTCCCGGTGGGAATCCACGTAATCCCGCTGACGCACGTTGGCCAGCACCTGGGCGAAGGTTGCCTCCATTCCTTTTGCCTTCAGTTCCCGGAGCCTTCGGTCGGCACGGATCTCTGCCGGAGCGGTCATAAAGATTTTCAACTCGGCCCGGGGAAACACGGCAGTCCCGATATCCCTGCCGTCCATAACGATTCCTTTTTTCTCTCCCCGTTTTCTAAGCTGAAAATCCACAAAATCCCGGACAAGCGGGATTTCAGATACCGGACTTACATGAGCTGAAACTTCCATGCTTCGTATTCGCTCTTCCACATCTTTCCCGTTTACATACGTTCGGTTCTGACCTGTTTGCGGATCTTTGACAAAAGTAAGCCTGATATCTTTCAGATGGTCAACGATGGCTTGGGCATTTGGTTTCCCTTCCGGACTTATCCATCCGTGATCCAGGGCGTACAAGGTAACTGCCCGGTATAGCGCTCCGGAATCCAGGTATGTATAATCCATTACCTTGGCAATGGCTTTGGCGAATGTACTTTTTCCCGTAGAAGAGTGGCCGTCTATGGCTATGATGATCTTCTTCATAATGTGACCCAAATGTAAATGAAAATCTCCTATTTGTGAAATTCCCACTATCTTTGTACCCCATAAAAGAGGATGTATGAGAATTTTGATTGTCGATGATGAGAAAAGTATAAGGAATACCCTGAAAGAGATACTGGAGTATGAAAATCATGAAGTAGTACTTGCAGAAAACGGAGAACAGGCACTTTCGGTACTGGAACAGGGAAAGGTCCAAATAGATACGGTTTTTTGCGATATTAAAATGCCGGGCATAGACGGCATTGAAGTGCTGGAAAAAATACAGGAAATGGATTTGGATGCGCCGGTTATCATGATCTCCGGTCACGGCAATATTGATACGGCGGTGGAGTGCATCAAGAAAGGGGCTTACGATTTCATTGAAAAACCTCTGGATTTGAACCGTATCCTGATCACTCTCAGAAATGCCAACGATAAAACCTCTTTGGTTCAGGAAAACAAAAAACTGAAAAAGAAAGATTCCAAAGTCCCTCCGCTCATTGGGCAATCTCCCGCCATAAAACGTATATGGGATATCATAGACAAGGTAGCAGCGACCGATGCAAGGGTGCTTATTACCGGATCCAACGGAACCGGAAAAGAACTGGTGGCACGCTGGCTGCATGAAAAAAGTACACGTTCAAAAATGCCCTTTATTGAAGTCAATTGTGCTGCCATACCGGGAGAACTCATTGAAAGTGAGTTGTTCGGACACGAGAAGGGGTCTTTTACTTCTGCCATAAGGCAACACAAAGGAAAATTTGAACAGGCGGACGGAGGAACCCTGTTCCTGGACGAAATCGGTGACATGTCGTTGGCTGCCCAGGCAAAAGTGTTGCGCGTATTGCAGGAAAACAAAATTACGAGGGTAGGTTCGGACAAAGATATCAACGTGAGTGTAAGGGTGATAGCAGCTACCAATAAGGATCTTGTGGAAGAAATAAACAAAGGCACTTTCCGGGAAGACCTGTATCACCGGCTGAGTGTAATCATCATGCACGTACCTCCTTTGGCTGAACGTAAAGAAGACATTCCGCTTTTAGCTGAATATTTCATGGAACAAATTTGTTCCGAATACGGGATGTCAAAGAGGACCATATCTGCCCGTGCCCTTGAAGAACTCGGGAAACTTAACTGGACAGGAAATGTAAGGGAACTTAGAAATGTTATTGAAAGGCTTATCATTCTCTCTGCAGATAGGATAGAAGAGGAAGATGTGAAAGCTTATGCCGACCCTTTGTTCAAATAACGGGCTGTTTTGGAATCCTTACATTGAAACAGGCTCCTCCCCATTCGGAAGAAGTATAAAATATCTCACCCCTGTATTGTTCTACTATTCCACGGCAAATGGCCAGCCCCAATCCGGTACCTTTGCTTTTTGTGGTAAAGTTGGGTTTGAACAGTTTGTGATAGTTTTCCGGAGAAACTCCCGGGCCGTTGTCGGCAACGCTAATCAGATACGTTTCCCCTTCGTCTTTCAATTGGATGCTGATTACTCCGATGGTTTGTTCCTGAACGGATTGAACGGCATTTGACAACAAATTCACCAGGACGCTGACCCATTGTGTCCTGCGTACTTTTACTAATGCATGGCGGACATCAGATTCAAAATGGATACGTATGTTTTCAAAGGTGGAAAACAATATCATCTGTTCTCTTATCAATGCGTTAAGATCCACATCTACCGGATCTTCAGTATTGAAGCGTGAAAAATTGGAAAATTCAGATGCTGCATTGGATAATATTTCTATTTGCTCCAGAAGCGAGGCAACTATTTTATCAAAGTGCTCCAGCCATTTGGGAGAGCCTTCCTGTTTCAGCCGTATCAGGTGCTGGATGCTCAGTCTCATGGGAGTAAGAGGGTTTTTGATCTCGTGAGCAATTTGCCGGGCCATTTCCCTCCATGCCTGTTCCCTTTCTGATTGTGCCAGACGTTTGGTACTTTCGTTCAAATCGTCTGCCATCTTATTATAAGCATTTACCAAAACCCCCAGTTCATCGTCGGAATTATAATGTATGTGTTCGGGTTGCCGTGTTACATCCAGGCGGCTGATCTTTTCTTCCAGTTCTGCAAGCGGCCTTGTAATCTGATTTGAAAATGTAAAACTGACAAAAACCGCTCCCAGTAATAGAAGCAGGTATAAGTTAACAATGGCGGCCACAATGGAAGAAGTATCCTTGGTAACGTCTGTTTGTCCTGACAGGTAAGGAATGTTGATGTACGCCACCAGATCTCCGTGCGTGTTGTACAAAGGAGCGTACATGGAATAATAGGTAAGCGAGCCTATCCGTTCTGTTTGAATGTATTGCGGCCTTTCTTCCAAGTGCATCATGCGGAACGCTTCCCAGTTCATCCGTGCCCCTAACAGGTGCCTTTCAAAGATTTCCGGCTGGGATGAACGCATAAGTCTTCCGTGAGGATCGTACAGATTGACATGGATTTGTATGTTGGAAGAAAGACGGTTAATCGTATTCATCAATTCAACCACATTTTCCATGGGATCAGGGGTTCGGTCTGCAAAGCGGATATATTCTTCCAAAGAAGCCTTGGCCGCATCCATTTGATCCTGCATTTGCCGGTTGTTTGTTTCTTCGTATAATTTCAGACCGAATCCGATGCTTCCTACAGCCATTAATACAAGGGCCACAACCAGGAGTCCCACCAGTAAGAACGTGATCTTGCGCCGGAATGAATTTCGGGGCAGGTTGATCCTAAGATCGTTTTCCTTCAAAAGACCAAGGGCTACGGCAAAAATCAGTCCGTAGAAAAGGAAAAGGTATGACAGGGACACAAGGTAAGGAACGGGAGTCCTTAAAGGCCGCGATATCGTGAGCACTTTATTCCCCGTTTTGTACATAAAATGAAAGCTCCGGTCTTCTTTCCGTGAACTGAACCCTTCCCGGGGCGGTTCGGAAAGTTTGCTGGCGTAAACGTATTTACCGCTGTTGGAAACCAGCCTGTCGTCAATATACTTGGCGTAAGAATGATCGTAGGGTAATTTGAAACGATCCAGCTGCGAGCGGTCGGATAACAGTGACGGGTACCCCAGCGCATCTTTTATATAACGCGAATCCAGCTCTATATAAAGATCCTGAGATCCGCTGTAACTGTAATAGGTGAAAACGCCTATATAGCTGATATTCCCCAGTTTATTATCTATGTTGTAAAACCGGGAATCTTCCGCAAGGGGCGTCCCGTTGCGTAAAAGTTCACTGTGAAAAAACTGGTAACAGGAAACCGGACGGGGTAATCCTGCCACAATAAGTACGTCTCCCGGTTCGCAAATTGTGATTTGAATCTGGTATTTTTGAAGGAAATCCTGGAAATACGTTTCCCTGATCCGGGACAAGATCAGATCGTAATCCTGCTCCATTTGTATCATAACCGAAAGTATGGGATCTATGGCAATGCGTTCTTCAACACGCCTGAGTTGCATTTCCAGTTCCAGATCCCTTTCTATGGACATTTTCTGTGTCCAGACCTTGTACAGATTCAATTCTTTTTCTTTTCCGTACATGCTGACCGTCAGAAGGCTGTATAAAGCAGCTATGAAAACGAACAGGTAAGTAAACCGGTTCCCGTTAAAAAAAGATGTTCCCGGAATCCTGTTAACAGATAGCAAGGTGCGAATCAACAGGAACAATGAAAGAAACAGCAAAGCCACTGCAACATAGGCCACAATGGTATACCAGGTAATCTCATCCAGTTTGAAAAGTTCCAGAACAATGTTCGAATCCATTGTCAGAGCTTTCAGTGTATGGTGTATCAGTAACAGGATACCGGTGGAAGAAGACACGATCAGTCCGTCTGTAAGTAAACGGAACGGTCTTTTCAGGTTTTGTCTTATGTTTCCCAGATCTGAACGGGCCAGGTAGACGGCCCATGCGCCTATAGACACACAAAGAGTGTTGAGGATCATGGCAGCCAGGGAATTTTCCATGGGGCCTCCTGCAAAAAGGAGTGGCGAAAAGAAAAGAATATCCAGTTGCAGGTATGACGAATAGACGTAGGTAAGGAAACGCAGCATGCATAGGCCGGCTATAAGAGTCATGGCAAAAACCACTTGCCGGTTCCGGAAATAAAACATCAGCATAGCCAGTAAGGCCATTGCTATTGCGATCCAACGGAGGAACACCCCTTCTGAATATGTTTGCATGGATGTGTCGCTCAGGATGGTGAACAACACTCCGTCATCTTTGCCGAAAACGATGAATCCCTCGTCAAGATTTAACGGTACTATGGAGCAATGGCCGGGCAATCTCAGATCCCTGTTGACCCTGGATTCCACAAAATTGTTGCTGAAAGGGAAATCGGTCCTGATCAGGATACCGGTGATTATAGTAACCTCCTCCCCGGAGTATGCCCTGACAACATACCAGGCACTGCCAAGATTCAGATACTGTTCTGTCTGATCCACTCCTGACAACGGTTGATGCATGCTTGTGTTCCTGGAAAAAAAGGAAAAATTGGGGAACATGGCCCCCGGGCTGTAACTGTCGTTAATGATGGGGAAGGTGTTGATCCAGGAAATCAGGCTGTCCTTATAATACTTATAGATGACCATGTCCTGATCCACATCTTTGCCTGAGAGATCCGCAACGGCTTCCTTTTCCAGTTCACGCAAAGCAACTGCCTCAATGGTATTTTGTTTGCGGTGTATGACTTTTTCCACATTTACCAATCGCATCATGCGACGGTTGTGTGATGTCAGTTCAAAAAAAGACAATACCAGGCATAACACCGAAATGATCAGTGGTATAAGGAATTTTCTCTTCCGTATCTTTTCCGGCAGTGTCGGTATCTTCATTCGTGGTGGTAGGCTTCTCCCTTAATGATCGTAAAACATCTGTAAAATTGTTCCATACACAATAAACGTACCAATTGGTGCGGAAAAGTCAGAGAAGACAAAGACCACGTCTCCTGTGCCCTTTCCCTTACCTGGTTTGAAAATCCGTATGGTCCACCCACAGCAAAAACAAGCGTGCGGGTTCCTTTTTGCATGTGTTGTTCAATTTGGAACGACATTTGCTTGGATGTACAAGTGCTGCCCTTCTCGTCAAAAAGTACCAGATGGTCTCCCGGTTTGATGTTTTTTAACAGCAAAAGGCCTTCTTTCTCTTTGATCTGTTGGCAGGACAATGAAGAAGTGTTCTTTACATCGGGCAATTCCAAACGCGTAAAACGAACGTAGTGACCCAATCGTTTTTCATAGTCCAGGATGCCTTCCAGCAGGTACTTTTCCTGCGTTTTGCCAATGCAAAGCAACACCATGTTCATTAGACAAAAGTAAGAAATTATGTGTAACTTGCCGTTGATTTAAGTTATTGTTATGATTAGGAAGACGATCTTTTCCCTGTTACTGGCATCTTTTTGCGTGATCATTCCATATACTGCATATTCCCAGGATGATGAATCAAAAATCCTGTTTACTTCCATTGGAGACGATCTGAAAAGCGGTGATGCAGCCGTGTTTTCTAAATGGTTTGCCGAAGATATGGAAGTAGATGTGTTGGGCAATGCGGGTGTGTGCAGCCGCAGCCAGGCAAGACAGCTGATGAAAAATTTCTACGAAAGATATACTCCCAAATCATTTTCAATTGTTCATACGAGCGGATCCCTTCCCATGCGCTATTGCATAGGAAACATGATAGCAGGCGGAGAACGTTTCCGGGTCACCCTGTTTGTCAAATCCCAAAGAGAAACCCATCACCTGCAGCAAATCCGGATAGAAAAAGACTGATCTATTTTTGTCTCATGAAGATCTGTACGGGGGTTCCGGAAAAATCAAAATGCGACCTGAGTTTGTTTTCCAGAAAACGTTTGTAATTTTCACGAACGTATTGGGGCAAATTGCAGAAAAACGCGAACGAAGGGCATGGTGTCGGCAACTGCGTTATGTATTTGATCTTGACAAATTTTCCTTTGTATGCAGGCGGCGGATAATTTTCAATTTCCGGCAGCATCACTTCATTGAGCCGCGAGGTGGGAATGCGTCGCGATCTGTTTTCAAATACTTTAGTGGCAGCATCCAACACATTCATGATGCGTTGTTTTTTTACCACAGAAGTAAAAATGACCGGAACATCATTGAAGGGAGCCAGACGTTCCCGGATGTTTTTTTCGTACTCTTTGAGCGTATTGGTTTCTTTTTCAATGATATCCCATTTATTCACTGCGATCACACAACCTTTTTTATTCCGTATTATGAGCTGAAATATATTCATATCCTGGGATTCTACCCCCAAGCTGGCATCCAGCATCAGAATGCAGACATCTGAATACTCGATGGCCCTTATGGCTCTCATGGAAGAGTAAAATTCCAGATCTTCCTTTGTTTTTGTTTTTTTTCTCAAACCGGCCGTGTCTACCAACATAAAATCATGACCGAATTTATTGTATCGGGTTGTTATGGCATCCCGTGTGGTTCCCGCAAGCGGGGTGACAATGTTTCGTTCTTCTCCCAGAAAAGCGTTTGTCAGGGACGATTTCCCCACATTAGGCCTTCCCACTATGGCGATATGCGGTATTTCGTGTTCTTCCTCCGGAGACATATTCTGAGGCAGCATTTCCAGTACTTTATCCAAAAGATCTCCCGTTCCGCTGCCGCTCACGGCAGCTATCGATACAGGATCTCCCAGACCCAGTGCATGAAATTCAAAAGTGTCGTAGATTTTGCCTCCGTGATCAACCTTGTTCACGGCAACGATTACGGGTTTGTCCGATTTTCTGAGAATCCGGGCAATGCTCTGATCGTAATCGGTTATCCCTGTCTGGACGTCAACCACAAAAATCACGGCATCTGATTCCTCTATGGCAAGCATTACCTGTTTGCGGATCTGTTCTTCAAAGATATCATCTGTATTTTCGGCATAACCACCCGTGTCAATAACGGAAAACTCCTTGCCGTTCCAGTCTGTTTTTCCGTAATGGCGGTCACGGGTCACACCGGCGGTCTGATCCACTATCGCCTGGCGTTTTCCTACCAGCCTGTTGAATAAAGTGGATTTTCCCACATTAGGTCTGCCTACAATCGCTACAATGCTCATTTTTTTCTTTTTTCAGTAAATTTCGTTCTTCCTGGTTGGGACATCGGATACCCCGGTCCTTCATGTTTTTATTCCGGCCTATGGAAGAATCCGGAAATTTTCCGTTTTTTCTAATAATTAAGGCAATACTCATACCGGTGATCCCAAGGGCCAGTACAGCAAGTGTTAGCAGGAAAACGGTCATGAGTTATACCTTAAACACTTGTATTCAGGGAGTAAGGGATGATCTGTGACTGCCAAAAGGGGCGGAAGCTGATGCCCTTTAAAAGCACTTTGTTTGACCTTCCGGGCAACCCAGGCCGCTTTTTCTGTTCCTCCGCCACCCAGTGTGGTATCATTGGCAGAGCGGCCTTCTTCAATGAGTCCGTACAAAATGGGGTCCAGCTCATCGTATTCGGGCATGGTGTCACTGTCTTTCTGGTCTATGTGCAACTCGGCGGAAGGTTCTTTATTGATGGTATGTGCCGGTATACGTTCCCCGTCCCTGTTCAGGTACGCGGCAAGATCGTAAACATCCGTTTTGTAAATATCCCCGATCACCATCAGAGCTCCGACCAGATCTCCGTACAATGTTCCGTACCCCATGGCCAATTCGCTTTTATTGCTTGTGTTGAGGACCAAATGTCCCTTTTTATTGGAATAGGCCATCAGCAGTACGGCACGGATCCGTGCCTGGATATTCTCCTCGGTAACATCATGCGGTGCGTGATCAAAGACAGGGGCCAATTCACGTACAAATTTGTGAAATATAGGGTCTATGGGTATGATGTTATAAGCGATTTCACTGAGTGTGCATAATTTCAGGGCATCTGTCAGGGAATGAACCGTAGAATATGGTCCGGGCATCATCAGTCCGTGTACATTTTCTTTACCCAGGGCATCCTGTGCCAGGCAAGCCACAACAGCGGAATCAATTCCCCCTGAAAGCCCCAGTACAGCCTTTTCTTTACCGGCTTCATGAAAAAATTGCCTGATCCCGTGGGTCAGTATATTGTAGATTTCTTCTGACGTTTTCATTACAGCGTGAATTTACTGCTGATTGACTGGTAATTGTAAACCTTGTTTATAATATCGGCAAATTCACGTGCGATGGAAAGCACTTTGATTTTGCTCTTGTCTACGTTTGGATCCGAACATAAGGGTATGGTATCGGTTACGATCACTTCCTCCAGGGCGGAATTGGCTATCGTATTGTATGCCAATCCTGAAAGCACCGGGTGGGTAGCCATTGCCCGAACACTGCGGGCCCCTTTGGACATCATCATTTCCGAAGCTCTGGCGATCGTTCCGGCCGTGTCAATCATGTCGTCCAGAATGATAATATTTCTGTCCTTAACGTCACCGATGGCAGTCATACTTCCCACTACATTGGCTTTTTCCCGTGATTTATGACAAATGATCAGCGGACATTCAAGTTTTCTGGAATAAGCATTGGCTCGTTTGGCGCCTCCCATGTCGGGAGCTGCAACGGAGAGATTCTCCAGGTTCAGGTTCTTGATATATGGCACAAAAACCGAGCTTGAATACACATGATCAACAGGAAAGTCAAAGAATCCCTGGATCTGGTCTGCATGCAGGTCCATGGTCATGACACGGTCACAACCTGCCGCTTCCAGTAAGTTTGCCACCATCTTGGCACCGATCGAGACCCTTGGTCTGTCTTTGCGGTCCTGCCTGGCCCATCCGAAATAGGGAATTACGGCTATCACTTTATAAGCCGAGGCTCTTTTGGCCGCGTCGATGGTCAGCAGTAATTCAAAGAGGTTGTCAACCGGGGGAAAAGTGGATTGAATGATAAAAATTGTGGAACCTCTGACGCTTTCGTCAAAAGCCGGTTGAAACTCACCGTCGCTGAACACCGTAACCGATGACAGTCCCAGGGGCATACCCAGGTGAGAGGCAATACGTTCGGCAAGATATCGGGATCCGCGGCAGGAGAAGATTTTAAATAAATGCAGATGATCCATTGTCCCTTAGGTTAGATGGGGCAAAGATAATAAGAAAATGGACAATCACCCGTTTTCCTCGAGTACAGATTCCATATATTCCAGAAGTTCTTCTCTGCCCCAAGCCGTTTTGGAAGATGCGGCAAATATCGGGGGAAGGGGTTCCCAATATTGGGACAAGGTTTCATGAAACGCATCGGTTTGATTTTGCAAAGCCGTTTTGGATAATTTGTCCGCTTTTGTCAGCACCAACGCAAAAGGAATTTGCCATGAACCCAGTTTTAAAAGAAATTCCAGATCGATTTTCTGCAACGGATGCCTGCAATCCAAAAGTACAAAAAGCAGCACCATTTGAGGAGTGTGCTGTATGTAATTCCGGATCATGATTTCAAGACTTGCCCTGAGTGTTTTGGAAATTTTGGCGAACCCGTAGCCGGGAAGGTCTGTAATGATCCATTTTCCGTTAATCAGAAACTTATTGATGCATTGTGTTTTTCCCGGTGTGGACGAGGTGTGTGCCAGTCCTTTTGTTTTGCATAACATGTTGATGAGGGAAGATTTTCCCACATTGGATCTTCCAATGAATGCAAATTCAACCGGGGCCTCTGCAATAAGTCCTTCTGTTTTGGTAAAGCTTCCCAGGAATGTGGCCTGATTTATTTCCATGAGGCTAAGATAACGTTTTTCTGAGATTTTAACGTAAATTTGTAACATGGAGAGGTTGGATCTGATTGATTTGCAAAAGCGTTTGGAACAAGCTGTTAATGACGCTTTTAAAGAGCCCTGCTGGGTGCGGGCTGAAATTAACAGGATGGATGTGCGTAACGGCCACTGCCACCTGGAGCTGGTCCAGAAAGAACCTCAAACAGACAGACTGCTTGCTAAAGCACAAGCTGTAATCTGGGCCGGTGTTTTTTCCATGCTCGGACCTTTCTTCAGAACAACTGCCGGCATGGAGCTTCGTGCAGGATTACAGGTGTTGTTATGCGTGGAACCCCGTTTCCACGCACTCTATGGAATGAGCCTGGTTGTGAGTGATATAGATCCTTCCTATACATTGGGAGGGCTGGAGATGGAAAGACGCAAAACGCTGGAACGGCTTGAAAAAGAAGGCATCCTTAACATGAACAGGGAATTGCCTTTTCCACGCCTGCCGCGAAGACTGGCCGTCATATCTTCCCCTACGGCAGCAGGATACCAGGACTTTACCAATCACCTGGAGGCTTCCTCTTTTGGGTTCATTTTACGGTTGTTTCCGGCACTTATGCAGGGAAGCGAAGCTCCCGAAAGCATCATAAAGGCCATGGAACAGGTGGCCGATGCTTCAGTTCCTTTTGATCTGCTGATCCTGATAAGGGGGGGAGGTGCCGTTGCTGACCTGCATTGTTACGACAATTACGATCTGGCTGCTCACATAGCGCAGTTCCCACTGCCGGTAATTACCGGGATTGGCCATCAAAGAGATACCCACATAGCAGACAGGGTAGCTGCTTTATCGCTGAAGACCCCCACAGCAGTAGCGGATTTTTTGGCAGGCCTGATGGAACAGGAAGAAGACAGCCTTATCCAATTGTCTCACCGGCTGGAACGTGCCGTCCACAACCGTATCAGTCGCGAAAAGCAAGATCTGCTGCATATGATAAAAGACATTAAAGGTGCCGTCAGATGGCTAATACAGCAGCATACCCATACATTGGACATACTGGAGGAGCGCATTCGCAAAAACAATCCGCTGACATTGCTGGAAAAAGGCTATTCCCTGACATTGTGTGCGGGAAGAACCGTACGCGATGCATCCGCGCTCAAAGCCGGTGACAAAGTACATACCGTCCTTAGAAAAGGGGCTTTTGATGCAACGGTGGAAAATATTGAACAATAATCCTATATGAAAAAGAAAACAGAGCTGAGTTACGAACAGGCAAGGGAAGAACTGGACATACTGGTCTCATCGTTGGAACAACCGGATGCTGATCTGGGGATGATTTCAGCAAAAGTGAAAAGGGCTTTGGAACTGGTTTCCTATTGCAGGGATTATTTACATCAGGTTCAGGAAGATGCAGAAAAAACACTTGATTCGAATGAAAAGGAATAACATTCGTTTGTTGATTCCGGCAACAATACTGCTTCTTATGGCAGTTGTTCAGCCGCTGGAAGGTCAGGAACGTCTGAAACTATCGAAAACCGATACACTTTCCCATCCGCTGTTATCCCTGCTAAAAGAATCTGCATCCCAGGTGTTTCACGATCCTTCCCCTCCTCGTTTTGTAATGATTGACAGCACGGGAAAATATCTTTTCGGAATGGGCGGGTATGTTTCCTGTTACGCATATTACGACGGAACAGGCTTTTTGTCCAGGGACATGGTCACTGCTTTGATCCCCATGGACCATTCTTCCCTGCGCAGTGGCCGCTTCAGCCTGGATGCAAGCAATTCCAGGATTTTCTTTCAACTCATAGGAGATACTCCTTTAGGGAAAGTGCAGGCTTATATTGAAGGCGGTTTTTCTGCCCAGGGGAATACTTTTTCCATGAAACATGCCTACCTGTCAGTAAAACATCTGTTGATAGGGCAGACCTGGAGTAATATCATGGACCTGAAAGCATCTCCGGCTACCGTGGACGGAGAAGGCCCTTCGGGGTTGAACGGACTCAGGCAGCCGCAGATACGTTACGGATGGATGTGGACTAACGGATTCAGGTTCTTCGCATCCCTGGAAGACCCGGAAATAACCATGCTGGATGTACCTGAAAATATGGTGTTGGAAGATGTGCAGATCATGGGACAACGTTTCCCGGATTTGATACTTTCCACGGGGTACGACAGACCCAAATGGCATATGCAGCTGGCCGGTGTTTTACGTTTTATGGAGAAACAGAGGGGATACGGACTTGCCCTGTCCGGTCACATGGACCTGACGCCGCGTGATGTAATTATGTTCCAGGCCACAGGCGGTGCGGGTATAGGGCATTATATCCAGGACCTCGGAGGGTTGGGTTATGATGTTTTTATAAATGAAAGCGGAGATTTGGATAAGATCAGGGCTCTGGGTTATTACGCCGCCTGGGAACACCATTGGAACGCCAGGTGTTTTACCGGATTGGTTTATTCCGCTGTTCATGTTGAGCCGTACAAGAATGCTCCGGATTATTTTTACCGGAAAACAAATTATGCTGCCATAAATACTTTCTGGACAGTCTACAAGCACGGAATGCTTGGAATTGAAGCCATATATGGCGACCGGAAAGATCATGACGGCCGGAAAGGATATACATGGCGACTGAATTGCATGTTGCGTTATAATTTTTGACGATGGAAAATCTTGAAATCTGGGAACAGGATCCCTATCTGAAACCTTTCAAACCCGTTATATGGAGGCGGCACCAGATGCGTCTGGAAAAAGCGCTGGTTTTACAAGGGTCGTACGAGAGGTTCTGTGACGTTTTTAACAACCACTTGTATTACGGTATTCATAAAACGCCCGGAAAATGGATTTGCCGGGAATGGGCTCCCAATGCAAGTGCTATATACCTGATAGGAGAATGCAACGGTTGGAAAAAGGATCCTTCCTATGCCTTCAGACCGGTTGGAATGGGGAACTGGGAGCTGGAACTGCCCGGGGAAGCCTTGCAGCACGGACAGTTGTACAAATGGCTCATGGAATGGCCCGGCGGATCGGGCGAACGCCTTCCCGCTTATGCCCGGCGTTGTGTTCAGGATCCGGAAACCAAGATATTCTCTGCCCAGGTATGGGACCCCCGCACTCCGTACAAATGGAAACATAAGAATCCGCCCCGGGTAAAAAACCCGTTAATATACGAGGCTCATATTGGTATGAGCGGTGAAGAACCTTCTGTTGCGGACTTTGATTGGTTCCGGAAAAAAGTATTGCCCCGGATTGCAAAGCTCGGATACAATACACTGCAGCTGATGGCTATCCAGGAACATCCCTACTACGGTTCGTTCGGATACCAGGTTTCCAACTTTTATGCCGTTAGTTCACGTTTCGGCACTCCGGAAGGGTTAAAAAAACTGGTAGACAACGCACATGCCCTGGGTATTGCAGTCATACTTGACCTGGTACATTCCCATGCCGTAAAAAACGAAATTGAGGGCCTCAGCCGCTTTGACGGAACGTATGACCTGTATTTTCATGCAGGTCCCAGGGGGGAACACAATTTATGGTCTTCCCGTTGTTTTGATTACGGCAAGGGCTCCGTTATGCATTTTCTTCTTTCCAACGTAAAATACTGGCTGGAAGAATACCGTTTGGACGGGTTCCGTTTTGACGGAGTTACTTCCATGATGTATTACGATCATGGTCTCGGCAGGGCCTTTACCGAATACGGGCACTACTTTGACGGCAACCAGGACGAGGATGCCATCACATACCTGGGTTTGGCCAATAAACTGATACACGATTGCAATCCCAATGCCGTTACAGTTGCCGAAGACGTAAGCGGTATGCCTACACTGGCCTATCCTTTTGAAAAAGGAGGCATTGGATTTGATTTTCGAATGAGCATGGGTGTTGCCGATAACTGGATCAAATGGATCAAAGAAGTCAAAGACGAAGACTGGCATGTAGGTGATATTTTTTACGAACTGACCAACAAACGCAAAGACGAACATACGATTTCCTACGCAGAATGCCACGATCAGGCTTTGGTGGGAGATAAGACCGTTATATTCAGGCTTATAGATAAAGAAATGTATACTTCTATGAGCAAAGACATACAATCGCTTGTGGTAGACAGGGGAATGGCCTTGCATAAAATCATTCGCCTGCTATCACTGGCAACCGCAGGAGACGGATACCTCAATTTTATGGGTAACGAATTCGGCCATCCGGAATGGATAGATTTTCCAAGGGAAGGCAACGGGTGGAGTTATCATTACGCCCGCCGGCAATGGTCTCTTGCCGATAACGGTCTGTTACGCTACGGACAGCTTGAAAATTTTGACAGGGATATGATCACGCTGGCCGGGGCACAAAATTTGTACGACAATGCCCCGCGTCCTGTAGTACAGGATATCGGATCACAGGTTTTGGCCTTCGAAAGGGGACGGTTGCTCTTTGTTTTCAACCTTAGTCCTAGCGGGTCATACAAAGATTACGGAATGGAAGTCCATCCGGGTAAATACCGATGCATATTGGATACAGATGATCCCTTGTACGGCGGATTTGGAAGAAATGACAAAGAAACCGTCCATTTTACGATTCCCCAGAGAGGTACAAATGTCCTCTTCCTGTACCTGCCCGCACGCAGTGCAATGGTATTTAATAGAGAATAAATTAGTATCTTGCAAGGTTATGCAATAACAAAAAAACTATGGCATATTTACAGTTCAATAAACACGAATTGGGAAACCTGGAGTATTCACTGCCCCGGGAAATTCTGGCAACAAACCGTGCCGGAGGATACCTCAACACCACGCTGGTTGGATGCAATACCCGGAAATATCACGGATTGTTCGTAGTGCCCGTTGACGAACTGGGCGGAGGCAGTTATGTCCTTTTGTCTACTTTGGATGAAACACTCATTCAGCACAACCAGGCCTTTAACCTGGGCATTCACCGTTACCCCGGAATATACGAACCTCGCGGGCATAAATATATTATTGATTTTGAGATAGACAGAAGCATTGTGCTGACATACAGGATCGGTGGCATGATCTTTCGCAAAGAAATGGTTTTCCTGCATAACAAAGAACAATTGCTGATCCGGTATACTCTTTTGGAGGCTCATTCACCCACGACATTGAGACTTAAACCATTTCTAGCTTTCCGTAACATTCACGAATTAACATATGCCAATCTGACAGCAGACATTTTTCATACCAACGTGGAAAAAGGGGTGGGATATCGTTTGTACAAAGGGTTCCCCCGTCTTTATATGCAGCTGAATGTTCAAAATGAGTTCATCAGGTATCCGGACTGGTATAAAAATATTGAATACCTGCAGGAAAATGCCCGTGGTTATGAACATCACGAAGACCTTTTTGTCCCCGGATATTTTGAATGTCCCATACGCAAAGGGCAAAGCATTGTCTTTTCCGCGTCGCTTGTCCCGGCCAATCCTGTCCGGCTTAAAACCATATTTACCAATGAAATAGCAAAAAGACCATCGCGGGATTCATTCCGGGATTGTCTGAAACTTTCGGCTTCCCAGTTTTTGATCAACAGGCACGGAAAAACAAGGGTTATTGCCGGATATCCCTGGTTGGGAGAATGTGCCAGGGATACGGCCATGGCACTTCCGGGTTTGACACTGGCAGCCGACAATGCTGACAACTGTGTGTTTACTTCTGCAATGGACACACTGATAGCTGACCGGACACATTTGTACCGGTCTGCCGATGGCCCCTTATGGATCTTCTGGACATTGCAGCAGTATCTGGCGGTTACGGGAAACAGGAAATCTTTATGGCATTCTTACGAAACCTTTCTCAAAGAGGTGTTGCGTAAATACAAGAACGGCACGGATACCGTACAAATGCATGCCAACGGTTTGATATGGGCAGAAAAAGAAGGGACTGCACTTACTTGGATGGATGCCTATATTGAAGGAAACCCGGTTACCCCCCGTGCCGGATACGCGGTGGAAATTTGCGCCCTTTGGTACAATGCCGTATGTTTTGCATTGGAACTTGCCCGGGACAACGGGGACAAGGAGTTTGAAAATGAATTCAGGGACATCCCCGAACTGATCAAGGAAAACTTCTTACCCACTTTCTGGTGTGAATCGCTGTCGCAGCTGGCAGATTACGTGGACCGGGAAGGACAGAATATTTATACCAGGCCTAATCAGTTGTTTGCCTGTTCCTTGCCTTATACTCCGCTCAACGACGAAAAGATCAATACCGTACTGGAAATATGTACCAAAGAATTGCTTACTACACGCGGTCTTAGAACATTATCCCCAAAAAATCCGTTATTTGAAGGTCACTACGAAGGGGACCCCGTGAAAAGAACGACAGCATACCACCAGGGATCCGTTTTCCCCTGGCTGCTGGGTCATTATATGGATGCGCAATTCCGTCTTCACGGCAAAGCATTCGCTTCTTGTGCCAGGGATATCATTCATGTTTTTGAAGAAGACATAGCCGAGCATGGTGTAGGTTCCATTGCCGAGTTGTACGACGGCAATCCGCCTCACCGCCCGCACGGATGCATTTCGAACGCCCGCAGTGTTGCCGAATTGTTACGAATAATGAAGATCATAGAAAAATACAGAAAACTATGAAAGTATTAATGTTCGGATGGGAGTTTCCCCCGCATATAGCCGGCGGACTGGGCACTGCCTGTGACGGCCTTACACGGGGACTGGCAAAACAGCAGGTTGAAGTGCTGTTTGTAATGCCGTCTGCCTCGGGAGATGAGGATCAGACAGCCGTTCGTATAATCAATGCAAGCGACGTGGCCGCTTTTCATACCAAACAGGAAGCTCGCCGGATCTTTGATAAAGTGCAATTCCTCAAAGTAACATCCAACCTGATCCCTTACCTGGGGCCCGATGAATTTGAAGAAAAAGTTGATCTGGAAAGGGAAAAGGAATGGAATGAATTCAGGATCTCATTCGGACAGAAATACCAGTTTTCCGGTAAATACGGAAAAAACCTGATGGAAGAAGTCATGCGCTATTCCCTGGTAGCTGCCGCCATAGCCCGGCAAAACCAATTTGACGTGATCCATGCGCACGATTGGCTTACCTACATGGCCGGGATCGCTGCCAAACGCGTATCCGGAAAGCCATTGGTCATACACGTTCATGCCACAGAATTTGACCGTTCAGGGGAAAACATAAATACACAGGTTTATGACCTTGAAAAAAGAGGTATGGAAGCGGCAGACAAAGTGATAGCCGTGAGTCATCTCACGCGCAACACCATTATAAACCGTTACCATATTGATCCTGAAAAGGTGATAACCGTTCACAATGCCGTTGATTTCAGTACACGTGAGCAACGGGAGATCACACGCGGCGTGCCTGAAAAAATTGTCACGTTCCTGGGAAGAATCACTTTCCAGAAAGGTCCTGAATATTTCATAGAAGCAGCCTACAAAGTGCTGCAGAAAACCAAAAACGTCCGGTTTGTCATGGCAGGCAGCGGGGATATGTTCAACCGGGCTGTCCGTCGTGTGGCAAAACTGGGAATCTCCCCGAATTTTCATTTTACCGGTTTCCTGAAGGGTGAAGATGTCAAGAACATGTTCGCATATTCGGATGTCTACGTAATGCCTTCGGTCTCTGAACCATTCGGAATATCACCATTGGAAGCCATGCGGGCCAACGTGCCAACGATCATATCCAAACAATCCGGAGTGGCCGAGGTCTTGCATCACGCTATAAAAGTAGATTTCTGGGATGTGAATGCACTGGCCGATGCCATTTACGGGCTGCTTACCTGGCCCGCCCTTTCTGCCATGACCGTGAGATGCGGTCTGGAAGAAGTCAACGCTCTTAAGTGGGACAATGCCGCTCTGAAGGTCAGGGAAATCTACGAATCCGTTACCCGGGAAAAATCAAAAATCCAATAATATGAAAAAGACACTTTGCTTGTACTTTCAGGTGCATCAACCCTACAGGTTACGTCAATACAGGTTTTTTGACATAGGTAAGAACCACGACTATTTTGATGATTTTGCCAACAAGACCATCATGTCGCGGGTGGCTGACCGCTGCTACGTGCCGGCCAACCGGCTGATGCTGGATTTGATAAAAAAATACGACGGTGCCTTTCGGGTCGCCTTTTCCGTAAGCGGGATCGCCCTGGAACAAATGGAGCAATTTGCTCCCCGGGCGCTGGATTCTTTCCGGGAGCTGGCAAAGACCGGCTGTGTGGAATTTCTTGCCGAGACTTACTCCCATTCCCTGTCATCTTTGATTTCTCCAAAAAAATTCCGGGACCAGACCACCATGCATGTGAAAGCAGTGGAAAAATATTTCGGACAAAAGCCGACCGCATTCAGAAATACCGAGCTGATCTACTCGGACACCATCGGAGAAATGGTATCCGGAATGGGGTTCAGCACCATGCTGACAGAAGGTGCGCGTCATATAATGGGATGGAAAAGCCCGAATTATCTTTATGTCAACGCACTGAATCCCAAATTGAAATTGCTTCTGAGAAATTTCAGGCTTAGTGATGACATCGCTTTCCGTTTTTCAGACAAAAACTGGGGAGACTGGCCGCTTACGGCTGAAAAATACGCTTCCTGGATAGCAGGTACACTGGAAAAAGACGATATCCTGAATATTTTTATGGATTATGAAAGTTTTGGAGAACACCAGAAGGCTTCTTCCGGGATATTTGACTTCCTGAAGGCTTTACCTGGAATGGTGTTGAATCATTCCAACCTTGAAATTCTTACTCCTACACAAGCTGCAACAAAACACCAGCCCATTGCTCCCCTGAACGTTCCTTATGCCATTTCCTGGGCAGATGAGGAACGGGATATCAGCGCCTGGCTGGGAAATGAGCTGCAAAAAGAAGCTTTTGAAAACTTATACAAGATAGAGAACCAGGTCAGGGAAAGCAACGATGAGAGACTGCAGCGTGATTTTCGCAGGCTGCAGGCAAGTGACCATTTTTATTATATGTGTACCAAATTCTTTTCGGACGGGGATGTACATAAATATTTCAATCCTTACGATACCCCGTACGAGGCATTTATTAATTATATGAACGTGCTGAGCGACATTACGCTGCGCACTACTAAAAAGAAAGTATGAAGAGTGAATTGAATCTTAGTCCCGATTATTTGTTTGAAGTGAGTTGGGAAGTCTGCAACAAGGTTGGAGGAATCCACACCGTAATTGCAACCAAGGCGTTGAATATGTCAAAAGAGATGGAAAACAGGCATATTCTCATAGGCCCTGATGTCTGGAGGGAAACAAAACAAAATCCCGAGTTCCTGGAAGATCCCCGGTTATTGCGTTCATGGAGAGACCGTGCCGCACAGGAAGGGCTCAGGATAAGGGTGGGACGCTGGAATGTTCCGGGAAATCCCATAGCCGTACTGGTAGATTTCTCATCGTATATATCAAGAAAAGACGAAATCTTTACCGAGTTCTGGAAAAAATACAAACTGGATTCGATCAGTGGACAGTGGGATTACATTGAACCCGCATTGTTCGGGTATGCATCCGGGATCGTCATAGAGAGTTTTGTGCGCTTTAACCTGGCTCCCCATCACAAAAGTGTGGCACAGTTCCACGAGTGGATGACCGGAATGGGCCTGTTGTACCTGAAATCCGTGAAGATTCCGGTTGCCACTGCCTTTACCACACATGCCACTGTTGTGGGTCGTTCCATTGCCGGCAACATGCTGCCCCTGTACAATAACATGGAAATGTACAATCCGGCTGAAAAGGCCCGTGAATACAACATAATTGCCAAACATTCGCTGGAAAAGACAGCCGCTTCCAACGCAGATGCCTTTACTACTGTCAGTGACATCACTGCCCGGGAGTGCCTCCATTTTTTGGAAAAGAAAGTGGATATTGTAACTCCCAACGGATTTGAAAACAGCATAACTCCCAAAGAGGACGTATTTGAAGAAACCCGTCAACAGGGTAGGCAAAAGTTGCTGGAGACGGCCTCACGCATGTTGCACCGGGATGTAGACCCGAATGCCTTTCTGGTAGGAATCAGCGGTCGCTATGAATACAAAAACAAAGGGATAGATGTTTTTCTGGAAGCCTTGGCAATGCTGGACAGGGAGCGGGGATCCGTTGACCGCGAGATCCTGGCCTTTCTTATGATTCCGGCTTACCATAAAGGCCCCAGGAAAAATTTTGACGATCCGTTTACCACTCATATTCTGAATGAGCCGGAATACGATCCGGTACTCAATGTCTTGCGGGAGCAGAATTTATGGAACTCGGAAAAAAACCATGTCAAAGTGTTTTTTATTCCCAGTTACCTTAACGGGGATGACGGACTGATTAATAAGACTTATTATGAATTGCTTATAGGTCTGGACCTTTCCATATTCCCGTCTTATTACGAGCCATGGGGATATACTCCTCTGGAAAGCCTTGCCTTCCGTGTGCCTACCGTTACAACATCCCTGGCAGGCTTTGGCCTGTGGGTTGACAAGATGTACAAGCAGGAACATCCTTCCATTGAGATCATTCACCGCGACGACAACAACCACGAATCTGTTGTCAGGGATGTAGCGGCTGTTGTAAGGAAGATGAGTCTTTTAACTCCGCAGGAAGCAGAAAAAATCAAAGAAAACGCAAGGGATGTTTCTACGATTGCCTTATGGGACAACCAGCTGAAATATTACAGAAAAGCCTATGCCATTGCACTTGAAAAAATTGTGGAGAACATGGGCGCTTTTCCTGTCAAGAGAGATGAATGTTCCACTTTGCACAGGGATATACTCAGATCCGCACCTACCTGGTCGCCTGTGACCATCCAGAAACAGCTGCCGCAAAGGCTGCTCTTTTTGGAAGTGTTGTCCAGAAATCTGTGGTGGTCGTGGAATCAGGATGCCCGAAAGCTTTTTTCCGGGATCGATCCCGAACTATGGCGCAAGGTGGAAAAAAATCCCATCGTATTACTTGATAAAATTTCCTATAAGAAATACAAAGCCCTGGAAAAAAACAAAGTGTTCCTGGAGCAGTTGGACAGCGTAGAAAAACGTTTTAATGAATATATGAACTCCCGGAAGGAAATGAAAGGGCCCCGGATTGCTTATTTCAGCATGGAATACGGTCTGGACTGGACCTTGAAGATCTATTCCGGTGGTCTGGGTATTTTGGCCGGGGATTACCTGAAAGAATCTTCAGACAAGGCCGTTCCCATTACCGGCGTGGGACTGTTATACCGGTACGGTTATTTCCGTCAATTCCTCTCGGCACAGGGAGATCAGGTCAGCGACAGGGAAGTGATAGATTTTCAGAAAATACCTGTAATTCCGGTTAGGGACAGCCGGGACAACTGGACAACCATAAGCATCGCATTTCCCGGAAGGAATGTTTATGCAAGGATTTGGCGTGTAGACATTGGCAAAACATCGCTGTATCTGCTGGATACCGATTTTGAAGACAACCTGCCCGAAGACCGTCCCATCACCCACCAACTCTATGGAGGAGACTGGGAAAACAGGCTCAAACAGGAATTGCTTCTGGGAGTTGGAGGTATACGGGCACTGCGTGCTTTGGGGATAGATGCAGACATTTATCACTGCAATGAAGGACACGCTGCTTTTACCGGGCTGGAACGTATCCGTGAGTATGTGGTTGAAGAAAATCTGTCTTTTGAAGAGGCCAGGGAAGTGGTAAGGGCATCATCGCTCTTTACCACGCATACACCGGTTCCTGCCGGACACGATGCCTTTACCGAGGACATGTTGCGTCCCTACTTTTCTCATTACCCGGACAGGCTCAAAACATCCTGGGAAACCCTTATGTCATTGGGCAAATCTGTTGCCTGTGAAGTACATGAGAAATTCTCCATGAGTTTCCTTGCGGCCAACCTGTCCCAGGAGATCAACGGAGTAAGCAAGCTGCATGGTCATGTAAGCAGGGAGATACTCAATCCCCTTTGGCCCGGATACCTTCCTCAGGAATCCCATGTGGATTATGTAACCAACGGGGTGCATTACCATACGTGGACTGCGTCTGAATGGAAGCAGGTCCATTCCCGGGTTTTCGGCCCGGACTTCGGTACCCATCATTATGACAGAGACTGCTTCAAGGAATTTGTAAACGTCAGTGACAATGAAGTCTGGGAAGTTCGCAATAAGCTTCGAGCTAAGCTTATGGACAGGATCATAGCTGCGTTGTCGAGCACGGAAAAGGCCCCTGAGTTTTATTCTCCCCGGGACGTGGTCTCTATTCGGGCCGCGCTGAGCAAAGACATCCTCACAATAGGTTTTGCCCGTCGCTTTGCCACCTATAAAAGGGCACATCTGTTGTTTACCAACCTGGATCGTCTGGACGCACTGGTAAACAATCCCAAACGTCCGGTACAGTTCCTTTTTGCAGGAAAAGCACACCCACACGACAAAGCCGGTCAGGACCTCATTAAACGAATTGTTGAAGTCTCCCGAATGCCCCGTTTTATGGGAAAAGTACTTTTTCTGCCCAATTACAACATGGAAATGGCCAAACGCCTGGTACAGGGAGTGGATGTATGGATGAATACGCCTACCCGTCCTTTGGAAGCCTCCGGTACAAGCGGAGAAAAGGCTTCTTTGAACGGTGTCATGCATTTCAGCGTTCTGGACGGATGGTGGGTGGAAGGATATCGGCCGGGAGCCGGCTGGGCCCTGTCCGAGGAAAGGACCTATGAAAACCAGGAATACCAGGACGAAATGGATGCCGCTATCATTTACAATATGCTGGAAAACGAGATTGTTCCTTTGTTCTATAAACGGAATAAAGAAGGAATCCCCGTGGATTGGATCCGGCACATTAAAAACACTGTCGCTTACGTAGCCGGAAATTACACGACCAATCGCATGATGGAAGATTACGAAGTGAAATTTTACAGGCCGCTCCAAAAAAGATTGGCCCAAACGATCAAAGACAATTATGCCCAGGCAAGGGAAATGGCTTTCTGGAAACGCAAAATGGAACGGGAATGGGCTTCACTCGAGGTGTTGTCTTATACGCATCCCAATGACAGTAAAGACATTCTTACATTGGGAAGTGAAAGCGAATCCCGTGTGAAAATTTATCTGGGGGCACTTTCCGCAGAAGATATTGGTGTAGAAATGGTCATTACCACACGGGGCAAAGACGGAGAAATAATCATTGACGAGATCATTTCGTACACTTTGGAAGAAGTCAATAACGGTGAAGCCGTATATGTATGCAAACTGGTCCCTCAATCCGCCGGTTCTTATTACATCGCTTCCCGTATCTATGCCAATAATCCCAAAATGCCTCACAGGCAGGATTTTGCTTTAGTAAAATGGTTGTAGCGGCAACAGGTTTCTTTGACGGGGTCCACCTGGGACACAAAGCCGTTTTGTCTGCGTTGGTTGAAACGGCGCGGCAAAAGGGAGGCAAGAGCCTTGTGGTAACCTTCTGGCCCCATCCAAGGGCCGTTTTGCAGCAGGACGCCCAACGCTTCCGTTTGCTGACTACCCTGGAGGAGAAGAAGAAAATGATCCTGGACATAGGAGTGGATGATTTTCAGATCATTCCCTTTACCCGGGATTTTTCGGCCATTCCTGCCGGCTCTTTTTTCAGAGACTACCTGTTGGATCATTACGGAGTGAAAATACTTGTTGCCGGATACAACCACAGACTGGGTTGTGACGGGGTATACGATCCATCAAAAATGGATCTTCAGGCAAATCAGATGGGATTGCGGGTCATAAGGGTTCCCGAATTTGTTACTTCTGAAAGGGAACATATCAGTTCAACGAAAATCCGGGCTGCGATTTCATCCGGGAATATGGAATCCGCCAACCGGTGGCTGGGTTACCCGTATAGCTTACACGGTGTTGTGGTGGAAGGCAACCGTATTGGAAGAACATTGGGTTTCCCCACGGCAAACATGCAACTTTACGAACCATTGAAACAGGTTCCGGCTAACGGTGTATACAAGGTTGAGGCCCGGGTGAACGATCAATGGTACCACGGCATGATGAACATCGGCTTCCGTCCCACTGTGGCCAATAATTTGGAACATACCATTGAAACCCATATCTTTGGGTTTGATGATGACATATACGGACTGGACATTACGGTCCGGGTACTGAAACACCACAGGCAGGAAATTGCATTTCCTACACTGGATGCACTGAAAGAACAACTCATAAAGGACAAAAAAGCATTGCTATGAATTCCGAAACCCTGGTAACCCTGTTGTTAACCGTACTGGCCATAACTTTTGGGATCATCAACGCCCGGCAGAAGAAGAGGAATGCCACGGCAGTTCCGCCCGTAAGGCGTGATCCGGATGATTGGCAAGAATCCGTGCCCACCATAGACGGCAACGTTTTGCCCGAAGAAGCCGCACCTGCCACTTCCCCGGATGCGATATACGACCAGTATATTGAGAAAAAATCCGCACCGGATACGGCAAAATACGGATTCAATGCCAAAGAAGCCGTACTTTATTCAGAGATCCTGAAGCCAAAATTCGACGAATTTGGTTGATTCATAAAGAAGTATTATATTTGTCATTAAGAAGAGTCCTGCACATGCAGGATTCTTCTTCTGCTTTAATTAATTAAGAATTTTATGACCAAGACTCATTATCTCACGGCCGAAGGTCTTGAGAAATTAAAAGAAGAATTGCACCGTCTGACTTCCGTAGAACGTGAAGCAGCTGCCCGTGCCATAGCTGAAGCCCGGGATAAGGGCGACTTGTCTGAAAATGCCGAGTATGATGCTGCTAAGGACGCTCAGGGCTTGTTGGAACTGAAGATTTCCAAATTGCAAAACCTGATAGCAAATGCCAGGGTGGTGGATGAGTCCCGACTCAATACGCATACAGTGCAGATCATGAACAAAGTGAAGATTCGCAATTTGAAAGACAAATCCATACTTGAAGTTACATTGGTAGGTGAAAGTGAAGCCAACCTGGAAGAGCGGAAACTGGCTGTTTCATCTCCTATAGGAAAAGGCTTGCTGGGTAAAAAGAAAGGAGAAATTGCCCAGGTCCAGACTCCTTCCGGGATCATTGAGTTTGAAGTTCTAGAAATATCCCTCTGATATGGCCAGTATATTTTCACGAATCATTGCCGGAGAAATTCCTTCCTACAAAGTCGCGGAAGACGACCGATTCTATGCATTTCTGGACATCAACCCCAAAAAGCCGGGACACACATTGGTTGTGCCCAAACAGGAAACAGATTACATATTTGACCTGGATCCCGACCAGCTGGGAGACTTGTTCCGGTTTGCCCAACGGGTAGCCCATGCCATCGCCCGGGCCATTCCGTGCAAAAGGGTAGGAGTAGGTGTGCTTGGCCTGGAAGTTCCTCATGCACATATACATCTGATTCCCATGCAATCAGAAAAAGACATGAACCTGAGCAATCCCGTATGTTCTGTTCCGGAAGAGGAAATGGAGCGTATTTGCCGTGCCATTGCAGCAAAATTCGAATAACACCACCATGAAATATTTTAAATCTATTATAGCAACCGCCCTTTTGGGAGCGTTGCTGATTACATCATGCAACAAAGGCAACCAGACACAGATCAAAGGTATTGTCAAGGACTTTCAACAGGAAGAATCCCTTGTTCTCAAACGCCTTGATTTTACTTCGGAAACCGTTTTGGATACCCTTACGGTTCGGGAGGATGGCAGTTTCAGCTATCGTTTTGATCCGGGCAACGATATGCCCGGATACTATTACCTCTATGCAGGTAATAAGAAAATTGCATGGCTTATCCTGCAAAACGGTGTTGATGTGGATCTTGAAGTCACCCGGGACGGAAGAATCCTGAAACTGGAAGGGTCGCCCGAATCACTTCTGCTGCAGGAAGTGAATGAAAACCTGAAAACCGCTGCCATAAAATTCGATTCCCTTTATACACATTACGAAAATGCTCCGGAAAAAGAAAAGGAAGCACTAAGCCTTGAGCTGGGACGTCTTTTTGTAAAATACAAACAGGAAACCATACGGTTCCTGTATGAACATCCCCGGTCTTTTGTAAATACTTCAGTGGTTTTTCAGTCATTACCTCGTCAGGTATTTATCTTTTCAGATACCCGGGACGCTGCCTTATTGCAACGTGTTTACGATTCGTTGTCGGTAGATTACCCGCTTTCACCCTATGTTAACGCCATAAGGGACCGATACGAAAGCATGCAGAAGGCAATGCAAATGGAAGACGCCTTTTTGAATGCCGAGGTTACTGATTTTCCGAATATCTGTTTGCCCGGGCTCGATGGGCAGGATGTTTGTTTATCTTCTTTGAAAGGGAAAACCATAATACTGTCTTTCTGGCATTCTTCCAATGTTGACATGAGACTGGACAACCGCGAATTGCAGGAAATGTACAACAGGTATTCTCCCCGGGGCCTGGAAATCTACCAGGTGGGTCTGGATACCGATAAAACTGCCTGGGCAACCGGTATCAGGGATCAGGATTTGCCCTGGATCAGTGTATGCGACGGTTTGGGAATTTATTCACCTGCAGTGACAACATACAATGTGGTCGAAATCCCGACGTTTTTTATCATTGACAAGGAAGGCAATATCCGTCAAAGACTTAGCAATGTGCAGGAAGTGATACGGGAAGTTAAAACTCTGTTTTAGGACGGATTGCCCGGAATTCTTTCAGGTAAAAAGGCGTGTAATAAGCTACATCTTCAAATTTTTGATCCCGGAAAGCTTTCAGGGCGGCTTTTGCCATCCCGTCTGCGTGGGAACTTACCGGTAAAAAACGAGCGTTAGCGTGCACAATGACATCGCGGCATTTCATGGCTCCGTCTCCTGAAAATACAACGGGACCGGCATCAAGGGCTTCCCTAAAGCTTTCTTCCGTCACTTCTAATGCAACAACAGGTCCCTGACAGTTTGCCATTTTTCCAAGATCTCCTGTTTCTACAATGGAATAGGGTGCCGTATAGACTTCCATTCTGCGGGCATCTATCATGGGAAAAATGCGGTAAGGCAGATCTCCGTGATCATTATCCACGGTCAATTGTGCGATCAACTCCAGAGAACTTACCGCGATCATAGGAAGGGAAGAAGCAAAACACAATCCTTTTGCCGTGGATACCCCCACCCGCAAACCGGTATAAGAACCCGGTCCGCCGCTAACGGCTACCGCCCGGCAATCCTTTAGGGTTATGTGCTGTTCTTTTAATACCTCGTCTATGAAAACAGCCAGCAATGAAGCATGGGCCTTCGGAGCGGAAGACTGTCTGCGGGCAATTATGTCTGTTCCCCGGGCAAGAGAAACAGAACACACCGCAGTGCTTGTTTCCAATAACAGGATGACAGGTTGCACAGAGGTGTTATTCACTTTCGGGTTCCACTTTGGCCCCGTTGTTCAAAGTTCTTGAAATGGCTGAATAAGGGCCGGTAACCACCTGATCTTCAATTGTTAGTCCTTGAGTAATCTCAATATGCATGTGATCTTGCAATCCGGATTTCACGCTGACTGCTTCCACGGTGTTGTCTTCACGCAATACAAAAACTTGTTCTACCAATTCGTTAGGTCCCAGCTGAACACGGACGCTGTCCGGGAGCAATTCGGTCCTGGTGGTAATGCATTGAATGGGTATGGCTACCACATTGCGTCGTGTTTCCGTCTGTATGGAAACCGATGCAGACATGCCCGGTCTGAACGGGGTGGCAAACCCTTGGCTCACCAGGTCGCTGTAGGATTCGGGAAGAATAAAGACTTTCACTTCAAAATTGGTCACCTGTTCCAGCGAAGAACCAATGTTTTTTGCCGAGTTGGCGATCTGTGTAACCACTCCGGTGAACTGACGTCCCGGATAGGCATCCACTTCCACCAGTGCCGTATCCAGCTGCCTGATCCGAACAATATCGTTTTCGTTTACGTCCACCAAAACTTCCATTTCCTGAAAATTGGCAATGCGGAGCATTTCCGTTCCGGCCATCTGGCTTGTTCCCACAACGCGTTCACCGCGTTCCACATCCAGTTTGGAAACAATCCCGTTCATGGGAGACAAAATTGTGGTTTTGGTCAGGCTTTCTTCCGCCTCGGCAAGTCCCGCCTGGGAGCTTTCCACATGGAAACGCGCAGCGTTCAGCTGTTCTTCCGCTATGGCATATTCAGAGGAAGAGGCCTCAAACTCGGCTTCGGATATGGCTCCCTGCTGATGCAAGGAAAGGTTTCTCTGGTAGGACAATTTCACCTGTTCGTACTGTGCTTCCTGTTGCGCCAGCTGTGCCTTTGCCTGGTTCAGGGCTGCTTTCATCCTGTCACGAGCGGAAAGGTACTGATCCTGTTTGATCTGCAACAAAACCTGGCCGGCTTTCACCGGGTCGCCTTCCTCCACGTTCAGGGTGATGATCTCGCCGGATACGTCAGGACTGATCTTAACCTCTGTAACGGGTTGGATCTTTCCGTTTGCCGGAATGATTTCCGTGATGTTTTTAACAATGGGATTCTCCACGGTTACGGATAATCCTTTGCCCGAACGGCTTCTTCCTGCAATGATCAGTATAACTATAAGTACAACGGCACTTATGATGATCCACAATATTGATTTCTTCATGGGATGATGATAATAATTATAACGTTATGGGAATGCCTTTATAGAAGTCCAGTATCTTGAGTTTGAATACGTGCTCGTACTTGGCTTGCAAATAGTTGCTCTCAGCTTTGAATAAATTCGTTTTGGATACGATGTAATCCGTTCCGTTGAGCATGCCGATGTCAAATTTCTGCTGAACATAACGGAATGATTCTTCCATAGCCTTCACGTTCCTTTCGGTTGCCTGCACCCTCAGGTAAGTTGAGGTGGCGTCGTTGGCTGCCTGCTGTACTTCTTTCATCAGCAGTTGTTGTGCATTCTTCATTTCAAGTTCTGCCATTTCAACACCCAGGCTGGCGTTTTTCACATTGGTATTCACCTGCCATTTGTTAAAAATGGGAACGGTAAGCGATAAACCGATGGACGGGTTGTTATTGTTCTTTAACTGATCCCAGAATCCGGCTGAAGAGCCTCCCAGGAGATCATCCATGGATCCGGTTCCGGGGTCGGTTTCTTCTGTGGTGTCATCGTCTTTTTTCTTATTCGCATCGGAATAAAAAGATGAATATCCTAAGGAAAGAGAGAGTCGCGGGTAACGACCGCCGCGAGCTATGGCCAGTTCATGTTGACGTTGTTCCAGGCTGAATTCGGTCTTTTTGATCTGGGGCAATTCCTGTGATGCATAGAAAAGTTCTTCAACGGAAACGGGTTCCATTTCATGAAGGTCGCCGATTTTTGGAATAACTATCCGGAACTCTGAATCTGTGGGGAGGTCAAGCAATTGTTGAAGGTTAAGGTAATACGTACGCAGGTTGTTCTGAGCCTCTACCACTTGCAATTCTTCGGTGGCCAGTTGCGATTCCACCTCCAGCAGGGCACTCAGCGGCTGGCTGCCGGCATCTACCAGCTTGCGTGTCCGCTCGCATTGTTCGGCTACGCTTTCACGGCTTTGACGCGCTGCATCAAGGATCTCACCGGCCAATAAGACGTTCAGGTAACTGCGTGTGATTTCAATGGAAATCTCGTTACGCAATTTCTGAACTTCCTGGATGGCAATGCTGAGTTTGGATTTTTCCTGTTTGACGGTATTCAGTTTTTGAAGGCCTGTAAAGAGATCCATGTCTGCATAGATCCCCATGCCGGTATTGGTACTCCGTACGTGATTCAGAATGGTCAGGGTAGACAGGTCTACGGACTGTCCCCAGTTGACGTTTTCGTTAATACGTGCGCTTACGGAAGGTCCGAAGGCCATTTTTGACTGGAAAAGGGTGTTCTCGGTCTGAGTAACCCCCAGTTCCTGTTGTTTTATGGTCAGGTTGTTTTCCCATGCATAACGGATGCATTCTTCCAGGGACCATGTCTGCTGGCCGTGTATGGATAACGGAAACAGCAACACCAATAGCAACAAATATAAGGAACGGTATTTCATAATGATAACTAAGTATATCCTGCAAATTTACTTTTATTTATAGAATATGCAACAACGATGCCTAAAACAGAAAGCAGGCACAGCAATACGTTCAAGGCTGCCCGTGCCGGGGAATAGAGGATACTAACTTCCTGAAAAGTACAATGAAAGGTATAGATTATAACATTATATACCCAATGAGTTGCAGTACACAAAGACAGGTCTTTTGTCTTCAGGAATAAAAAGCCAAGTACAACGCCTGTGATAAAACGTTGTCCAAGCAAAGAAACAGATTCCGGACGGTGACACAGAGAAAACAACAAAGCCGGAAGCAACAGTATGATCCAGCGAGGCATACCGTTTTTTTGCATACGGCAGATCAGAAATTCCCGAAACAGCAATTCTTCGCTCAGGGAAGCCCAGAAAAAAGTTCCCAGAACGATCGCCGGAAAGGTGCCCGTTACTGCTTTGAAAAAAGCCTTTCCCGTAAGGCTCAGGGTCAGTATTACCACCGGAATCAGCATGATACCCGCATAAGATAATATCTGTTTCCAGGGTAGTGCGGGCACGTCTGTCATTTTTTTACGTTTGACTGTTATGTGGCTTAGAGCAATTCCCATTGCTCCAAGAGCATGTGTTAAGAGGTGGTCAATTCCGAATACTGCTTTCAATGAGGCGGATAGAAACAGTACCGGCAACGAAAAAATGACATAGAGCCCGACGGGATAGGCTAAAAACAAGTACTTACGCATCAGGCCGGTACGGCCGCTTTTGTAAGTTTTCCGAACAGGTTGCATCCCATATCGTACAGAGCACGGAAGGCCTGTCCCAGGATCTCTCCGAATTTGTATGCCAGGTCGGCATCAAAATCGGACATTCCACCGGCGACGGCACAACAGGCGTTGTCGCTCAGCGACACAAAGCCCGGCATGTATTGAGGGCAGTCTGACGTTTTCATTTGTTCCATCCCGCTTTGAAACCGTCAATAAAACTGTCAACGTTTTTGGCAAGAGTAGTAACCAGTATCCCTGCTTTACCCATTTTTCCCGCCAGTCCGTTGAGCAGGTCCTCCAGGATATCTCCCAGGACCCCGTAATCGGATTCTCCTCCGGTAACTACGCACCGGGCCGTTTGGTCCAGTGGAGTGAACCCAAAATTCCGCATCACATAATCACTCATACTTTTTAGGTTTTAAAAAATTAGTTCTCACCGTTCAGGCGCGTGAGATTCCGCCGGCAAGCGCGCGTTTGCTTTTATAGTCCCTGCTGTTTGCACCAAACAGCATATTTCCCGTTGTTTTTCATCAATTCCCTGTGACCGCCCTGTTCCGCTATGCGGCCGTTTTCCAGTAATATAACCGTGTCTGCAACAGACAAAGTGGACATCCTGTGCCCTATGATGATGATGCCTGTTCCTTCCCGGCTCCAGCAGCCCAACGCTTCCAACACATAGGTTTCGGAAGTGCTGTCCAAAGAGGAGGTTGCTTCGTCCAGAATGAGCCAGCCGGGTTTGCGGTAAGCGGCACGGGCCAAAGCAATACGCTGACGCTGTCCTCCGGAAAGCTGAACACCCTGTTCGCCTACAGGAGTCAATATCCCGCGTGGCAAGGCATCCAAAAATGCATCCAGTCCCAGTTGCCTGCAAAGGGACAGTACCAGGTCCATATCCGGCGAATGATCTCCAAGGGTAATATTTTCCAGAATGTTTCCCCTGAACAGATCGGCTTTCTGAGGTACGATACCCACAATCTTTCGCCAGGTGTCCAGCGGGATCTCTTCCACGGAAGTCGTCCCCAAACGGATGGACCCAAAGTCCGGTGTATACATTCTAAGCAGCAGTTGACTCAGGGTACTTTTCCCCGAACCGCTTTCCCCGGCAATTCCGGTAATACTTCCTGCCGGAAAAACGTAACTGAAATCCCGGAACAGGGTCATCCGGCCCGGGTAATGGAAGTGCACCTGTTCAATGACCAGGTTTCCCTGGCACGTTCCCGGCACAGGATCTTCCCTGCATTCCGCTCCCTTTCCCGACGGATCCTGTTCCGTGTCCAGTTCCATGATCTCGAAAAGACGTTCTCCCGCGATTCTGGCGTCTCTGTATTTTTGGCTGAACCCAATGATCTCGCTTACCGGGGCTGAAAAATAGGCAGTCAGCGCATAAAATGAAAGCAATTCCCCAAAGCTCATGACATCCTTTGTAACAAGGGTGGCACCCAACCACAAGATTGCCAGGCCCGATGTTCGGTTTATGACCTCACCCCCGGTTGCTGCGCGCAGCTGATTCATTCCTCCACGGTAGGCATGCTGTATGTAGCGCTTGAAGTTTTCACGGGTCTTGCCAATGATATGTTCCTGGGCCGCACTGTATTTTATCTGTGCCACTCCCTGCAGGGAGTCTACCATTTCTGATTCCAGGGAAGCCTGCGAAGTCATGATCAGGCGTTGCGTGTTTTTATTCCGCCTGTCAAAAAGGTAGTAAATACCTGCGTAGAGGGGAAGACAAGCCAGGCAGACAAGGGTCAGTTTGGGGTTGAAAAGCCACATGATCCCAAAAGAAAAAAACAGCGTGAAAACGCTTAGTGCGATATTCATCAAACCGTTGCTCAGGAAGTTGCTCACCTTGAAAGTGTCATTCATTCGGGCCACCAGTTCACCGGAAGGTCTTTGGTCAAAAAACCGTTGCGGAAGGTACATCAGGTGCCGGTAGAACCCCGTTGCCAGCCGCATGGCTATCCTGAATCCGGTGCGTAACAGATAACGTACCCTGAAAACATTCAGGGCAAGGGCACAGACAGATATATACACCATTGAAAATCCCAATATCCGCAACACGTTTCCCTGTCCCCCGGGGATTACCTTGTCTGCTATCTGTTGCAGGAACAAGGCAGAGGCTATGCCTGTGAAAGTATACAGAAACGAGGCAGCCAATCCGTTGAATAAAAGACGTTTTTCTCCTTTCATCAATACTTTTAGGCGGTGTGAAAAGGACGGTATGAAGTTGCCTTTTTTAAAATCAGGACCGGGTTTGAGCGTCACCACCACGCCTGTCCACAGGGAAAGCACTTCCCTTACGGACACACGGTGCATGCGTCCATCTTCCGGGTCCATGATACGGCATTTTCTGTTTCTGCCAAAACGGCCCCGGGTCAATCCGTAATACACTACAAAATGTGTGTACCCGTTTGGTTTCAGAAAATGAAAAACCGAAGGAAAAGGAATTTGCATCAAGGTCGTTTCATCTGCCGGTGCAGCCTGTCCCGGTCGCCCGTAGGCTTCTGCAATCAGATGCAAAGCCCCGGCCCCTTCACGGATACCTTGTACGGAAATGCCGTGCGTCTGCGTACCGCTCAGTTGCCGGATCTGCTCCAGAGGAAAGCGTAATCCGAACCAGGCGGCGGCAGACGCCAGGCATGCCGCTCCGCAATCACTCACATGGTGTTGCCTGAATTTTATTTTTCTCATCCCTTCCTTCTTTGAAAAACGGAGCTGTTCCTTCTTCCTGCACCGGCCGACATGTTATAAACAGAGCCCGCACGTCCCCGTTTTCAACACTTAGCAAACCCTTCTCTGCGGACAACTCCGTGGACACGAACAACAGAAAGACAACCATTCCCGTCACAGTTGCTACGATAATCGCTATGAAAAAAATGAAAAACCCCTTCTTATCTTTCCTGTCAATGATTTCTTTGCCGATTGACGTGCACGCAAGTGCGGGATAGGACGGTTTACGGATTGCCTTCATATTGCAAACCTAACCCGCCGAAACAGAAAATCGGGGACAAAAAAAATAAAAGGATCAAAAGATCAATGGGATAAAAGGACAATTATGAGCCCAGGAACGGCAGGTACGGCATCAGGATGGATGAGAACTTTTCAACTACGGGATACAGGCGTGATGCCTCAAAAGCTTCTGTGGGCAGGAACGGGGCATAATCGTTGACCAGGGTCAAAATATAGGATAAAATGACAAGCAGAATATTCCATTTTATCCACCCGAATATTGCCCCTGTCAGGCGGTTGAGCCATCCCAGCAGGACAATTTTCAAAAGCCGGTCCAAAAGACGTCCCAATAAAGCGACAACTATAAGCACGATAACGAATGTTGCAACAAAAGCTACGATTTTCAGCCCGTCTCCGTTCCAGCCGAACCATTCCACTATGCGGTCGGCGGCAAAACCGGAGAAATGAAACGAAAAATAACAAGCCAGGATCAGTGCCAGGATACCGAACACTTGTTTGATAAGTCCTTTGCTCAGCCCTTCGATTATGGCCAGAACCCATACTATCAAAAGTATGATATCTATGTAATTGAGTGAAAGTTTCGCTAACATGTTTTCAAAGATAGCTAAGATTCGTATCTTTGCAAACTATTTTTTACCCCGTTTTGTTATGAAGTTCCCTGAATATAAGAACCTTGACCTCCCTGCAGTACAGGAAAAAATTGTTGAATCATGGAATGATCACAACACTTTTGGTCGTTCCATTGACGAACGTTCCGATGCACCCGCCTTCGTTTTCTTTGAAGGCCCCCCCTCGGCAAACGGAAAACCGGGCATCCATCACGTCATTTCACGCACCATCAAGGACGTGATCTGCAGGTACAAGACACAGCGGGGGTTCCGGGTGGAAAGACGGGCCGGCTGGGATACCCACGGATTGCCCGTTGAATTGAGTGTGGAGAAGATGCTGGGTATTACCAAGGAAGATATCGGCAAAACCATTTCCGTGGAAGAATACAACGCTGTATGCCGCAAGGAAGTGATGCGTTACACGCGGGAATGGGAAACGCTGACCCAAAAGATGGCCTATTGGGTAGACATGAGCCGTCCGTACGTGACCTATCACAATTCTTATATTGAAACTGTCTGGTACCTCCTTAAGGAAATCCACAAAAAGGGATTGCTCTACAAAGGATACTCCATACAGCCCTATTCTCCGGCGGCAGGATCAGGACTCAGTTCCCACGAATTGAATCAGCCCGGTTGCTACAAAGACGTAAAAGACACTACCTGTACCGCACAATTTGCCGTGATACCGGATGAAAAAAGCCGGTTCCTTTTCACGGGGGAAGGGGAGCAGGTATATTTCCTGGCCTGGACCACCACGCCCTGGACCTTGCCTTCAAATACGGCGCTCTGTGTGGGTCCCGGCATCCGCTATATCAAGTTGCGTACGTTCAATCCGTATACCGGTGATCCCATATCCGTAATAATGGCCGAAGACCTGAAAGAAACACTCTTCCCGGCCAAAAATGCCGAAATACCCATGGAATCCTACCAACCCGGAGATAAAGCCGTTCCTTATGTACAGGAACCCGGAACGTATACCGGGAAAGACCTGGAAGGCATCCGTTACAGCCAGCTTTTGCCGTGGATCAACCCCGGAGATGGAGCATTCCGGGTAATTACCGGGGACTTTGTTACAACCGAAGAAGGAACGGGAATTGTTCATATAGCTCCCACCTTCGGCGACGATGACAACAAAGTGGCCAAAAAACACGGTATTCCAGCGTTGCTGTTGACCGACAAAAACGGAGCGTTGTGCCCTATGGTAGATAAAACCGGAAAATTCTTTTTAACTGAAGAACTGGATCCGGCTTTTGTGGCTTCCCATGTTAATGCAGAACAGTACAAGCCGTTTGCAGGCCGTTTTGTAAAAAACGTTTACGATCCGCACTGGAGTGAAGAAAAAGAACAGAAGGGGGAATTTGATTCCCTGGATGTAGACATTTGCATGTGGCTGAAAAAGAACGGACTGGCTTTTCGTATAGAAAAGATGGTCCATAACTATCCCCATTGCTGGCGGACCGACAAACCGGTGCTCTATTATCCGCTGGATTCGTGGTTCATACGGACCACTGCTGTTAAGGAACGCATGATGGAGTTAAACGACACCATCAACTGGAAACCCGCCTCTACCGGAACCGGCCGCTTTGGTAAATGGCTGGAAAACCTGCAGGACTGGAACCTTTCCCGCAGCCGTTTCTGGGGTACACCGCTTCCGGTTTGGCGCACCGAGGACGGCAGTGAGGAACGCTGCATCGGGTCGTTGCAGGAATTATACGATGCTCTGGAGGAATCGGTACAGCAAGGATACATGAAGTCCAACCCGCTGAAAGACAAAGGTTTTGTCCCGGGAGATTTCACCCCGCAGAATTACGAAAAAATTGATTTGCACCGTCCTTTCGTGGACGAATGGATCCTTGCCTCGGCAAAAGGAAAACCCATGCGCCGCGAAACCGATCTGATAGACGTATGGTTTGACTCGGGCTCCATGCCTTTTTCGCAGGAAGGCCTGGAAAAACTCGGCACTCCGGCTTTCGGACAGGTAGCCGATTTCATTGCCGAGGGGGTGGATCAGACCCGCGGATGGTTCTTTACCCTTCATGCCATCGCAACCATGATCAACGACCGTGTATGTTTTCGCAACGTGCTGTCCAACGGGCTGATCCTGGACAAGAACGGCAACAAGATGAGCA
>Ga0265294_10000341_pt1 | contig 62024 bp, 59 predicted proteins | sample MunlanPumphouse3_FD_192504 | JGI IMG/M metagenome (GOLD analysis project Ga0265294, IMG submission 192504) | Groundwater microbial communities from a municipal landfill in Southern Ontario, Canada - Pumphouse #3 | ecosystem: Environmental > Aquatic > Deep subsurface > Groundwater | place... | reverse complement strand
GTCGCGGAGAAGACGCAGTCCCAGCCCGTCTGGTAGGGCTTGAGGTCGATCACCGGCGTCCCGTCGATCAGGTCCACGTTTTCGAGCAGAAGGAACCGCCCGTCCCGCACGCCGCGCAGCCGGACCACCGAGATAGAGAGGGGGTTCGGCCGCACCGGCGAGCGAAGGGAGAAGACGCCCTTCTCGGGGAGGTCGTCCGAGACCTTCCGGGCGACCGCTTTCAGGACGTCCCGGTCAGCCTCGTGCATCCAGCAGACGAGGATCAGGTGCGAGTTCTCCTCGACGCCGGCGAGGGCTCCGGCGTAGTCCAAAAAGATCTCGATCTCGGCGTCGACGCCCTGGACCGGCATATCGGTGCGGCAATGGATGCTCGAATGCACGAGCCCGATGGGGGAGAGTTCCATGCGGTGCCTTCTAACTCGATAGGATTTATGCCTCCCCCGGAGGGAAGGAAACCTCCTCAGTACGCTACCTTCTCGTAGTAGGACTGCGACCGGCAGTCGGCGCAGGCTCCATCGACGAGCATATGGTTGGGCACCATCTCACCGCATATGGAACAGATCGCGGATTTCCACGGCCATTTCTGGGGCACTTTTACCCGCACCCGCTCGAAGGAGAGGATGTCGCGTCCTGCATCGATCAGTTCGTCGATCAGCGTGATGCCCCGGGTTCTCGGGTCGAAGAGGGGGTCTTTGGTGTACCAGAGGGCAAATGTCGGATACCGCCCGATCTTCTCACCGTCGACGAAGACCCGGATCCCGTTCACGTACGGGGCGTCTGCCGGTCCGTTCATGGTGATAGCGAACTTTCCGATCGGGATCACCCGGAGGCGGTTGTTGCCGATCGTGCAGTGGGCGACCACCTGCAGGGCGTCGGGCAGGCACTTCTTGCTCTCGCAGACGGCATAGATCTTCTCACCCCGGGGGAAGTCCAGAAGTTCCATGGCGTAGTCCACCATGAAGACCCCGACCAGGAGCCCGGGGGCTGCGAAGGTATGAAAGTCGATACATCGTTTGAAGTCCTCGATCAACTCCGGAGAGGAACCTCTTGACGTGAGCCGGGCCTCAATGTCTTCCCATGTGTGATTCAGTCTCGGTTGCACGGAAGAATAGTTGGTCAAGGTTAGTTGTAAATATTTTGGCTAAGTAAACCAAATTTAATTTACATTATCGGGATAAATACGCCCTATTGCCGGCATGAGATCGTATAATCGCATAATAGGGGCGAACATGGCGACTAATGTGTATGCAAGGGATTGCGGGTTTTATATAGATCAATTATACATCCTAACATAATGGAAAGTGTTAACTCAATAAGTTTAAATTTATATACTACCAGGTAGAGTAAACCTATTGTGAGTATGTCCGTCCTTTCACGACATGCTTGGCAATCGACGTTGAATGCAACCATCGGGAGAATGTGAATGACAGAAACCAATGGAAAGTTACGCTACGTTCCCACGACCTGCCCGTACTGCGGCGTAGGGTGCGGGCTCAACCTCGTGGTGAACGACGGTAAACTCGTCGGTGTTGAACCCCTGAAGAGGACCCCGGTAAACGAGGGAAAACTCTGCCCCAAGGGAGCCACCTGCTGGGAGTTTGTACAGAGCCCCGACCGGCTGACAAAGCCGCTCATCAAGAAGAATGGCACGTTCGAGGAAGCGTCCTGGGACGAGGCGTATGACCTGATCGCCTCGAAGTTCAAGGAGACCTACGAGAAATACGGGCCGAAGTCCCTCGGATTCCAGGTCTCGTGCCGGACCCCGAACGAAGAGTGCTACATCATGCAGAAACTCGCGCGGGTGGCCTTCAAGACCAACAACATCGACAACTGCGCGCGTATCTGCCACGGGCCGTCCGTCGCCGGGCTCTCGCTCTCGTTCGGCTCCGGTGCCGCGACGAACCCCTTCGAGGATGTCTTAAACGCCGACGTCATCTTCCTGATCGGGTCGAACCCCATTGAGGCGCACCCGCTTGCCGGGCGCCGGATCGTCCAGGCAAAGAAGGCCGGCAAGAAGATCATCGTCTGCGACCCGCGCTACACGCCCACGGCGCGCCTGGCCGATGAGTGGGTCCGTTACAACCCCTCGACGAACATCGCCCTGATCAACTCGATCATGTACTGGATCATCCAGGAGAACCTCCACGACAAGGAGTTCATCGAGAAGCGGACGACGGGATTCGAGGAGCTGAAGAAGACCGTGGAGAACTACGCGGATGTCGAGTCGATCACCGGTGTTCCCACCGAGAGGATCAAGGAGATCGCGCGCATTTATGCCGGCGCCAAGAACGCGGTGCTCATCTACTGTCTCGGCATCACGGAGCTCACGACCGGTACGGACAACGTCCGGTCGACTGCCAACCTCTCGATGCTCACCGGCAACGTGGGCAGGCCGGGAACCGGCGTCAACCCGCTCCGTGGCCAGAACAACGTCCAGGGCGCCTGCGACATGGGTGCGTACCCGAACGTCTTCTCCGGCTACCAGAAGTGCGAGGACGACGCCACCAGGAAGCGCATGGAGGAACTCTGGGGCGTCACCGGGCTCGAGAAAGAGTACGGTGTGACCCTGACCGAGCAGATCACCCAGTGCGGCGACCCGATCAAGGCGATGTACATCTTCGCGTTAAACCCGGTCGTCTCCTACCCCGACTCGAACCACGTCATGCGGTCGCTTGAGAAACTCGACTTCCTCGTCGTGCAGGACATCTTCATGACCGAGACGGCGAAGTACGCCGACGTGATCCTGCCCGGCGCATCCTTCGCCGAGAAGGACGGGACGTTCACCAGCGGCGAGCGGCGCATCAACCGTGTAAGGAAGGCCGTGGAGCCCCCGGGCGACGCTAAGGAAGACTGGCAGATCTTCGTCGATCTCGCCCACAAGCTCGGTCTCCAGGGATTCGACTTCAACTCGCCCGAGGACATCTGGGACGACATGCGCCGGGTCACCCCGTCGATGGCCGGCGCCTCCTACGCAAGGATGGAGAAGCCGGAGTCCGTCCACTGGCCCTGCCCCACTGAGGACCACCCGGGAACGCCTATCCTGCACCGCGAGAAGTTCTCTTCCGCCGACGGCCTCGGCCACTTCTTCGGTCTCGAGCACCGGCCGCCCGCGGAGGTCGCCGATGAAGAGTATCCGTTCACCCTGATGACCGGACGTCTGCTCTTCCACTACCACACCCGGACCCAGACCGACCGGGCGAAACTCCTCCACCACGAGGTGCCTGCAGGGTTCGTCCAGATCAATAACGAAGATGCGGCGCGGCTGAAGATCCAGAACGGAGAGAAGATCAAACTCACCAGCAGGCGCGGTGAAGTCGAGACCCTCGCGAAGGTGACCGACCAGGTTGCACCCGGCGTGCTGATGATGACGATGCACTTCGGCGATGCTGCGGCGAACAAGCTGACGAACACCGCGCTCGACCCGCTCTCCAAGATGCCGGAATTGAAGCACAGTGCTGTGAAAGTCGAGAAGATCACGGGGGTGCAGTAAATGGCAGCAAAGGGAGATATGGTATACGCCTGGACGACGAGCCCCGATATCGCCAAGGTCGCGGAGTGCGGCGGCGCGGTGACCGGGCTTCTCAAGTTTGCCCTGGAGAACGATATTGTCGACGCCGTTCTGGCGGTCAAGAAGGGCGTGGACCTCTACGATGCGGTCCCCACGATCATCACCGACCCCGCCGAGCTCTCGGAGACGGCAGGCTCGCTCCACTGCGGAACGCTCCTGCTCTCGAAGCTGGTCAAGAAGTACCTGGGCGGTGCCGAGAACATGCGTCTTGGTGTGACGGTGAAGGGTTGCGACGCGATGGGCCTCTATGAACTCGCGAAGCGCAACCAGGTCAACCTGGACAACCTCCTCATGATCGGCGTCAACTGTGGTGGGTCCGTCAGTCCGGTGACCGCCCGGAAGATGATCGCCGACAAGTTCGGTGTTGACCCCAATTCGGTTGTCAAGGAAGAGATCGACAAGGGCCAGTTCATCATCGTGACTGAGGATGGCCAGCACAAGGGCATCTCGATGGACGAGCTCGAGGAAGAAGGCTACGGCCGCCGCAGCAACTGCCGCCGTTGCAAGATGAAGATCCCGCGCCAGGCAGACCTCGCCTGCGGCAACTGGGGTGTCATCGGCGAGAAGGCCGGCAAGGCCACCTTCGTCGAGGTCTGCTCCGAGAAGGGCGCGAACCTCCTCGACGCGGCCGCAAAAGCCGGAGCGATCGCCACGGAACCCGCGAACCCGAAGGGTATCGAGATCCGCGGCAAGGTCGAGGGCGCCATGCTGAAGCTCGGCGACAAGTGGCGGGCCCGCTATTTCGAGGGCCTCGGCGAGGGCAAGGAGCGCCTCCAGAAGATGATGGAGGATGCGTCCCGGTGCATCAAGTGCTACGCCTGCATCGAGAACTGCCCGATCTGCTACTGCGAAGAGTGCAGCACGAAGAAGCCTTACCTGGTGCCGCCGGGCGAGCTTCCGCCGCCCTTTATGTTCCACCTGATCCGGTTCGCTCACGTATCGGACTCCTGTGTCAACTGCGGCCAGTGCGAGGAGAACTGCCCGATGGAGATCGCGAACTCGCTCTACATGCACGCCCTGCAGGTGGACATGGAGAAGATGTTCGGCCACGTCCCGGGTGTGGACATGGAGCTCCCGGTGCTTGCGCTCGTTGAAGAGCAGGCCGAACGCCAGCGGCTCTTTGAGACCGGCAGCGACCAGATCTTCGACGTGTTCAAATAAGCGACTGGCCGAAGGAACGGATCTCGAGAGAATTGTGCAGCAATTTTCGAGCGACGTTCCGAAAAGCCATCAAACTCCGTAGAACCGGAGTCCGAGCACAACGTTACGCCCGGCCGGAAACGGCCGGGCATGTAACGATCACTGAACAACCATCTTGAGTTCCATAACTACCTCACCTGTGCCCGTGCCGGGGTGCAAAAAGGTGTATCTGGCAATACCCGGTGGCGGGGAGAATTCCCCTGTCATCTCTTCACGCCGTCGGACAGCCGTTAAACCTCTTTTCTGGCGTTTTCCGGAACACTTCAGCGGAGCGGTTTCGCACAACGGGAATAGCGAGGATCGGAAGGCTGAACTGCTGCAATACCCTATGGGATGATCGATATGAGGTTCATATGCCCGCTTATTGTCGTCCGTGACATAGGGGTCTCCAGGGCGTTTTACGAAGAGGTGCTGGGCCAGAACGTAGTCTACGATCTCGGCGAGAACGTGATCTTCGAGGGCGGTTTCGCGATACACCTCCGCTCGCACTTCTCGGATCTCATCGGCGTCGCCGAGAACGATATTGTCCAGGGTTCGAACAACGCCGAACTCTACTTCGAGGAGGAGGACCTGGATGCCTTTCTTGAACGACTCAAAGGAATGGACTCCGTGAAACTCGTGCATGGACTCGTCGAGCAACCCTGGGGGCAGCGGGCCATCCGGCTCTACGACCCCGATATGCACATCATTGAGATCGGCGAACCCATGGAGAGCGTGGTAAGGAGGTTCCTCGGCAGAGGGCTCTCGGTCGAAGAGACCGCACGGCGCACCTCGATGCCCGAGGAGTTCGTCCGGCAGTGTTCATGAAAGGTGCGCCGGGGACGGCCACCGGTATCGTCTAGTCCTCTCCCGTGCATGATCTCTACAGAGTATCAAGTCTGCCCCGGAGTGATCCCGGCGGCGCGTGCGGCATACGCAACGTGAGGAACCATGTTCAAGAGAATTGCCTGTATCCGTATCGGCGGCGGAGAGATCGTCCGTGATGCCGCCGAAGAGACGCCGGTGGCGGTCTTCGTCAACGGCCGGCACCTGACGACCGTTGCCCTGAGCCCCGGCGGATTCCGGGACTTCATCACCGGCTACCTCTACACTGAAGAGATCATCAGGAGCCCCGGCGAGATAGAGTCGGTCAGGATCGAGGAGAACCGGATAAGCGTCCTCACAAAGAACATCTTCAAGAGGGGCAGCGTAAAAAAGACGATCCTCTCCGGGTGCGGAGGGGCCGTCTCTTATATCGACACGCAGAAACTGCCCATCATCGACTCCGACCTCGCGGTTACCGTCCCGGAGATCGAGGCCGCGGTCGCCGCCCTCCCCGCGCCCGGTCCGCTCGATGCGGTCGCTCTTGCCGAAGGAGGGCGTATCGTCGCCTGCGCAGAAGACCTCGACCGGCACAACGCCCTCGACCGGGTGATCGGCCGGGGCCTGCAAAACGACCTCGACTTCTCCCGGACGGTTGCCGCCTGCACCGGGACGGTCACCTCCGAGATGGTCCGGAAATGCCTCGCGGCAAACATCCCGGTACTGGCCTCCGCCGGGTCCCCGACGGCCCTCGCCGTTGAGATCGCAGACGAGACCGGCCTTGCCATCGTCGGGTCCGCGGGGACGCCGGAGATGGCGGTGTATGCGCACGAAAAACGGATAACAGGGATGGGGGCGTAGGGCTGGGTGAGTGAGCACTCCCTGGGGACAAAAATGAATTGCAGAGGGTTATCGGGGGGGTGACCCTGCTGCAACCTTGCTTTTGATCGCGGCAGGAGAGGAGGTTCCATTGGGCCCCATCTTACGCGCCCGATAGTTCCCTTGGGCCACATCCGGCACGGAGTTCCATTGGATATCGCCATGCACTGCCCCCGCCCCGGGGGAAGGAGTGCGACGGACAGGACGTCCGGAAGGTCTTCGAGTGCGGGTTGCAGGTGTCCGAATACATGGTAGAGACAGGGGAGGGGGCATGCCCCCTCCCCGTCAGCCCCTCCCCAATGGCGATATCCTCACGGTCCACTGCATGGGGAGAACTCTGGAAGAATCGTGCACGGCTTCCTGCCGGTTATCGCCACGCACTGCCCGCCCCCCTCGGGGGGCGGGAGGAGCGCGAAGCGCGGGCGGTGGGGGGACTAAAAAGGTAAATTGGCAATCCCGGGAGGCAGACCTCACCGTCCCCGGCAGATCTCGTCGACGGCCGCAATCAGGAGGTCGATCTCCTGCTCGGTCGTAAAGGCCGCCATGCTCGCCCGCACCGTCCCCTCCGGGAGGTTCAGGTGCTCCATGAGCGGCTGGCAGCAGTGATGCCCCGAGCGCACCATGATATCCGCATCCTCATCAAGCATCTGCGCGGCCTCCTGCGGGTGGACGCCGTCGATGGTGAACGAGACGACGCCGATCCGGGCATCCGGGTTTTTCCCGGCGTAGACCGTGACCCCGTCAATCCCTGAGAGCCCCTCGATCAGCCGGGCGGTCAGGCGCTCTTCGTGCCGGTGGACCCGGTCCATCCCGATCGCCGAGAGGTAGTCCACGGCGACCCCGAGCCCGATACCGCCGCCGACGTTCGGCGTCCCGGCCTCGTAGCGCTGGTAGCCCTCCGCCGGCTCATACCCCTCCGCCGTCACGCTCGCGACCATGCCCCCGCCGACGTTCGACGGCTCGAAGAGGAGATCCCGCATCCAGAGGACGCCGGTCCCGGTCGGCCCGAACATCTTGTGCCCCGCAAAGCAGAGGAAGTCGCAGCCGAGATCCACGACGTCGACCGGCATATGCGGCAGCGACTGGGCTCCGTCCACCAGAAGGAGCGCCCCGTGCTCCCGGCAGAGTGCCGCGATCTCCTTAACCGGCGTCGTCACGCCGAGGACGTTCGAGGCGTGGGTGACGGCGACGAGCCGAACGCCGCCCCCGGCCAGGGTCTCCTCGAGCGCGGCAAGGTCGAGCGAATAATCGGCGTCGATCCCGATCATGTCGAGCGCGACCCCCTGCTTTGCGAGCACCCGCCAGGGGAGGAGGTTTGAGTGGTGTTCGAGGAGGGTGGTCACCACGCGGTCCCCCGGCTTCCAGGAGAGGCCCTGCGCGACCATGTTGATCGCGTCCGTGGCGTTCTTCGTAAAGACCGTCACCCCGGCCTCGCCGTTGACGAACCGGGCCACCTTCTCGTGGGCGTGCCAGTAGCGCTGCGTCGCGATCCGGGTCAGGCGGTGGACGCCCCGCCCGACGTTGGCCCGGTAACGGTGCTCGAACTCGACGAGCGCCTCAACCACCGGTTCCGGCGAGAAACTCGTCGCTGCGTTGTCCAGATAGATTATGTCGCCGAGAATCGGGAAATCCTTCCTGATCTCGTCCGGGGTGAACTCAATCTCCGCCGGCGGTGCCGGCTCACGGGAATCCATACTCTTCATAGTTGCCACCTTTACCGCCTCTCTGACCGGGGCTTCCCGCAGGCTAAAGTCATCGTTCACGGCGATGCCCCGATCCCTGCAGACTTCCCGCATCTTCGGGGGCAGCGCCCGCCACCGCCAGAGCCCCCACCGGTGGTACGCGTCCGGCAACCCATTCTTCTCCGCCCACCGGATAAGGAATTCGTCCCAGCGATCCGTCAGTTCGGGGTGCATCTCCCGGAGCCCCTCGTACTCGCTCTCGAGCACCGCCGGGCAGAGATAACAGCCTATCCGCTCGAGCCCCTTCTCGTAGAGCGGGTTCATGGGGGCCTTCTGCCACCAGAGGTAGAGGAAGACCTCGAGCGCCCGCCAGTTCCGGATCGGTGAGATGTTCAGCTGCAGGGGGTTTGCCGGGTTCTGACTCGTTTCGTCGAGGTCGGCACGGTTCCAGGACTCGTACCAGCGGTTCCCCTGGATGGTGACACAGGGGCCAAGCCCGGCAAGGTAGATCTTCAGGGGGTGAAGTTTCAGGAGTTTACAGCACCAGCGGTGGTCCTTCCCCGGCGGCCCCGCCTTCTCGACCGCCTGGAAGAAGTCGCCGCCCTTCCGGATGATCTCAACGCCTTCCGACTCCACGAACTCCACCGTCTCGGGGAGCTCGATCCCGGTATCGATGAAGAACGCCTTCTCCACCCCCGCCTTCCGGGCGAGATGGAGGACAGCGGTGCTGTCCTTGCCGCCGGAGAACGAGACGTTCACGCACGGCCGGTCGTTCATATGCTTTTTGATGGTGCGGACGGCGTTGCGTTCGAGGTTCTTTAAGTGGTAGCGGTTCTTCTCGATCACCTCGTCCCAGCCCGGATCGGGCCGGGTGCGGGGCTCGACGGAGATGAGTTCTTTCACCCGGACCTGCCCGTCCTTGACGACGCCGGTGCCGTATCGGTTTTTGTAGGATACGATGACCGTCCCGTCGGGCACGGGGTTTTTCAGGGGGAACCGTTTCCCGCCGATACGGCCCTTATGCGCGCTCACGGCAGGCTCGGCCTCGAGGTCGACGATCCCCCGCGTTGCATGCGGCAGGATATACGGGAGCGCCTCGGGCGCGATATCGAGGCTGAACTTCCGGGTGATGGGGTCAAACGAGAGCCAGCCGAACCGGTCGCCGTGCGCGATCACAAGGTCGGCACGGTCGACGCCGCCGGTCTTGTTCAGGAGCACGACCCGGGGCAGGGGGACGTCGCCGAACCGTCCGGTAAGAAGACGACGGATGAGGGCCATGTCGGCGGCGAGTGCCGGCCGGACGTCGTGCGGCTGCAGGAGCGGTATCTCCCTGACTCTCGTCTTGCAGGCGCAGGTCCGCCCGATGAGAGGGACGTTGCACAGGTCGCACCAGTAGAGGAATTTTTTAACTGCCGGTTCGCGTATCACTTGAAGAAGGGTTGACGGCTGCAGACATTAAGTGAACCGACGGAGGGGCTCATCAACTCACGATCGCCTCACCAGCAGGCCGAGACCGGCGCCGAGGACGACCAGCAGGACTGCCGCAACCGCGAGGAAGACGGTATTGGCATACCGCTGCACCTGAACGCCGGGGTAATCCGGGCCCGGTTCCGTGACGTTGATCGGGACGCGGGCGTCGGCGCCGGAGACCGGGTCGATGATGACGAGCAGGAGCCTCCCCGCCGGCAGCTCCGAGGATGCTATCACCCCGCGGAAATGCCGGGTGCTGTCGCCGGAGGCCGCACGTTCATCCTCCGAGATCGTATACCCTGCGACGAGCGAGCCGGAAGCGGTGCTGTAGATGCGCGCATCAACGCTCTCCGGGGGACGGTAGAAACTCGCGTCCCGGGTCCAGACGGCGGAGACGGCAAGGTCTTCGCCTCCGGAGAGGGTCTCGTTCGAGACCGAGACAGAAAGATCGGGGAGCAACGGGGGTGTCGCGCCCGGGACGGCGCAGGGCATGACGAAGAGGGCGGCTAAAGCCGCGAGGGCGAAGAGATGAAACCCGGGCGGACGGCCCGGCATCCCATACGGCTTCATACCCGGGTATCCGCACGGCATACGATAATTGTTCCCCTCTCCGGCACAGGGGCGGCCGGTATCGGCTGTTCACCAGTGCTCGTAGCGCACCAGTTCCGATACTTCCTTGCGCCGCTTTTCCTGCGGCCGGTCGGCGGGATACCCGAGCGGGGTGAACGCAACCGGCTCGGCGTTATCGGGGATGCCCAGCGCCTCGCGTGCTGCGCCGATATCGAAGGCGGCGACCCAGTGGGTCCCGAGACCCAGGCTCGCGGCCGCGAGCGTCAGGTGGTCGATGGCGATTGCCACGTCCACGTCGCTGTAGTTCTTCCCATCGGAGCGGGTCCATGCCTCAGACGGGACGGTGCAGGCGCAGATGAGGACCGGCGCCTCCCGGAAGAACGATTTAGAGTAGATGCGCCTGAGTTCGTCCTCCTTCCCGGCGGTATGGATGACGATGAGCCGGAAGGGCTGCCGGTTCGCCGCCGTCGGGGCCAGGCGGGCGGCATCGAGCACCGCACCGAGCTTCTCGTCCTCGACGGGGTCTTTTTTAAACGACTGGGCGCTGTAGCGGTTCCGCGCGAGGTCGAGGAAACCTTCGAAGGTCTTCATGGTGGTTTCTGCGATAGCCATGGTGACCGCATCGTTTCGTCCCCTATATATGGTTGACCTCCGGAGCGGCGACCGGCGCAAGGTATTTATTCGTATAGCTGCGAACAACATCTGATGCCATCCTGTTGCGTAAACAACCTCAGTGGAAAAGTGCTTCTCCTGAACGTAATGCCGGAAGAGGTAAACGACTACGTCCGAAAGCACTGCAAAGAGTACTACGAGATGCCGCCCAACTTTGTGTTCAAAGATATTCGGATGCTCCTGAAATCTCCCATGCTCGTCGGGCTCCAGGTCAGGAGAAGCAAGATCCTGCTGCCGTTCACGAAGCGCTGCGCTGGCCCCGGAACCATGCTCTACGAGATCGCGGCGAAGGAGGCCGACCTCGACTTCATCCGCAACAATCTCCCGAAGGTATCGGAGGATTGAAAGGGCGGCACGAGGACGGCCATAATCGGGTCCGCGAACAGATCTCCAGTGGGCAGGGCGGTTCGCCCGCTACAGGGACTTGTGCTCCCGTCCACACCGTTTCACCGTATCCCACTGCCCGACAGCGTGGCATGACCGATCGCTATATAGTGCCTGACTGAAAAACGCTATATGATCATTGTGGGCATTAAGGAGTGGGTGGTCCCTCAGGATAAGGTTTTTTTTGATCTCTTCGACAGGATGGCCCAGACGGTCGTTTCTGCAGCCGATCTGCTCGTCGATTTCGTCGAGAACTTCGAGGACGTGAAAGGAAAGTGTCACCGGATGAAGCAGATCGAACACAGGGGAGACGAGATCACACATGAGATCTACGAGCAGCTGAACAGGACGTTCATCACGCCGCTCGAGCCGGAAGAGATCTCCCGCCTTGCATCGGCGCTCGACGACATCCTCGACTACATCGACGGCACTGCACAGCAGATGTACAGCTACGGCATCACCGAGACCGACGATCAGATGATTGAACTTGCAAAACTGATTCAGCTGAGCGTCATCGAGATCGAGAAGGCCGTGACCGGTATCCGGACGATCAAAAACCCGGTTCTGATCGAGGAACGGTGCATCGAGGTGAACCGCCTGGAGAACGTCGCGGACAACGTCCTCAATCATGCCATCATGGACCTCTTCAAGACAAAGGATGCGATCACCATCATCAAGCTCAAGGACATCTACGAAAACCTTGAGATGGCGACTGATAAGTGCGAGGACGTCGCAAACGTCTTGAGCGACATAGCCATCAGACACTCCTGACCGCTATGGATCCGATCATCATCCTCGGCATCCTTCTCGCGCTACTTTTTAATTTTGCAAACGGCCTGAACGATGCAGCAAACTCAATCGCCACCATCATCGCGACAAAGGCCTTAACGCCCCTGCAGGCGGTGCTTCTTGCCGGGGTCTTCAACCTCCTCGGCCCTCTTCTCTTCACCACGGCGATTGCGGCAACCATCGGCAGGGGGATCGTCGATCCCGGATCCCTCACGCCGATACTGATCCTCATGGGCATGGCCGGCGCAGTGCTCTGGGTTCTTGCAACCTCGTTCTTCGGGATCCCGGTCTCGAGCAGCCACGCCCTGATCGGGGGGCTGCTCGGTGCCGGGATTGCGGCCGCGGGAACGGGGGCGATCCTCTGGCCGTCGCTTGTGGTCATTGAGCAGACCGTCATCTACGGGTTCATAGGCGCGATCCTCGGTGCGGTCATCACGGGCGCAGTTGCATACCGGAGAGGTGACTTCAAGCCGTGGAACCTCCTCCTCGGGGGGCTCATCGGGGTGACGGTGGCAATTCCGCTCGCCATCGCAACCGGGTTTCTGAAGATCAGCGGCATCCTCGCGGTCGTGATCTTCATCGTCATCTCCCCCACGCTTGGATTCCTCTCCGCGTTCGCCCTCGGCACCGTCGTCACCTGGATCTTCCGCAACCATCCTCCCCGGCGCTTATCCCGTATGTTCAAGAACCTCCAGATCTTCTCGGGCTCGCTGCAGGCCATCGGCCACGGCAGCAACGACGCCCAGAACGCGATGGGCATCATCACCGCGATGCTCCTTGCCGGCGGCCTGATCACCGAGTTCTCCGTCCCGCTCTGGGTCATCCTCACCTCTTCGTTTGCCATATCCCTCGGAACGCTCCTCGGCGGGTGGCGCGTCATCGACAAGATGGCCAACCGGATTACGCGGATCCGGCCCTACCAGGGGTTTGCCGCATCGACCGCCGCCGGGAGCGTCCTCTCGCTGATGACCGCGTTCGGCGTCCCGGTCTCGACGACCCACGCGGCAACCGGCGCGATCATGGGCGTCGGCACAACCCGCGGCTACTCGGCGGTCAAGTGGGGAGTGGTCCGCGAGATTCTCGTCGCGTGGATACTGACGATCCCGGCGGCGGCGGTCGTGGCCGGCGGGTGTTATCTCGCCGCGCGGGCGTTGATCGGGGGGGGGGGGTGAATAAAGCGGTTCTCTCCCCGGTCACCTGCACTCCCTTTATCGCGTGACGAAGTCTGGCAGGTTCACATAACCCTGTAAATCCAACAATGCATAATCCCATCCACGGATTTCAGGTGGGGTTGCGAAACCCGAACCTGGTATGCCTCCTGCTCTAGTTCTAATATAACACCGCAATTCGAAGCCAGATGCTAACTCAATTTTCGAACACCCATCATAGCTGCGAGGAGCCCGTCCCCATGCACGGCTTTCCAGGGGATATCGCCACGCACTGCCCCCGCCCCTAGGGGCGGGGGAGGAGCGCGAAGCGCGGGTGGGGTGGGGGGTTACAGACATTCATTCCGACTTGGAGACAGGGGAGGGGGACAGGCCCCCCTCCCCGTCAGCCCCTCCCCCAATGGCGATACCCCCACGGTCCAGTATACCAGGCGGTGTTCCAGTGAGAACAGGGGCCTGAAAAATCCGTGGAGATGGGATTTGCGGGGTTCCGGAGAACAGCAGTTCGCACAACGCCCCGCGCAACCGCGAGCCGGCCCCCTCATTTCTCCTCCCCACCCCGCAGTTCCCTATAATACCGGCAGAGGTCCGCGACGATGCACTCCTCGTGCTTCGGGTTCTGCGCCGTGCAGACGGCGCGCCCGTGGCGGATCAGGAGGTAGTTGATGTCCCGCCAGGCCTCCTCGGGGAAGAGGGCCACGAGGTCGCGCTCGATGATGTTGGGGTTCGTGCTGTCGGTGAACCCCAGCCTCTTCGAGACCCGGCGGACGTGGGTGTCAACCGCGATGCCGACGTTGATCTCGAACGCGTGGGAGAGGACGATGTTCGCGGTCTTCCTCCCCACCCCGGGAAACGACTGCAGTTCCTCCATCGTCCGCGGGACCTCGCCGCCGAAGTCGGCAACGAGCTTTCGTGCCGTCTCGACGATGTAGCGGGCCTTCGTGTGGTGAAACCCGATGGTCCTGATGAGCGGCTCGACCTCCTCGGGCTCCGCGCGGGCGAGCGCCTCCGGCGTCGGGTAGCGGGAGAAGAGGGTGTCGCGGACGGCGTTGACGGCGCGGTCGGTCGTCTGCGCGGAGAGGATGGTGAGGATGAGCGCCTCGAAGGGGTTAGAAAAGTCGAGAAAATGACGCCTGTCATCGACGACGGGATACTCCGCAAGAAGACGGCGGTACGCCTCGCAGGCGGCCTCGCGGTTCATAACTGATGGGGCAGGGCAGATTCGAACTGCCGTCAAAGCGTCCCAAACGCTCTAGGATGGACCAGGCTACCCTACTGCCCCCGTACCACCATACATTGGAAAGCCAGGCAAAAATAGTTGCCGATGGAGAAGAGGTTCAGGACAGCAGGGGGTTTGAAGATTCTCTGCTCACGACGGTGCCGGAGTATACGCCCTCCACGATCGCCCGGTAGAGGTTCTCCGGGTCGCGGCCGTCAAGCACCAGGAGCGGGATGCCGGACCGCTCGATGACCTTTCCGGCAACGATGTCGAGCACGATGTTCGCGCCCGCATTCATCCTCGCCCCGGTGATGATATCGAGGAGTTCCTGCGGCGTGAGACGCTCGTGCTTCACCGCGCCGGCATCCTTCTTCGGATCTGCGCTGTAGATCCCGTTGACAGACGTGGCGTTGATGAGCAGGTCGGCACCGACGCTCTCGGCGAGGACCGCAGAGACCGCATCGGTCGTCTGCGCCGGGGTGATGCCGCCCATGACGACGATCTTTTTGGCCTGTGCAAACTCCTGCGCCTCCGTGTAGTTCTCCGCAACGCGCGGGTAGGCCGCGTCCCCGAGTCCGGCGATGAGCAGGCGCGCGTTCAGCCGCGTCACCATGATACCGAGTTCGTCCGCCGCCGCCTCGCCGGCACCGAGATCGCGGGCAACCCGGATGTACCGGCGTGCCTCCCCGCCGCCGCCGACAACGATGAAAATACGACAATTCTCGGCAACCTTTTTCAAAACAGAGACGTATCGGCTTATATTGTTCGATTCAAGCGAAGGTACCAGAACCGAGCCGCCCAGAGATAGTACGATCTTCTTCATTCCACCCTACTATTATCCCCAATATCACTCATATACCTGTTGTGAAGATGCTGCACTGCCCTGTATGCGGTTCCGCGGATGTCTGGGTCGTTACCGGCGGCTGTACCGGCTGTGTCTACCGGTGCAAGCGCTGTGGGTATCGCGGAGCGCTGGTCGTCGAGTACGACGAAGAAGACGACAGGCGGAGTGAGCGGTAGCCCACAGTCATAAATATCATGCTTCCCCTCACCCGTAATCATATGCACGAGGCGCGACTCTACCAGAAACTGGAGGACAACACCGTCCGCTGCTCGCTCTGCGCTCATCGGTGCACCATACGGGACGGCAAACAGGGTATCTGCGGCGTCCGTATCAACCGCGGCGGCACGCTGTATGCCGCCACATTCGGCAAGGTCATCGCCGAAGCGGTCGACCCCATCGAGAAGAAGCCGCTCTACCATTTCCTGCCCGGCACCCTCTCCTACTCCCTCGGAACCATCGGGTGCAACTTCCACTGCGCGCACTGCCAGAACTGGCACATCTCCCAGCAGACGCTGGAGATGGAATCGCTCAGGGACATCAGCCCGGAACAGGGCGTGGAACAGGCGATCCGGTCCGGCTCCGCAAGCATCGCCTGGACCTACAACGAGCCCACCATCTGGCACGAGTACCCGCTCGCGATGGGGATGCTGGCGCGACAACAGGGTCTCGGGACCGTCTACGTCACGAACGGCTACATCACCGAAGAGGGGCTCCGCGAACTCGCGGGAATGCTTAACGCCTTCCGCGTCGACATCAAATCGTTCTCCGACACCTTCTACCGGAAGGTCTGCGGGGGACGGCTGCAGCCGATCCTCGACGCGACCGCGCTTGCAAAGGAGCTCGGGATGCACATCGAGACGGTCACGCTGGTCATCCCGGGGCAGAACGACTCGCCGGAAGAGATGGAAGCGCTCATCCGGTGGGTGCTCGAGAACCTCGGCCCCGACACCCCGATGCACTTCACCCGGTTCCACCCGGACTATAAGATGCTGGACGCGAGGCCGACCGCGGTCAGGACGCTCGAGAAGATCTACGAACGGGCAAAAGAGCTCGGAATCCACTACCCGTATCTCGGCAACATCGGGGGCCACCCCTACGAGAACACCTACTGTCCCGCCTGCGGCAGCCCGGTCATCGAGCGGTCGGGCTACGCCGTCCGGATAACGGGGCTTGACGACCATACCTGCACAGAATGCGGCGGGCGCATCGAGTATGTCTCGGAGATCAGGTGAACGCCAGAGGTTCCTGACCGACAGGATGCTCGGGACGCTCACCCGCTACCTCCGGTTCATGGGCTACGACACCATGAGCGCAAACAGCCTCTCCCCGGGGAGTTCCCGGGAAGACACGCTCCTCCTCGAGATCGCCACACAGGACGGCCGGCTCCTCCTGACCCGGGACCGCGAACTCGCACGGCGGGGCGGTGCGCAGGCGGTCTACATCGAATCCGAAGAGATCATGGCTCAGATCCAGCAGGTTGCCGACCTCGGGCTCATCGAGCCCCGGATCCGGATGAGCCGCTGCTCGCTCTGCAACACACGCCTCCGGCCGGCCACCGCACGGGAGATCCGGGAGACGCGTTACGCTCCGCGGTCGGCCCGGGGAAAGGAGTTCTCGTGGTGCCCCGCGTGCCGGAAACTCTACTGGATGGGTTCACACAGCGCCAGCCTCGAGCGGCGCCTCAAAGAGATGCGCTCCTCCCCCTGACCGGCCACCTGCCGCATCCCCCGTAAAATTGCGGAGAAAATTCCATTTTGGGCATTTTCTGGAGAATCCTGGAAAGGTATATCAGGTTTCAAGGAGTATGGAGCGCGACGGCTGCAGGCCGATCGATCCGATCTTTCATCAGCCGTGACGCCTGCGGAGAAGTATGCCGGCCGCCCGGTGCGAACACGATCCCGGTCGTCCGGGCCTGCAACGGGACTTCGTGCCTGAACCGGCGGAGCCGGTTCAATCTGTCAGGGAGAATACTATGGAAAGTCTGAAGATAGCATTTTTCTGTTGGGAATCGCTGTATGCAGAGCGGGTCGGCGGGCTCGCAAATGCGGCAACAAATCTCGCCGAGACGCTGGCACGGGAACACGAGGTGCACTTTTTCACCCGGGGTGAGGGAAAGGACGCCGAGGTCAACGGCGTCCGGTACCACTACTGCCGGCCGGCGGGACAGGACATCGTCCGGTACTGCTCCGATATGAGCAGGGGGATGCTCGACCGCTTTAGCGAGTTCGACGCAAAGCCGTTCGACCTCCTGCACTTCCACGACTGGCACGTGGTCGACGCGCTCCGCCGGCTCCGGGACAGGGAGACCATCTTCACCTACCATTCGACGGAGTTCGGGAGGAACGGGAACACCTTCAGCACCGGATGGCCTTTTGCGGAGATATCAAAGATCGAGCATTCCGGCGCATCGATTGCCAAACACATAACCGCGGTCTCCTCGACCCTCAAAAAGGAGGCCATGAGCCTCTACGACATCCCGGACTGGAAGATCGATGTCGTCCATAACGGCATCGTGCCCGCCCATTACCAGGCGGACGTCGATCCGGAGGCGGTGAAACAGCGTTACGGCTTTGACCCGGACTCTCCTCTAATACTCTTCGTCGGACGGCTCGCATGGCAGAAGGGGCCCGACATGCTGGTGGATGCCGCCCCCCATCTCCTCCGGAAGCACCCCGACGGCCAGTTCGCCTTCATCGGCGACGGGCAGATGCGCCGGGGCCTCGAGACCCGGGCCCGGTCGCTTCCGATCCGTTTCCTTGGACGGCTGGACGATACGGACTACGTCTCGCTCCTCAATGCAAGCGATATCGTTGCCATCCCGAGCAGGAACGAGCCGTTCGGGCTTGTGCTCCTCGAAGCGTGGAGCGCCGGCCGGTGCGTCGTCGCGTCCGACGTCGGCGGGCTCTCGGAGAACATCGAGCACGGGACCGACGGGGTCAAGGTGCGGCCGCACCCGGACTCGATTGCCGAAGGGCTCTCCCGGGTTGCGGATTCCCCCGAGAAGTCGCTTTCCATGGGCAGGGAGGGGCTCGACAAAGTGAAGAAGGAGTTCCCGTGGAGCCGCGTTGCGGAACGGATGGAAGGCGTGTACCGGAAACTCGCGAACCAGGACACCGTCCTCTGCTGACCGCCCGTTCACGGCAGCATGACGGCTGCAAGATGCTCCATCAGGCGGAACGGGTCCGATGAGACCACGGGTGTCCCCGCGTAGAGTTCCATCCCCCCGATATCCGAGGTCCGGGAATGCAGGTCGCCCCGGTCCACCACCCACGCGACGGAGTAACCCTCTTCCCCGAGCGGCGGCAGATACACCGCCGCGTTGTAACTCTGCACCCCGATGTTCTGGTAGCATTCGAGCACTTTTGCGAGTGCCGGAGCGAGATCGTGCGGCGACTGCGTGAGTATCACAACCTCGTGCTCTTTTCTCGGGGTGAGGTGCGCCATGACCCGGGCGTTTTTGTAGACGAGCCCGAGGCCGATGACGGTGTGGGCCATAAAGAGGTCGTCGTAGTATTCGCTCCCGTAACGGCACCGGTACTCCTCCCGGGCCTTCTCAAGCCGTTCCGGAGCGGCATAGGGACGGCGGGTGAGCAGTACCTGGGCATGGTTGTGCACGACGCTCGCCCCCGCACGCCAGAGGAAGTTCCAGATTACGAAGGGGTAGACCGCCCGGGGATCTGTCCGGTGCGCATCCTGGCACCAGCGGATGGCCACGCTGATCATATCGGCGATCTGCGGCTCTGTGGTGATGTAGGGGTTCGTATCCTTCGCGATGATGACGGCGTGGAGGTAATCGTATTTGGCGATGTTGCTTGCGGTGATCCAGTGGTCGCCGTCGATCCTCCCGAACGTGTCGGCCGGCGTCTCCTCGAGGGGGTTTGCGAACGGTCCCCCCTCGGCAAGCGCCTTAAGGTCCCGCGTCTCCTCGGCGCGGGGCGTCAACACCGGACGGCGTGCCCTGACCGAATTGAAGAGCGTGCTCTCGCCGGTCTGGTTATTGGTCACCCTGACGATCTGCTGCGTCTCGATATCGCCGTACTTCTCCCGCACCCACTCTTCCATCGCCTCGGGGAAGACCAGGTGTCCGGGTTCGACGTACCAGGAGTATATCCGGGAGACGAGTTCCTCCATATCCGGCGCGAGTTCCTTCACGATACCCGGCAGCCGGGTGATATCCAGCCTGACCATGGAGTCTCCGTATACCGGTCCCGCACCGATAAAGATTCGCATCGGCCGGGCCTGGTTGAGAGAGGCCTCGAACGGAATGGACAGATCATGTTTGTGGCCGCGGTGCCCCGCAGGACCTGAAATCGAATACTTATTGGCTACAGATAGAGAACATACTCTCAATCCACGAGGAACCGACGAAACAGCACTCCGAAACTCATTCTCCGGCAGAACAGCATGGCATTCTTCAACAAACCCCGGGCGAACGTTGACGGGTTGCGGCAGGCGAAGGATTACCCCGGCCTGGCTGCAGTTCTGGACAGCGAAGACCCCGGAAACCGTGCTGATGCGGCGCGGGCGCTTGCCGCCCTCGGGGTCCCCGCCATTCCGGATATTCTCACAGCGCTCGAGGACGCCCGCCCGGTATCGCGGGAGCGGATGGCCGAAGCCCTCGCATCAGCCGGAACCCCTTCCATCCCGCTGCTCCTCGCCCTGATTCTCCGGGCAAGCCCTGCTCTGCAGGCATCCATCGCCCGCGCAATCGCGGAGATAGGCGACCCGATGGTCGAGGCACTGCTGCCTGCACTGCACCACCAGCAACCGGTGATCCGGCGCGCTACGGTGATCGCTCTCCAGGGGATGGGCAGGAAGGCATTCATGCCCCTCTCCGAAGCGCTCCGTGACAGCAACCCGTCGGTGCAAAAAGAGGCCGCAAACGTACTCGCCTCAATGCGATGGTCACCTGAAGGTCTCCAGGAGAAGGTGCAGTTTTACTACCTCCGGGAAGACTGGACGGAACTTGCCAGACTCCAGGGAGCGGCCGTCCCGATCCTCCTCAAAGCCCTGGCGAGCGAAAACGCCTGGATACGGTGCGAGTCGGCTCAAACCCTCGGGAAGATCCGCGATTCGCGGGCTATCCCGCAGCTTATCAAAGCGGTGAAAGATCCCCGGATAGATGTCCGCGTACGCGCCATCGAGGCGCTCGGGGAGATGGGTGACGACCGGGCGAAACCTCCGCTGGCCGATGCCCTCAACGACCCGCACCACCAGGTGCGGATGGAGGCGGCATGGGCGCTCGGGCGGCTGGGCTGGGTGCCGCGAAGCGACCTCGAGAGAGCAGCATACCTGATTGCAAGGGAGCAGTGGATGGACCTTGTCCGGATGGGGAGACCGGCCATCCTGCCGCTCATCCAGGCTCTCGGGGTGGAGTATTCCGGTGTCCGCACCGGTGCGTGCGAAGCGTTGCGGCAACTGGGGCCGCCTGCGCTCCGTGCCCTGCATATGGAAGCCTCAGCAAAAGACCCCGCGCGGAAGCAGCGGGCGCAGAGCGCCCTCGAGTATATCCGGCAGCGCCAGGAAGAATTGTCCCGGAACCAGCCCGTGCAGGAAGATTCTTCCCGATACGAGAAGGAACTCAAAGAAGGGCTCGCCATCCAGAGGCGGTTCGAGAAGAAGTTCAGGCGTCCGGGGTATGCACCGGGCAGGCAGATCAAAGAACCCTCACCCCCACCCAAAAAAGAGGAGGCAACTCCTGAAAAGCCGGCAGAACAGGCGGCTAAAGAGCCCGAGGTGGCCGCAAGCCTCGGAGACCTCATCCAGGAGAGCCAGCAGGCGGAGGCGGCGTGGGCACGGGTCAAGGCACGGCGGATGGCCGAAACATCGGTTGCCCCGTCCGGCGCCATCCCGCTCGACCAGCTCATTCCGCTCGAGTTCGAGCAGGAGATCATCGAGACCGGCGAGGCCGAACAGGAGGAGCGGCCTGCTCTTCGGGCCGAACAGGAAGTCCAGGAGCCGGAGATCCCGGAGATTCCGACAAAGACTGTGGAGCCGCCGGAACCCCCGGAGCCGCTCCCCGAAAAGACGCCGCTTGAAAAATGCCTTGAAGCGCTCAGGAGCGGCGACGACAACATCCGGGAAGCCGCAGTCGCTGCGCTCCAGGGCATGGGGAAGGAGGGAGTCAGGTACCTCATTGAAGCGTTGAGCGACCCCTACTACGGGGTCCGCATCGCCGCCGCCGAGGGGCTCGGTGAACTCGGGGATAGGAGCGCCGTCGATGCGCTGATCCGGACGCTCCGTGATGCAAGGGAAGACGTGCGAATCGCCGCCGCCCACGCACTCGGCCGCATCGGTGACCGCCGTGCGATTGGGCCGCTCATCCACCTTTTTGCCGACAGGTACCACGGTGTCCGGGTCGCTGCGGCGGACGCCATCGTTGAATTCGGCCGTGATGCGCTCAGGCCGCTTGAGGAGGCGCTCTCCGATCCGGTGCCGGTTGTCCGGATGACAGCGGCGAAGGCGATAGGGCTCATCGGCGCGACCGAGTCAATCCCGGTTCTCATTGAGCACCTGGGGGATGCTGCCCCGGAAGTCCGGTGGAGCGTTGCCCGGGCCCTGGGTGACTTCGGCTCCCTGGCAATTGAACCGCTCGCTCTGGTGCTGAAAAAAGGAAGTAAGGAGATGCGTCTTGCGGCGATCGATGCCCTCTGGGAGATGCTGGATACGCGGGCAGGCGACGTCCTGCGGCTTGCCCTTGAGGATGAGGATGAAGATGTGAGGGCAAAAGCGATGGCCGCCCTCAGAAAACGGCAGGTGATAGATGTGTGGCGGGTGGCGCTCGGCAGCCAGGTCCAGGACGAAGAGCGCACCGTAAAGAAGAGAACCACCCGACAGGAGGACAGGAAGGCGTTTGAACAGTCCGGCCGGGAGCAGATAGATACCCTCATCGGGGCGCTCAAGGATAAGGAGTGGAACACGCAACTCGGCGCCGCCACACACCTCATCATGATGGGACGCCCCGCCGTGGAAGGCCTCATCCAGGCGCTCAGGAACGAGGACCCGGAGATACAGACTGCTGCCGCCAGTATCCTTGGTGATATGCGTGAGACGGCGGTCACGCCGCTCATGGATGCCCTGAACGACACCGACCGGTTCGTCCGGCTTGTTGCTGCCCGTAACCTGGGTAAGATCGGGAACAAAAGGGCTATTGAAGCCCTGATCGGCTCCCTGCACCAGGAACCCGATAGTGAGGTCCGGGCAGCCGTGGCGGAGGCGCTGGGGTATATGGGGAGCAAGCAGGCGATAGAGCCTCTGGCGCTGGCACTGCAGGACCGGAGCGAGACGGTCAAGATTGCCGCCGCCCGGTCGCTCGGGTATATCGGGAGCCTTCGTGCTATAGAACCATTGGTCCTGGCGCTCAACGATATGGACGACCGGGTCAGGTACGCCGCACTCGAGGCCCTGAAGGACCCGGGGCAGACAATGCGGAGCCACCTCGTCAAAGCGCTCCGCACTACGGACGGGGAGTTCCGGGCAGGGGTCGCCGAAGCGCTGGAAGCAGGAGGCTGGGAGCCGGAGACCGCCGAGGAACAGGCCCTCTATCTCATAGCACTGAACCGGTGGGCAGAGGTAGAACAGGCCGGCGCTGAGGCGCTGCCGGTGCTCATTGAGGTGCTCTCCGACCCGTCTCTCGAGGTCAGGACGAACGCCGTCAGGGCCATTGCCCGGATAGGCGGGGAGGAAGCTATCGCCCCCCTCATCCAGGCGCTCCAGGACGACGCTCTCGGGGTCAGAAAACGCGCGGAAAGGGCACTGATCGATATGGGCAATGCGGTGCTCGCCGAACTCGAACTGGCGCTCGAAGAGGGGCGGCCGGAGGCCAGGGAGGGGCTGCAGCGGATCATCGATGAGATCCGCGTGAAAGGAGAGGAGGCAGCCTAGGGTATCCGCCCGGCCGCCTTCCAGTAGTCGTACTCGTGGTGCCAGCGGTCCTTGTTCGCCGTGACCAGCGCCCGCATCCGCTCGAGCGTCGCGGCGTGGAGCTTCTCCTGTTCCGGGTATGTCTCCTTGTTCTCGATGGCTTTTGCGAGAATCCTCCCGAGTTCATAGGCCCTCCCTTCCGCAGGCACGATCGTCTCCGGGTCACCCCCGAGAACCACGCCGACACCGCCCACGGTGTTCGCGCCCAGGGTCTGGAGGACCCCGTTAAGGTAGGCCACGACGTCATCCGCTCCGGAGCCGCCCGCCGTGGAGACGGCGCACCCGTACTTCCCAAGAAACATCTGGCAGTGGATAGCGTCCGCCATCCGGTCAAGCATGGTCTTTATCTGGGCGGTGACCGAGTCGATGTAGTTGGGCGACCCGAGGACGATCCCGTCGCTTTCAAGCATCTTCTGGTACAACCCGGCAAAGTCGTCCTTCTTGACGCACTCTCCCCGCTCGCAGCAGACCAGGCACCCGTTGCAGTACTCGATCTGGAGCTTCGCAACATCCACGAGCTCCACCTCGGCCCCGGCACTCTCCGCCCCGTCGAGGACTGCCTGGACAAGCCGGAGCGTCTGGCTCTTTGAGGCGCGGGGGCTTCCGTTAATCCCAAGTATCTTCATCTGTTTTCCTCGTTTGCAGTGTTCATGCGTCCGCTCCGGATACGCTCGCCCGCAGCCTCACGGGATGTCGTGCGTGACGGTGAGTTCGGCATGATACTGCCGGTCGCAGTCACCGGGGAGCGGGTCGATGGTGAATATCTTCGTTTCGCCCGCCTGGAACCGGGGGGCGAGAACGGTCTCGGTCGACCGAATCATGTTACTCTCGTCGTCGACGAGCATGAACCGGATAACGACGTTTCTTGCGGGCGCATCGCCGGTGTTGGTCACCGTCCCCGTCACGATCCAGTAACAGGACCCGTCGGTGCGCAGATGCTTCTCCGGTGCAGTGACGGTGGTCGAAAACGACGGCTGCGGCCCGGCAGGCGAGTAGGTGGTGTGAGCAGCCGGCGTCGCCTCCGGGGTCGGGGTACGTATTCCCGAGACCTCAGAGGTCCCCGTGCAGCCTGCAGCGGCAACAGAGCCGGCGAGGCAGCCGAGGAGCAGAAGGATCGTAATGCTCTTTCCAGAGACATCCTGCATGATGGTTCATCGACCGGAGGGTATATAACGGATACGCAAGCGCATCCGGCGCCGGGCCGCCGCCCGGCAGGGGCCGGGGAACGATTTATATGCTCTCCGGATAAGGAGCCGGCCGAAACCGGGAGGAGTGCCGATGAGCAGGGAGAGCGTAGAAACCGTCGGGACCGTGAAGGTCTTGAATGCCGTAACGGGAGAGGTGGAGGAGGTCGAGAGGGTCGTCAAATCCGATGAGGAGTGGCGGCGCCAGCTGACGCCGGAACAGTTCTCCGTTGCCCGCAAGGAGGGCACGGAGCCGGCCTTCACCGGGAAGTACTGGGACTGCAAGGAGGACGGCTTATACGTCTGCGTCTGCTGTGGCAACCATCTCTTCTCCTCGATGACGAAGTTCGAGTCGGGGACGGGCTGGCCGAGTTTCTGGGAGCCCGTGTCGGACTTGAACATCAGAACGGATCTCGATAACCGGTTCCTCATGAGCCGGATCGAGGTGCTCTGCAGGCGGTGCGACGCCCACCTGGGCCACGTCTTTGATGACGGGCCGCCGCCGACCCGTAAGCGGTATTGCATGAACTCGGCATCGCTCCGGTTTGTGCGGCAGAGGGAGCTGCAAGGATAAGGGGCGGGATTACCGTGAGGAGATCACAGTTTCCCGCCAAGGAACCAGACCGGCCGCTCTCCGCCAACGCTAACCTGTAGATATGCAAGGGCGGGGTCAAGGTCATCCGGCACCTCGAAGAAGAGATAACCATCCATGGACTCGAGCCTGTCGAGACGGACCTTTGAGTACGGCCCTCCCCGGGTGGTCGGCCCGGGCACCTTCAATGGACGGTAGGTTTCACCGGCGTAGTGGAGAAGAAACGCGCTCTCATCCGGAGTCTGGATGAGGGTATTCGAACTCCCTCCCCTATGGCCGAGGTGCGCCACCTGAACAGTGACCAGAAGGTATAATTCCCCCGGCTCAGCAGTATACTGCACCCGTTGCGTCCCGGTAGTGTGGAACGCGTTTGACCACGCTATCGAGTCGATGATCAACGAGGCTGAGTTCTCTTTGCGCGTATCCTCGTAACTGAACCGCTCCCCGACCTGCAGAGCGTCGGGAAACAGAGTGGCAGGCTCTTCGGTAAGGCCCACCAGAACGGTAGGGGTTTGCGGACTTTCGGCATGAGAGAGGTTGCAGGCCTCCAGGGCTTCGGATAGGTGTCCGATCCCGAAAGCAAGGTGGAGCAGTCCATCGTCCGTCACGCTCTGGTTCAGGGGGGTGCTCCCGTTGAGCAGGGTGCCGGCTGCGGCAAACTCATCGAGCGCAACAATAAAATGCTCATATGCGGGCGCCATACCAGGAGAGACATCAAGGGCCGCAGCCTCGGCACGGTAGCCTTCCACAAGCGAAGTCATATCGGCTGCCCGGTTCCGGACTGCCGCGTCGTCGCAGTTGTGCATGGAATAGATCTGCTCGCCGGAGACCTCCAGGAGGAGTATACCGGCTCCGGCGATCAATGACTCCAATCTTTCGTCGCCGCTGACCGGTTCGAAGAGTTGGGTCGTATTGGTTCCCGACCGCACCCCAAGAGGGGATGCGTTCCCGGGATCATCACCTCCCTCTACCGGCAGAAAGGGGAAGAGCATAGCGCATGCTCCGGGGAAGAGGAGAACAGTGGAGAGGATCACCCCAATAAAGCCGGCTGCAAGCAGTAATTTTGCGTGAGAACCCCTCATCGCCACAGGTTAACGTTTCGCGTACAAAACGGATATTCGTTGTGATGGGAACTACCTGCACGCCGGCATGGCACCATCCCGGGTTGCCGGGATCAGGGCAGCCCGGCGGCGGGGGGAACCGGTGCAGGAAAACCGGTCATACCGTCTTGCCGAGTGCCCAGACGGGAGAAGCACCGTCAAGTTTCACCTGGATAGTGCATTCATCGAGAGTGAGCGACACCGGAACATCAAAGACGATATACCCTGTTTTTACCTCATACCGGTTCAGCCTCACCGCGGCATACGGCTCGCCGAGCGACGTCTCCGGTGCCAGTGTTATCGGGGAGTAGGTTGTCCCGCGATACCGGAGAGTAAAATCACGAGGGTCCGGGGTCCGTATCGTGTACACTCTGCTATCCCCTTTATGACCCAGATTCGTGGCTTTCACCTTAACGAGCAGGAACATCCTCCCGGGTTCTGCCGTAACCAGGCTGCCCTTCCCATCGAAAAGGTAGAATACGCTGATGCTCCTCGCCGACTCCAGCATCAGCGAGATGTCGTTTGCACGGGTACGGTCTTCGTAGACGTAGCGTTGCATGAGTGCCAGTTCTTCCCCGGACTCGGACCCGGCGGAGATCGGGGGCAAGGAGAGATTGATCGCCACGATCTCCGCCGGGGCCTTCAGCGCCGGGCGTTGCAGGTATCCGAACGCCTCACGGAGATGGTTCGATCCCTGCCAGTTCGCTTCGAGAGCGTTATCCACCATCGTGCTGTTGAGGGGAGTGTTTCCCTGCAGCATCCGGCCGGCAGCTTCATATGACTCAAGAGCGGTGATAAACGAGGTTTTCAGGGCTTCCCCGTCGTCTGACACGTCCAGCGCTGCCGATTGCCTGAGAAGACCCGCTGCAAATGTCAGAAGCTCTGCGGCACTCTCTTTTGCCAGTTTCTCGTCCCAGGCATAGAGAGCATAGGTGTTCTGCAAGGAGAGCAGCATGAGTGAGGCGCTGTTCTCTTCAACCAACTGGACAAGTTCGTCGTCATCGTATTCAACGACGGGCGGGGTGCTGTTCTCAGCCTGCGGGGCGGTCTCGCTCTCATCGGGGATGGCAGGCGAGCCGGGTGTGAAGTTCAAAAGATGGCCGTCCTGGAGCCGCTCTTCGACTCCGGTGAGAACGGAGGAGAGGTTTTGAGCGGCGACCGGCTGCGGTTGCCCGGGATCAGGCGTATCTGGACCGGCGGCGTCCAGCGGTGTCGGGGAGGGGATGAACAGTATGGCCGTAAAGAACATGAGGGCCAGTATCATTGTAACGGCGTCCGGGAGGTCCACAATAGTATACGTCTCTTCTCTCCAGGGAAAAAAATCTTCGCCGGGACCCGACACTTCGGATTATGGGTCCATTCCGGGGACCGGCGCCACGCCTGCACGAACTATTATTCCCCGGCAGCGCGACCTCTGATCAGTGACCGACCATTCATCCGCCTGGGACGAGGACTACCGGAGGCGGGGAAACCTCTGGGGCGGAGCACCGGCACCGCTCCCGGATCTCCCTGCCGGCGCCGCCGTCCTTGAAGTCGGCTGCGGGAACGGCAAGACTCTTACGGCACTCGTCCGGCGGTTCCCGTGCGTGGCCGCGGTCGACAGCTCTCCCCATGCCGTCGCTCTCGCCCGGCGACACCCGGCGACAGCGTCGGCCTCTCTCGCCGTTGCCGATGCACGGTGCCTGCCGTTCCATGAGGAATCGTTCGATGCCGTCTTCCTGGTCCATATTCTCGGCCACCTTCCTCTCTCGGGCCGGAAGGCCGTAGCATCCGAGGTCTGCCGGGTGCTCAGGCCCGGCGGGACGCTCTTCTTCCGGGGGTTCTCCGTCGAGGATATGCGCGCCGGGAAGGGAGTGGAGACGGAGCCGCAGACCTTCCGGAGGGGCGAGGGCATCATCACCCACTACTTCACCGAAGCCGAAACCGCGGACCTCTTCGCACCGCTCGCGGCGGTCTCGGTCCGGACGCACCGCTGGCAGATACGGGTCAGGGGCAGGCATTACCCACGGGCTGAGGTGGAGGGGGTGTTTATACAGGAAGGGTAAGGGGGTTCTGCGCTCTGGACGGCTGAATTATGTCCAGCGGGTTTGCATACATCATGTCTGCGAATTCTCAGTACGGGTCAGAGAGGGATTAAATACAATTTTTCCAAGCGATCCCCGTACAGTGGACCGTGGGAATATCGCCATAGGGGGTGGGGCTGACGGGGAGTGCGATGGGCGGAACGCCCGGAGCTCGACCACCGTCAGGTGGGGAGTGCGAACGTAGCGAGCTTGAGCACCGTCAGGTGCGAGGTGCGAACGTAGTGAGCATGAGAAGACCTTCGGTCTTCGAGGGGGGAGCATCCCCCCTCCCCTGTCTCGTGAGGCACTACCGATCTATAACCCCCACCCCGCCCGCGCTTCGCGCTCCTCCCCCGCCCCGCCGGGGCGGGGGCAGTGCGTGGCGATAGCCAATGGGAAGCCATTTCAGCAATTTGATGCAGGAGATAGTTCAATTCGTTATGAGCGCTCTTAATCGCATTCAGAACCCTGTGAATCTTCAACCACGTGGTACTTGTGGGACGACTTCCCGGGCACACCAACCTGACAACCCCCACACCGGCACCTCGGAGCACAAACGCCGCAACGCCCGCGGGCCGGCAACCGCGAGCGGCGCACCACGGCCGGCCCTGCCCACCACCATCCCAGGGGCCGAGACCGGGGACAAACATATCTTTTTACTCTTCCGGACCGAGTAATAATACCAGAATATGAGGAACCGGGGAAACGCGCCTGCCGGAACGGCTGTTCCCGGGGTCCTCCGTGCAGCATGGTCAACCTTTTTTGACATTCGGACAAAACAACAGGAGAGAGGAAGAGAAGTCATGTGTATTGCAATGCCCGCTGAGGTACTCGAGATCAAAGAGGGCAACATCGGCGTCGTCGATTTCGGGGACCTCCAGCAGGAGGTCAGGCTCGACCTCGTCGACGTAAAGGTCGGGGAGTTCGTGCTCGTCCACGTCGGGTTCGCCATCCAGCGCCTCAGCAGAGAGGAGGGGCTTGAGACCCGGGAAGTCTTCAGGCAGGTCTACGCTGCGATGGAGGAGTGATGCACGAGTACAGCATCGCCTATGACATCTACACGACCGCCCGCCGGGCAGCGATCGAAAACAACGCGACAGAAGTGACATGCGTCTCTGTGGACGTCGGCAAGATGGCGATAGCAAACCCCGAACAGGTGGAGTTCCTCTTCAATATCATCATCGAGGACGACCCGCTCTTTCCGAACGCCCGGCTCTCGTGCCGGGACGTTGAGGCACGCACCCGCTGCTCCTGCGGCTACGAGGGGAACGAGCGGTTTGTCTGTCCCCGGTGCGGAAAACTCCCGGAAGTCGTTGCAGGAATGGAGATCGTAGTCACCAATATCGAGATAGAAGTGGACGAAGAATGAAAGTCAACCTCATGCACGGTGCCGGCGGCGAGGTGATGGGCGAGCTCCTGCGCGTCATCACCAACCTCGAGCACAACAACGCCGGCGGGATAGGGCTCGAGTCGCTGGACGACGGCGCGGTCATCCCCTTAAACGGCCAGAACATCGTCTTTACGACCGATAACCACGTGGTCTCGCCGATCTTCTTCCCCGGCGGGGACATCGGGCGGATCGCCGTCTGCGGAACCATCAACGACCTCGCGATGATGGGCGGGCGGCCGATCGCGCTCTCGTGCGGCATGGTCATTCCCGAAGGCTTCGAGGTCGCCGACCTCGAGCGGATCGTCGCGTCGATGGACGCCGCCCTCGGCGAGTGCGGAGCAAACCTCGTCACGGGGGACACCAAGGTGCTCGAGCGGAGCGCGCTTGATGCCCTCGTCATCAACACCGCCGGCATCGGCGTCGCTGAGCGGGTGGTGCGGGACAACGGCCTCCAGGTCGGCGATGCGATCATCGTCAGCGGCACCATCGGAGACCACGGTATCGCCATCATGGCCCACCGGGAGGGGTTCGACTTCGGCGGCCAGATCCAGTCCGACGTCGCCCCCCTCTGGCCACTCGTCGAGCGGGCGCTCGACGCCGGGGATATCCACGCCATGAAAGACCCGACGAGAGGCGGGTTTGCAAACGCCATCAACGAGATGGCAGGTAAGAGCGGTGTCGGCGTCGTCATCGAGGAAGAGGCCCTTCCCTTCCGGACGAGCGTCCGGAGCGCTGCCGGCATGCTCGGCCTCGATCCTCTCGAGGTGGCGAACGAGGGCAAAGTCATCATGGGGGTCGCGCCCACTGATGCAGAGGCCGTCCTTGCAGCGCTCCGCTCGCATCCCTACGGGCGGGACGCGGCGATCGTCGGCGAAGTCGTCGAAGGCTCCCACGTGGTCATGCGGACCGCCATCGGTGGAGAACGGTTCATCGAACCGCCTATCGGCGACCCGGTCCCGCGTGTCTGCTAGCAGATGACACCACCTTTTTTGTCGTCCCGGGTGACCCGCGCCTGTCATATACAATAACACCGTGAGCAGTCTTATGGAGAGGCAGTCTACGATGACGGAGGAGGCAAGCATCGAGGTGCGCCTGGTGGACGTCTGGGACGTAGAGACGATCGCCGACCTCTACCGGGCGGGCGGCTGGTGGAACGAGAGATGGGACCCTGCCGGTCTCGCCGCCCTCATCGTGGGGAGTTTCGCCTTTGCCGTCGCCGTCGACCGGGCGACCGGCAAAGCGGTCGGCATGGGCAGGGTGATCTCGGACGGGGTCTCGGACGGCTACATCCAGGACCTTGTCGTCCTCCCCGGCTACCGGGGCCGGGGCGTCGGAACGATGATCTTATCTGCGCTGCTCGATTACTGTACGTCTGCAGGTGTCGCCTGGGTCGGCCTCGTCGCCGAACCCGGGACCGAGCCGTTCTACACCGCGCTCGGTTTCCAGAGGATGGAAGGGCACACACCCATGCGGTGGTACCCGGAAAGGAGGTGAAGCATGTGAAACTGGCCGACTTCAAACCCGTGAGCCTGGACGATCGCGACCTCTTCCGGGAGCACTACCGGCAGTTCCCCCAGGTGCACAGCGACAACACGTTCGCGAACATGGTCTGCTGGAACCACTACGCGGACTACCGTTTCGTAGAGGTCGAAGGGTCGATCGTCCTCTCGAGCACCATCGACGGCGTGACGGCGTTTCGCATGCCGATCGGCCCAAAAAACCCGGAACTGGTCGGGGACGTCGTCGACCTCGCGGTGAGGGAAGGCGGTGACACGCCCCTGTGGGTCCTCGACCCGGCAAATGAAGCGTGGCTCCGGGAACTCTACCCGGCCCTTCCCCTCCGTGCAAACCGGAACTTCTTCGACTACATCTACCGGACCGAAGCCCTCGCCGACCTCGCCGGGAAGGGCTACGCCACCATCCGGCGCCAGGTCAACCGGTTCGGACGGGAGTATGCGTATACAGTCGAGAAGATCACGGAAGACAACATCGATGAGGTCTGGGAGTTCCTGGTCGTCTGGTGCGAGTGGCGGGACTGTGACTCCGAACCAGTTCTTGCCGCCGAGAAAGAGGCCATCCTCTTTGCCGTGAACCACTTCTTCGCTATCGGCCTCGAGGGCTGGATCATACGGATCGGCGGAACCATCGGGGCGATATCGGTTGTCGGCAGGGTCAACGAGGAGATGGCGGTCGTCCACTTCGAGAAGGCGCTCCCCGAGACCTACCCGGGCATTTACAAGGTGATCACGACCGAGACGGCGGCGGCCCTCCGGGACCGCTACCGCTACGTCAACCGCGAGTGCGACATGGGCGTTCCCGGGCTTCGCGAATCGAAGACGCGTTACCACCCCGCCTACATGGTCGAGGTGTACTACGCGACCCGGGACGACCTGGAGGCATGCCGCGGATGACCGCCGATATCGTGCTCCGGAACGTGACGCTCCCGACGGGGCGGCGCGCCGACATCGTCGTCGCCAACGGTATCGTCCGGCACGTCGGCGCACCGGTGCGTGCCGACGAGACGATCGACTGTAGAGGACATACCTGCCTCCCCGGGGCGGTCGACATGCATGTGCACATGCGGGGAGGGGTGCAGGCACAGAAGGAGGACTGGCACACGGGCACGATGAGCGCGGTCGCCGGCGGGGTGACGGTCGTCGTCGACCAGCCCAACACCATCCCCCCCATAACCACGCCCGAACTCCTCCGGGCACGTATCTGCGAGGCGGAGGAAGAGGCCGTATGCGGGTTTGCGGTGAACGCAGGCGTTGTGCCGGACGCCGATCTTACCGGGATGTGGGACGCCGGCGCGATGGCGTTCGGCGAGACCTTCGCGGCGCCGTCGAGTTATGGCGAGGGGCTCGACCCTGAAACCCTCAAGGAGCTGCTTACCCGCATCCATGCCCTCGGGGGACTCGTCACCGTCCACGCCGAGGAGGTCTCGGACCGGGCGCCGGCAACACTCGCCGAACACGACAGCGCACGCTCCGGTGCCGGAGAGGCGCGTGCCGTGCGGGCAGTATCGGCCCTTGCCCCGGCCGAAATAAGGCTCCACTTCTGCCACGCGAGCACCGCCGCCTCAGTCAGGGCCGCACGCGGCACGGTGGAGGCGACGCCGCACCACCTCTTCCTCTCGCACGGAATGTTTGATGCGGACGACACCCGGGCCCGGGTGAACCCGCCGCTCAGGGACGAGGAGACGCGGCGAGAGTTATGGTCGTGCTGGGACAGGATAGATGTAGTCGCCTCCGATCACGCCCCGCACACGCTCCACGAGAAGGGTGTGCCCTTTGAGACCGCTCCCTCCGGTATCCCCGGGGTCGAGACGATGGTGCCGCTCCTGATGGCGGCGGTGCGCCGGAGGCGGATCACCCTCATCTCGGTGATCGAGAAGACGTCGTGGAAACCCGCCGCCATCCTCGGCATCCAGCGCGCAGGGTTCGAGCCGGGCGACCGGGCGGACTTTGCCCTCTACCCGGACGAGATCACCCGCATCGACGCTTCATGCCTCCATGCAAAGTGCGGCTGGTCACCGTTCGAAGGGCTTGAAGCGGTCTTCCCGGAAGAGGTGGTCGTCGGGGGAGCGCGGGCCTACACCTGCGGCGACTTGCGGGAGGCACGCCCGGCGTGGTATCCCGGGCAAGGATATTTATCCCTGCAGAATAAATAATATAAAGCCGATAAAGCGCATCTTTAGGTCCCCGGGTGATCATCTGGCGAGACGCCTGGACATGATCCGCGGGACAACCCAGGTGCGCGACAGGCACGCCTGGCATATGGGTACGATCGGGTGAGGATCGGCAACAGCCGCCTGTGAGCATCGATCGTTAGTGCCGGGCGACATCCCTTTCAAGAGGTCTTTTCTATGGAACCCTACGCAGATGCCGTCGTCGAAAATTCGCACGGAGTGATTATCGCGCTCGACGTTACGGCAGGTGCGAAACGGCCCTCGTTTCCGGCCGGCTACAACGAGTGGCGAAAGAGCGTTCGATGCCAGGTGGCAGCCCCTGCCGTCGGCGGGAAGGCAAACCGCGCTATTATCAACCTCCTTGCGGAGACGTTCAATGTCCCCCGCGCCGACGTGAGTATCGTCGCCGGGCACACATCTTCCTCAAAGACCGTGGCGATCGCCGGTTTATCGAAATCCTCTGTTCTCGCATCCCTGAATGCCGCCGGTGCCTGATCCGGTGCAGGTGCAAGAATCGGGACCGTCGGGATGAAACAGCTTTAATCACGGGAGAACTATCTCGGGAGATAAATTCAAATGCGAACCCCACAGGCCCGTGTTTTTGGATTTTGCTTTTAAAAAATCTTGCGTTCGGATCGCCATCTGGTTTAAGTAATTGCACCCTAGATATATAATCGACCCTATGCCCGCGCGCATGAAAAACCCGTGCGGCATACGGCGATCGGATTTACACTGAAAGGAGGCAAGACTCCATGTACTCACCAGAAACTACAAAGTACCTCATTCATCTTACTCTGCAGATCGAGGGGGTGGTTGATAAGCCCGACGTAGTGGGCGCCATCTTCGGCCAGACCGAGGGTTTGCTCGGCGAAGACCTCGACCTGCGTGATTTACAGAGAACCGGTCGCGTCGGCAGAATCGACGTTCAGATAACCACGAAGCGGGGAGAGACAAAAGGCGAGATACTCATTTCATCATCACTGGATCGGGCGGAGACCGCCCTCCTTGCATCGTCGCTCGAGACGATCGACCGGGTCGGGCCGTGCACGGCCCGCGTGAAAGTTGACCGCATCGAAGATATACGGGTGACTAAACGGCGCAAGATTGTCGAGCGCGCCAAAGAACTCCTCCTCGAAGACTTCGACGAAGGCGCCATCAACAGCGACGATCTGCTCGATGAGGTCAGGGAGGTCATCCGGATAGAGAAACTCGAATACCTCGGTGAAGAGAGGGTGCATGCAGGCCCGAACGTCATGGCCTCCGACGCCATCATCATCGTCGAGGGGCGGGCCGACGTCATCAACCTGCTGCGGTATGGGATCAAGAATGCGGTCGCAGTCGAAGGAACCCACGTTCCGCGCATCATCATCGACCTCTGCTCGCAGAAGACCGCGACGACCCTGCTCGACGGGGACCGGGGCGGAGAACTGATCCTCCGCGAGCTCCTCCAGATCGCCGAGATCGACTTCGTAGCATACAGTCCGCGGGGAAAGAGCGTCGAGGAGATGAGCCGCAAGGAGATCGTCAAGGCGCTCCGGAACAAAGTGCCTGCGGAGGTGATCACCGCCCCGTCCCCCGACGATGAGGGTGGAGAGCGGTTGCCTGCATGCGCCGGCCCTGCCGAAGTGCAGGTTCCCGCCGGTGAAGACGAGCGGTCGCCACACCGGCAGAGGAACAGGAGAGAGGAAAGCCGGAAGCCGGCCTCGACACTCGGCGAGCACATGGCCGATGTCCGGGATAAAAAGATTGCGCGATTCCTCTCCCCGGACTACACAGTCCTCTTAGAATCGAACGCTACCGACGTCGAGGGCGCACTCCAGAACCTGAACGGCGATGTTGAAGGGCTCGTCGTCGATCGCGTCATCGACCAGAAACTTCTTGATCAGCTCGGGGGAAGGGACCTCGAGTTCGTGGCTGCCCGGGACTTTAAAGGAATTATAAAGCGTCCGCTGTCCATCAGGCTTATAAAGATAGGGTGATGGCTATCCCGGGTGCAAATTTATATATATTTATATCCACTATTTTTATCTCTGGGAGAGAATATGCACAAGGAAGAGTTAATAGCCTTACATGGGATTCTCACTGAGATTAAAGACTTTTTTGAGTTGCAGAACCAGGAGTTGAAATTTTCACAGTATTATGCGTTGAAGATAGACCCTTCTCAGGTGCATAAGAGCAAAATGGAACACAAATATGCAATATTCGTGCTCGGAACGGAACTTGCAAATGCCATGAAAGATGTGGAGTTCTCGTCATCGGGCCGGATCTCCGCCCGGATGAAAGAACTTGCAGAGAAGACATTAAAAGAGATTGAGTATCTCCAGTAACATCGACGCAAATATAGTATCGGAGGCCGGGAACCCTCCGATTACTCCCCTCCTCTCCTCAGGCACGCATCCCGCGCTCATTCTCGATGAGGTACATAGCAAGCAGCTTCGGGATAGGTGCCGCCATGCAGTGCCAGTTCGGCGTCCCGTTCACCTCAAGAACCGTGTAGCCTTCCCGGTCACGGAGGAGATCAACGCCGCAGTAGTCGATCCCGAGCGCCGACGCCGACGCCTCAGCGATGGCGCGCATCTCCTCATCGATCGGGACCGGCGTGCCGATCCCGCCCTGGTGGATATTGTGCATCAGGCTATCGGAGACCCGGGCTATCGCGCCGACAGCCTCCCCGCCGAGGACGAAGACGCGGAAGTCCCGGTCGTTCGGGATATACTCCTGCAGGTACCACGGCCCCGGCCCGAGCTCCTCCGGCCTCGTCACGAGCCTGATACCGTTCCCGTCATACCCGTAGAGCGGCTTGTAAACGGCCTTCCCATGCCGTAGAAGGAATTCCCGCGCCTGAGCCTCCGATTGTATGTAGGCCGTCTCCGGTGTCCGCACACCGTTTGCGAGCAGGAGAGCGGTCGTCATCACTTTGGATGCACAAAAAACGATGCTTTCGGGTGTATTGATCACCCGGTTCTGGAGCGAGAGCACGTTCAAGGTCTCGAACTGATGCCCGTCCTGCCGGATCCCGCAGACCCATACAAGTTCATTCTCAAGCCCGGAATCGAGGGGGTCGACTGCACCGAGGTCAAGGATGCTGTATGGGGCATCGGCTCTCTCCAGTTCCCGTATCACAGCGCCGGTCGAGTTGTCGTCCGGCGTATCGGTCGGTTTAGGTATGATATGGATCATGCGTCTCACATCCCGCTCCCGGGACTTACCGTTCGCGGCCAGAGGGTTTTCAGTACCGTTTTGTACCTTGCCGGATATAATCGATAGGGAAGAAGACCATGCAGAAGAACCAGGTCTGTATCATCGGGTGCGGGAACCCCCTGATGGGAAACGACGGGGCGGGGATTCAGGCGATGCGCCTCTTCGAAGGGAGATTCCCCGGCGTCGACGTGATCGACGGCGGCACCGGAGGTTTTGGCCTTATCCCACTGATGGAAGGCTACGAGAAGGTGGTGATCGTCGATGCGATGGTGGATATTGGCGACCATATCGGCGCTGTCCTCACATTCGAAACGCCGCCCTCCTGGGATCTTCCGGCATACGTATTCCACGATATGGGGATCGGGGAGGTGGTGGCAATAGCCCGCGAACTCGGGTATGCCACAGAGATCGTGACCGTTGGGATTGAAGTAGGCGAGATCCGGTCATTCAGTCAGGAGATAGACCCGGCAGTAGAAAAAGGAGTCCGCGTTGCCGAGCAGGAGATCCTCAGGATCCTGTGGGGGTGGGCAGCGGTCTCAGGAGACCCTTTTTAAAAGTATGCAGTTGAAGCATCCCAATCTCAGCAAATCTGGCTTCTTTCTAGGGGCATGAATGGCAAAGTTTATTTCCTCCGACTGAACTAAAGATGTCTGAATGCAACTGCCGCGCGGTCGGTTTCATCGCCTTATCAAGTCCACGACATCCCGTGCCTTGACAGAGGAGATGGGTTCAACACAATTTACCGGGGTCTGCACGATCGTCCTTGGCAGCGAGAGTGCTACCCTGGTGCTGAACGAAGGTCTGGTTGTGCTTGCCGAATATGGGGACATGAAAGGGCAGCACGTACCGGATGCGATACTGGAGGGCAGCGAGACCGAAGTGGCGGCAGAGTTGAACACTCTGACGCCTGAGCAGGTGAAACTCGCCCTGGAATTCAACCGCCCGTTTGCGACCGGAGATTCCGATGCCGGACGACGGAAAAGACCGTCGCCGGGGAAGACTGCTTTCGACGGAACGAAGCCGTCCACCGGGCTGAAGAAGGCCGGTACGGCACCTTCTCCGAAACATCCTCCGGAGTCGCACGCAGAGATGCATCGCATTCCTATGCCTGGAGTGAAACCTATGCAGGAGACGGCCGAGGCGTCTCAGTCAGGGGACGACGAGATCGAAATGCTCGTCCAGAAAATGGATGAGATGGACGTCGAGCAACTCGTCAGCAGTTTCAGGATAAATTGCAAGGATATGCTCCGGAACATTCATCTAGACCATCTTATTCAGGACAAAGATACGTAGAACATGCAGGAGCTGATAACAGAATGGACTCATCAGGAATCATCCAGATATTCCTCGTTAGCATCACAGTGGCGGTGATAGCTGGTTTCACGGGTACCTTTTATTTCCTTTCGAGGATCTATGAGGCACTCGCCGGGCAGCAGCCCACACAAGCCCCCCGTGATGCGGAGGCCGGAGAAGAACAGGGGATCGTTGCACAACCGATCCCGGTCGAGCGGACGAAGTCTCTTGCGAAGATCGATCCCCGGACTATGGGAAGCCTGGAGGAAACGCTCGGTGCAATCAGTAAGAAATACAGTCTTGCATCCTTCACGCTGGCGACCACGGACGGCCTCCTGATCGGCTCGACGAAACCGGGCAGCGAAGGTGAGGCCGCGCGGTATAGTTACCTCTACACGCAGGGAAAACTGCATGACGAGGCCGGTGCTGAACTCCTTGGTATCCCCTGCCGCGGGGAGACGGTGGTCGGCATCATCCACCCATCAGAGCACCTCTCTGCCGAACAGATGAACGCACTCGAACAGGATGTCCAGGACAGCCTGCAGCACTGGGTGTAAATCCGGAGAGATCAAAACAGCGAGTGATTACATGGTAAAAGTATATACGATTGCATCCGGTAAAGGCGGCACCGGCAAAACGACGGTCACAGCGAATCTGGGGCCGATGCTTGCTCAATACGGGAAGAAGACGTGCATCCTGGATGCCGACGTTGGAATGGCGAATCTTGGGCTTATTCTCGGGCTTGAAAACCTGCCGGTGACCCTGCACGAGGTGCTGTCGGGTAAAGCCCGTGTCAGGGACGCCATTTACGATGGACCGCTCGGCGTGAAGGTTGTCCCATGCGGGCTCTCCCTGCAGGGCTTTCAGCAGTCTAATCCGGACCGGCTCAAGGATATCATGACGGACCTTGTGAGCGAGTTCGACATCCTGGTCCTTGATGCTCCTGCGGGTATCAGCAGGGACGGCGTCATCCCGCTGACGATTGCCGACGGGGTGATCCTTGTCGTAAATCCTGAGATCTCCTCGATCGTCGACGCCTTAAAGACGAAGATCCTGACCGAGACGGTCGGCGGGCACATTGAGGGGGCGATCATCAACCGGGTCGGCGGAAGTGAGGATGAGTTCAACCGGGCACAGATGGAGAAACTCCTCGGAGTCCGGGTGCTCGGGGTCATACCGGAAGACCCCAACGTCCGACGTGCGTCGGCCGGAAGGTCGCCGATCGTGATAAAGTATCCGACATCCAGAGCATCAAGGGCCTTTAAGCGCATCTCTGCCGATGTGGCCGGCATCGAATACATCGAGGAGGAGACAGAGGCTGCCCGGGAAGGTTTCGTCGATCGGCTCGCCCGCGCGCTCTTCCGGGCAAAAGCGTGATGCTTGAGGCTGGCATGGCCTATCACGCTCATCACCGCCTTTTTTGACGTCCAGGCATCCTATGCATAGGAAGCCACGGATAACGATCGTACAGGCACCGGGGAGCTCGCCCCGGTGCGCCATGAACGGAGAACATCCAGACGGGACAGTCTCCTCGATCCATTTCCGCCGCCTGTGCATGAGCGGGATTATATTCTATACGCTCGATTAAAAACCCCATTACGCCCCAATGTACAATAAAAACGCATAAAATCCGGAATCATCTTCTCCAGCGGGCATCCCTGTAACGAACAAACTATATACTTTTAATAGCAGGAAGTGTTAACCACATGCAGAGGGCTCGTAATGGAAATACATGTGGATAAGGACGCATGTGTCGGGTGCGGTCTCTGCGTAAAGGACTGTCCGATGCACGTGTACGAACTCCAGAATAACGTGAGTGTCGCGGTCAGGCCGAATAACTGCATGGGATGCCTGTCCTGTCATGAGATCTGCCCGGCCCAGGCGCTTGAGCACCGTGGCGTCTATCCTGCCCGGAGGCATTACATCGACATCAAGGTCTGCGAAATGCTTCGGAAGGTGATCTGATGAGCGCAGGGTATATCGATGAACTGCATGAGGCTTTCCACTCCGATCTCGCCTATCGTTCCGAGGATATTCCCCTCGAATGCTCACCGAAACCCAAAGAGATGGAACAGACGCTCCATGGCGTGATGAAACTCAACGGCCTGATTATCAGGTCGCTTGAAGAGATCGCGGGTAGAGGGGCAAACGCAGTCACCTACCGGGCCGGAAAGAAGTTCGGCCACGAAGTCGCCAAATACTTCCAGAAACGCGAAGACGTGGAGGGGGCGCTTCACGAACTTTCCGACCTGCTCCGCGGCCAGTACTCCTTCGAGGTCTGGAAACCCGAGGATAAGGAGACGTTCATCATCGAGGAGAACGGCGAGACGTTCATCTACCTTGTCTTCCACGACTGCATTGTCCGCCAGACGCTCCGGCGCAACGGTCTCGAGCAGGGCGGTCCGCTCTGCCAGACGCTTTTCGGCTATGTTGTCGGCGCGATCGAAGAGATCACCGGCAGAAAGGCCAAACTGGAGATCGTCCACACCGGCCCGAACGCCTGCCTGAAGAAACTCATCCTGAAATGAGGCAAAACGATGAAGATTGCTATTGAGGAACTGGCAGGATGTTCGGGATGCACGATCGCGGTGCTCGATCTCCATGAGATGCTGCTTGACGTCGTTGCGGAAGCGGACATCGTCTACTCCCCGGTGATCATGGACGTCAAGGAACCTCCCGAGGGCATCGATATCGCATTCGTGACCGGAGCCGTGAGAAACGAAGAGAACCGCGAACGCCTTGAGAAGATCCGGAGGCGGGCAAAGACGCTTGTCGCGCTCGGGACCTGCGCCTGCTACGGGGGTGTATCGGGTCTCTCAATGCTGAGCTCGAACGAGGACCTCTTCTCCTGCGTCTACCGGGAGGTTGAAACGACGAAGCCCGACGGGGTTATCCCAACAGACGTGCCGCCGTTCCTCTACCGGGCGTTTGCGGTGGGCGACCTCGTGAAGATCGATTATTACATCGTGGGCTGTCCGCCCAAAGAGGCGTTCTTAAAGCAGATCATCCCGGCAATGATCGCAGGGGATACCCTCGAACTCTCACGCAAGTCCGTCTGTTCGGAATGCGACAGGGTCATGGGACCGGTCGAGAACTGGACGCTCAAGCGGCGGCACGAGGGTGTTCCCGACCGCGAGCACTGCCTGCTCGGGCAGGGCTACCTCTGTCTTGGGAGCGTCACGTTCGGGAGGTGCGGAGCGTCGTGCCCCAAAAACAACATCCCGTGCCACGGGTGCAACGGCCCCTCGCTCGATATCCTCCGCGAACCCTGCCGGGATATCTACGGCATGATGGCGCGGAGAATTTCGGATCTCACCGATAAGCCACAGAAAGAGGTGGAGAAGGAACTCTACGACGTCGCACACACGATGTACGCCTTCACTATCGGGAGCCTGATCATGGAGGACAAAGAGAACTCAAAGATCCGGGATCTGGTAAAGGAGAGGAGCAGATGAAAGAGATCACAATCAGCCCGGTAACCCGGATTGAGGGGCACGCCGGCATCAGGATCTACCTCAACGACCAGGGAGAGGTTGATTCGGCCCACTTCCAGGTCGTTGAACTCAGAGGGTTCGAGAAGTTCCTCATCGGCGCTGCAATCGAGGAGGCGCCCCGGATCACGCCCCGTATCTGCGGGATATGCCCCTCGGCCCACCATCTGGCGGCGGCAAAGGCAACCGACCAGATCTTCGGCGTCGAACCACCTGCGACCGGAAAGAAACTCCGGGAACTCCTCAACATCGGGCAGTTCATTCACTCCCATGCCCTCCATTTCTTCATGCTCGCGGCCCCCGACTTCATCCTGGGCCACGATGCACCGGCGGAGACACGCAATGTCATCGGGCTAGCCCGCCACTCGCCGGAGCTCGCGAAGAAAGCGATCGCGGTCCGGAAGTTCGGCCAGCGCCTGACGGAGGCGGTCGGCGGCAAACCCATCCATCCGGCAAACGCGCTCCCCGGCGGGATGTCGACACCGCTCACGGAAGGGAAGAGGGCCGAACTGGCGACAATGGCAGATGAAGCACTTCAAATCGCCCGCGAGGGATGGGAGATCGCACGCAGCCTTCTCGACGGCGTCGACACGGAGATCGGGGCTGTAACGACCGGGTTCCTCGGGATGACCAATCATGGAGTCTACTCGACCTATGATGGGCCTGTTGCGATGCTCGGTTCTGGCGGAGGCAGAATCGGTTCGTTCTCCGGCCCGGATTACACGAACTTCATCGAGGAGTACTCAGAGGACTGGTCATACCTGAAGTTCGCCCGGTTCAAGGGCGGAGAGTACTACCGGGTCGGGCCACTCGCCCGGCTCAACATCGTGGAGAAGATGGGCACGGAGCACGCGGACGCCGCCCTCGTGGAGTACCGCGAGCGGTTCGGCACCGCCACCCAGGCTGCACTTGCCTATCATCTGGCACGCTACATCGAGTTCATCGCCTCGTGCGAGCAGGCCGTAGAGTTGCTCTCAGACCCCGGCATCACCGGCATGGACATCCGGGCGCCGGTTGGAGCAGTCGTGAACCGGCGAGGTGTCGGGATCATCGAGGCTCCCCGGGGGACCCTGATCCACGACTATACCGTTAATGAAGCCGGCATCATCGAGCGGTGCAACCTTATCGTGGCGACCTGCCAGAACAACTACGCGATGGACCGGGGCGTGGAGGATATGGCACGCCGGGTGGTGGAGAACGGAGCGTTGACTGAAGGGGCGGCGAATCGCATCGAGATGATCATCAGGGCGTATGACCCCTGCATATCGTGCGCAACACACGCGATCGGCCGGATGCCTCTCAAAATCGAGTGTGTCAGGAGAACATGAGGTGACACAATGTTAAAACAGATCCTGGGAGAATTTCTGAAACTTGACGGAGTTATCGCCGCAGTCGTGGCGGGACGGGACGGCTTTGTGATCGAGAGCGTCGTTGCCGGGGATGTGGACGTCGAAGCCCTGGGCGCCATGGCATCGACAGGGATGGGTACGTCTGAGGCAATGAGCAACGAGCTCGGGAAGGGAGAGATGTCTCAGATGCTCATCGAACTGGAGAATGGACCCATCCTGCTCTCCCCTCTCTCAGAGGACGAGTTGATCGCCATCGTAGCGAACGCGAACGTCAACGTCGGGCGAATCCGATATGAACTGAAGAAGAACAGGGACCGGATAACTGCTGCTCTGTGAGACAATGTTACCCGATGGTGTCTCACTCGGACGACTGCAGGGGTCTCTTTCTGCCCTTGCTTCGATCAGCCCCCACTTCACAGGGGCAGTGCGTATCCATGAGCCCGAAGGGACGGGGTTTGTCCTGGTCCAGGGCGGGAGCCCGTACGCAGCCGCGATCGAGGACACCGGAAAAGGTCTGCTGCTCAGCGGAGACGAAGCCTACAGGCACCTGCTCGATCGACCGTCGTTCAATTACGAACTTATCGCGTACACGGCCGAAGAGACCGAGGTGGCCCGGGAGGTCGCTCGCGAGACCGGGTGCCGGATCAGTGAAGGCGGCATAAACGCTGCTGCATGGACTCCGTCAGCAGGTACGGGTCGGCTTGACCAGATCGCGCGGCAGCCGGGTGTCATTGCCGTATCGGTCTTCCACGAAGGATTTGCTCTTCAATCGCTGGGTTCTGCAGATTTTGAGCATGTGGCTGCGGTCGCTGAAGACCTGCTTCGTGCCGGCACCAGCATCACCACCGATATCGAGATGGGAGACCTTTCCCAGATGATCCTCGAGACCCCGGCAGGGAAGCTCATCATCGCGCCCTACGGGGACCTCTCCCTCTGCATACTCACAAAGTCGGACGCCAATCTTGGCCTGATCCGGCTCTCGATACGGGGCATGCAGGATAACTCAGGGTGAGAGAAGGAACGGCTCCGGCACTTCCTGCTCTCTCCCGGCGAACCGCATCAACGATGCACGCGAGGCCTAGTTACGGCAGGCCCTGTACACACGTATTTCTGCCGTAAACACGCCCGGTTCTCTTCGCACCAAACAGTTGATATCTCCGCCCGCCGGAGTAGTTCTATGCATCTCTCCATCGGATCGAGGAGAACGGCGAGGCAACCCTGCCGGCAGCCCTGCAAGGAGGAGCGCCGATACCACGGGGTGAACGCCTGATGAAGTATTACCCGGTCCATTCCGGATACCCGCCGTACGCCGAAGTGAATCCGGCGATTGAAGCAGCCTTTGCCGAGCACGGGAGAGGCGGCGTCCAGATGCCGCCGAAGGTCTACGTGACGTTCATCGAGAACGGGGACTTCCGGACGATGCCCGCATACCTCCCGGCACTCGGGATTGCCGGGGTAAAGATCGTCAACGTCCACCCGCATAACCGGGCAAAAGGCCTTCCCACTGTCATGGCGCTCACCGTGATCATCGATGTGGAGACGGGCGTCCCGGAAGCGATCATCAACGCCACCGAACTGACCGCAATGCGTACCGGGGCGGCAGGCGCCATTGCGGCGAAATATCTCGCGCCCCGGCAACCCGTCACCCTCGGGATCGTGGGGACCGGACGGCAAGCGGAGGCGCAGGTCGAGGCGACGGCTGCTGTGCTCGCGATCGAGGAGATCCGGGTCTGGAGCAGAACCGAGAAGAGTGCGGAGACGTTTGCAGCGCGCTACTCCGAATACAACGCCCGGAGCGTTCCGATCGAGCGTGCCTGCGACTGTGACGTGCTGACCACGACGACGCCGTCGACGAAACCAATTGTGATAGCGGACTGGGTCCGCGAAGGGACGCACATCAACGCGATCGGCGCGGATGCGCCCGGCAAACAGGAACTGGATCCCGCGATCCTCGAGAGAGCCGAGGTCTTCGTCGACGATCCCGGTCAGGCGACCCACTCGGGCGAGGTCAACATTCCGATCAGCACAGGAGACTACGATCCCGGCCGGATCGCGGGAACCCTCGGCGAGGTCGTTGTCGGGAAGAAGGGAAGGTCGTCCCCGGACGCCATCACGGTCTTCGACTCCACCGGGCTTGCCATACAGGATCTCGCCATCGCCGCTCTCGTCCTGCGGGACGGGGACGGGGGATACGAACTGCCGTTTCCGTGAGATCGGCCCTGCGGGAACCTCCTCAAGGCAGTTATCCTTGGAACAGGCCCGAATCTATAGATCGGGCCTTATCACGATCTCAGTGGATCCATAGGCCAATCTCCACAGGTTTTGCGCGATCCAAACCTGACTGTTCTCACGCTCTTCGTATCTGGCAATTTTCTGCAGTCACACTGGCACGGATTTCAAGGGGATATCGCCATTGGGGGAGGGGCTGACGGGGAGGGGGGGAAACCCCCCTCCCCTGTCTCTACCGCGTAATGGGCGCCTGTAACCCCCACCCCACCCGCGCTTCGCGCTCCTCCCCCGCCCCTGAGGCGCGGGGGCAGTGCATGGCGATACTCCCACGGTCCACTGCACGGGCATCTTTCCTCATGTCGATTGGGGACTCCCGGCACTCGCACCTGACAGTGCTCACACTCCGGACGTTTTGTCCGTCGCGACTTGAACCCCGAATATCCCCACGGGATCCATGCCGGGGAAGCAATTCCAAATGTCACGCATGAACGCCGCTGGTGCGAGTGGTGACGGCGCAGAGCACAGGCTGGCCGAAGGTGCAACAATCCTGAGAACGACTGCCCGTAGGACGCGACGGTTCGCTAGAACTTGAGCGTGAGCACCGAAGAAAAGCCGCCGGGGAGGGAGTTGCCCAATCCCTCCCGGCTCCGTATGGGGCAGGCGGTCACTCGTCCTTCTGGGGCTGCGCGAAGGCTTTCCAGACCTGCTCGCGGTAGACCGGGCCGCTGTTGTAGGTGCAGAACGGGATCAGGCGGCCGTCGGGGGTCGCGTAGTGGATGCAGCACCGCTGCACCCGGGAGAGGTCGTAGTTGTATTTGTCCATGAAGTGCATCGTGCCGATGAAGAGGGCATTCCAGTGGAACTCACGCAGGGACTCGAAGTTCTGCATCACGAGGGCCTTTCCTATCAGCTTCATGAACTCCCCGGTATTCTTCTGCTCCGCCTTCCTCGTGGAGCTGTAGAGGTCCTTGACCCCTTCGACGAGGGTCATGTACTTGTTGAGCGACCCGCCTTTCGCGAGTTTCGCCGTCATCTTCTCGATCGACTCGAAGAAGGCGTCGACGTCCACCATCTTGTTGACCGGAACCATCCCCTCGTCGGTGACGAAGACGTAGGTCGCTGCGCCGCAGTGCTGGTGCGTGGTGAACGAGATCTGGGGTTTGCCGGTGTAGGCCTCGACGAGTTCGGAGATCGGGACGACACAGGGCACCGGGTAGAAGTAGTCTTTCTTGATCACGCCGTCCGTCTGCTCCTCGATCCGCTCCGCAAGGTCCGGGATGGTGATCCGCTCTTTCCTGACGTCATCCTCGCTTGCCGCACCGGTAAACGCCACCGGCTGGTAGTTTACACCCCGGATGACGTTGATATGCTCAGCGGCATACTTGATGATGGCGCCCACCTCGTGATCGTTTCTGCCATTGATGACCGTGGGGACCAGCACCACTCCCATGCCGATCTGTTCGCAGTTCTCAATTGCCCGCCGGTCGCTTGCGAGTTTCGAGTTCGTCTCGCGGCTTATGCCGTCGAAGTGCAGGTAGACGGTGGAGAGCCCTGCTTCTTTCAGCTGCCTGGCATAGCCGGGCTCCTGTGCAAGCCGAATACCGTTTGTCGCGACCTGGACCTGGGACATCCCGAGTTCTTTCGCTTTCCGGATGAGCTCGGGGAGATCGTCGCGCATCGTCGGTTCGCCGCCCGAGAACTGGACGGCGGGAACCGGAACGGGCTTCTCCTCGCGCAACATGCGCAGCATCCCCACAATCTGATCGAAGGTCGGCTCGTAGACGTAACCGCATGCCCGGGCGTTTGCAAAGCAGAAGTCGCAGTTGAGGTTACACCGGTTCGTCAGGTCGATGTTCGCAAGCAGCGTCGTCGACCGGTGATTCTCACAGACACCGCAGTCGTTCGGGCAGCCTGCAGGTGAAGATGTCTTCTGCGGGTTCAAAACACCTTTCCCGATGCGCTCATAGCCTTCGAACCTCCGGTACATCTCTGCGTCCGACCAGTAAAGAGCCCGGTACGCGCCGTGTTCAGGGCAGGTACGGACCAGCCAGACCTTTCCCTCTTCCTCAACGATATCGGCGTCGAGCACGCGACCGCATGTTGGGCAGAGGCTTTTTGTCTTTTTTATCAGCATTCTTTCACCGTGCCCACCTTTCATTCGTATCTCATATTTCGACACTTTAATCTTTATATTTACTGATTGTACTGGTTATTGGCACTTATCAGCACGGACATCGGATACTGGATCTTCGCCGGGCTTGCAGCGCTGTGGATCATGATTCCGGCATACGTACCGAACTCAGCGGCTGCTGTTTTCGGCGGCGGGACACCCATCGACTTTGGGAGAACGTTTTCCGACGGGAGAAGGATCTTTGGTGACGGTAAGACATACCGGGGGTTCATCGGAGGCGTGCTCTCAGGGGTGCTGGTGGGTCTCATCGAGATCTGGGCCGCCTCCGCCTTCAGCCTGGGCGCTCTTCCCCGGCAGACGTTTCTCTCTATCACCCTGCTCGCGATAGGCGCACTTCTCGGTGATCTCGCCAAGAGTTTCCTGAAACGGAGGCTGGGTAAAGAGCAGGGCGAATCCTGGTTCCTGGCAGATCAGTACGATCTGGTCATCGGTTCCTTCCTGCTTATCCTCCTGGTTTATCCCCAGTGGTTGTTTGAGAATATCACCTTACCCATTGCTGTCTGGATCGTCGTCATGACACCACTCCTTCACCGGGTGGTGAACATTATCGGTTATTACATCGGAGTTAAAGAGGTACCATGGTAAATTCTATCGCGACACTGCTACTCGAGAGCGGAGCCATCGAGTTCGGAGATTTTGTCCTCGCATCAGGAGCCCGGAGTCCTTACTACATCGACATCAAAGCCGCAACAACGAAGCCTGCCATCCTTGCAGCGATCGGAAAAGCCATTGCCGAAGGTTGGGAGTTCGATATGGTGGCCGGGGTGGCAGTCGGCGCCGTACCGATCGCCGTCGCCGTCTCGCTCGCGAGCGGCAGGCCGTACGCGATCATCAGGAAAGAAGCGAAGGATCACGGCAAAGCCGGGACAATCATCGGCGACGTGAGCGGCAGGAATGTGCTGCTGGTCGAGGACGTGACCACGTCCGGGGGAAGCGCCCTTTACGGTCTTGAGGCGCTGCGTGCCGCCGGCGCGCACGTCGACCGGGTAGTGACCGTTGTTGACCGGGAAGCCGGCGCTCATGAGGCGCTTGCAGAGAAAGGCGCATCTCTTCTTGCGCTTGTGCGGGTCAGCGAGCTGCTGAACGGATAAACATTTTTTAAGAGCAGGCGAATATGATGGATATGAAAGTACTCGTTGTAGGTGGTGGTGGCAGGGAACATGCGATCACCAGAGCGCTTTCCTGCAACAGTGATGTGCGAATTTTTTCTGTCATGGCACGCAAGAACCCGGGGATTGCCCGGCTCGCGGAACGGGTGCTCCTTGAAAAAGAGACTAATATCGAGAAAATAATACCATTTGCCGTCGATTGCGGGGTAGATGCCGCGGTCATCGGGCCGGAGGCGCCCCTTGAAGCAGGCATCGTCGATCACCTCGAAGCGGCGGGGATACCCTGCGTGGGGCCGACCCGGGCCGCGGCCCGGCTTGAGACGGACAAGGCGTTCTGCCGCCAGCTGATGGAGCGGCACGGGATCGCAGGGTGTCCGGAATACCGGGTCTGCCACGATCCGGAGGAGGCACGGCGGTTCATCGAGGCCTACGATGGCGATCTTGCCGTCAAACCCATCGGCCTTACCGGTGGAAAAGGCGTGCGGATCATGGGCGAGCACGTCGATGTGGCGGGGGCGGTCGAGTACTCCCGGGAGATCGGGGGAGACATCGTGCTGGAAGAGCGGCTCATCGGGGAAGAATTTACGCTTCAGGCGTTCGTCGATGGCAAGCATCTGGTGCCCATGCCACTCGTGCAGGACCACAAACGTGCATACGAGGGGGATGTGGGGCCGAACACCGGCGGCATGGGCTCATACTCTCTGCCGGACCATATGCTCCCCTTTGTCACCTCCTCAGACTACGAGAAGGCGCTCCGGATCATGGAAGATACGGTCGCTGCCATCCGGGACGAGGGAACGCCGTACCGGGGGATACTCTACGGCCAGTTCATGAACACCCGCGACGGCCCAAAGGTCATCGAGTTTAACGCCCGCTTCGGGGACCCTGAGGCCATGAACGTCCTCTCGCTCCTGGAATCAGACTTCGCCGGGATCGTTCGCCATATCATCGAGGGCGACCTCTCACCATCACACGTCCGGTTCGCTCATAACGCGACGGTCTGCAAGTATCTCGTCCCCGAAGGATACCCGGAGGCCCCTGCGGCCCACGAACCACTCGTCCTTGGCGACTACGGCGACGCTCTGCTCTACTACGCAAACGTAGAAGAACGGGACGGAACACTCTATACCCTGACGTCGCGGACGCTCGCGTTCGTCGGGAGGGGCGAGACGCTTGAGGAGGCTGAAGCAATTGCCGAGAAAGCGGCATCTTCCGTCTCAGGAAGCGTCTTTTACCGCAGGGACATCGGCACCCAAAAGATCCTCGAGAAGCGATGCCGGCATATGAAGGAGATTGCATGAAGAAGGATTTTCTCTCGATCACCGATATCGACGAGTACGAACTTGAGAACATCATCGCCGACGCGATGCATCTTAAAAGGCTGAAGTGTGCAGGGACCGCGCATGAATACCTGAGAGGAAAGAGCCTCGGCATGATCTTTGAGAAGGCGTCCACCCGCACCCGGGTCTCGTTCGAGGTGGGGATGTCCGACCTTGGCGGCCACGCACTCTTCTTAAATCCCCAGGATATGCAGCTCGGGCGGGGGGAAGAGATCCGGGATACGGCACGGGTGCTTGCCCGCTACGTCGATGCGGTGATGATCCGCGCCTACAGCCACGACGCCATCGAGGAGTTCGCTCGCTACTCGTCCGTCCCGGTCGTCAACGGGTTGTCCGACCGCCTGCACCCCTGTCAGGTGCTCTCCGACATCATGACCTTGAGCGAGCGGTTCGGCGACCTCCGGGACCTGAAACTCGCGTGGGTCGGGGACGGCAACAACGTCTGCAACTCGTGGATCCTCTCCTCGGCCCTGACAGGGATGGAGATCGTGGTCGCGAGCCCCCCGCGTTACCGGCCGAAGGACAAAGTTGTCGGTCAGGCGCAGGCGGCAGGGGGCAGGGTCAGCATCGTCAAGGACCCGGAGGAAGCGGTCAGGGACGCAGACGTAATCTACACCGACATCTGGGTCTCCATGGGCGACGAGCAGGAGCGTGCCGAGCGTCTGCAGGCGCTCAAAGGCTACACGATAGACTCCCGCCTTCTTGCACAGGCATCTCCCGACGCTCTCGTGATGCACTGCCTCCCCGCTCACCGGGGCGAGGAGATCACCGACGAGGTGATGGAAGGGCCGCAGAGCATCGTCTGGGACCAGGCCGAGAACCGGCTCCACGCGCAGAAGGCGCTGCTCGTGCGGCTGATCGCCGGGGGGATGCCGGCGACGGAGTGAAGCATCTCTGCGGCCGTTCCACCCAGGGTTCGACGGGTGAGATGGGTTATGGGCTCTCTCCGGCCGGGGGGTCATCGTGTCCTCTGGCGGAGGGAGCCCGTGCAAGGATTTTTCAGGGTTCTACGCACCTCGAACTATCGGTGCTCAAACTCTGCTCTTACTGGAGCACCGCCTATTCCCATACACGGCTTTCCAGTGGATATCGCCACGCACTGCCCCCGCCCCTCGGGGCGGGGGAGGAGCGCGAAGCGCGGGTGGGGTGGGGGTTACAGGAGTCTCTGTATGTAGTGGAGACAGGGGAGGGGGGCTGCACCCCCCTCCCCGCGAGCCGCCTCCCCCAATGGCGATACTCCCACGGTCCAGTGCACCGGGCGGTGTTCCAATAAGACCAAATTTCTAAAAAATCCTTGGACGAGATTTTCCTGCCAGGAAGGCCCCGGAATGCCCTCAAGCAGCCCCCGTGCGGCAACTTCCTCTCATACCACCGCCCCGGCTTACACCGCTCAACCCGGAGCCATGCCCCACACCGGCAATCCCCGGCGCACGAATAAGGAAAAAAGAGTGTCTATTCCGCGACGAACTCTTTGAGCAACTCAAAGAGGTATTTCTGCACCTCTTCGACGACCTCTCTCTTCCCGCGGAACGCAATCAGTTCTCTTGTGTCCCCGTCCATGTTCGCAAACGACATCTTCTGTGGTCGCCGCACCACTTCCACGTCGTACTTCTCGACGACGTCGTAGATCATCTTCCGGGGCACGCCCGGAGGGACGAGCATATCGTAGAGTTCTTCTTCAGCCATGATTACCAGATCCTACTTTCCTATTTTGATCCGGCGAGACATAATACATGGCCCTCCCCGCACCCCGCCGAGCGGAGCCTTCGGTTTCCCGAGAGAATTCATGCACCTGCCCATCAGTGCCGCCCCCCGGGCAAGGCCGTCGTCGACAAAGACCAGATGGTCGTTCGGGGTGTCGTAGAGGTTCCGTTCCGTTACGCCCTTGAGGATATACTCGGGCTTCCTCCCCGAGATCGCCGCCCGCCCGGTGAACCCGATCGACGAGTTCGGCGGGACCATCCCTCTCTCGACGGCGACATCAATGAGCCGGAGCGCCATCCTCGCGCAGACCAGGTCGACGACCTCGGTCAGCATGCCCATGCCGTGCTTCTCGTGAATCTCGCGCCCGATCGCCTCGAGATCCGGCATCTCGCTGCCGTTGACGCCCGAGTCGCACCCGATGAGGGCAACGCCCGACCTGTCGGCCACCTCCGCGCAGACCGGGACCCGCCCGAACCTTGTCCGGTCGGGCGGGACGATCCGGATATCGATGTGCTCGTGGCACCGGTCGACGTACTCCTCGACGACGGAACGCTTCCTGCCCCCGAACGTGCCCTTGATGCTGTGGTCGCCGAAGAGGTCGAGAGCCGTCCCCGTCCGGCCCTTTACGAGCCCGGTGCCGCGGACGATCGCATCCGGTATGGCACCTGCAAGCCCGCAGAAGTTCCCGACCGTCTGGGCGAACGGGTTCGGGTTATCGCGGGCGACGTCGCTCGTGATCCGGCCGTCGAGCGTTGTCCCGAAGTCGATGGATATGCAGGGGTTCCGGAAGTCGACCGCCGTCCATTTAGCGCCCTCCTTGATGCCTGCCATCGCAAGTTCGCCTTCCATCTCGTTTGCCACCATCTCGACACCCGTACACCCGACCGGCGGCACGACGCCGGCCACCGCACCGACGAAGACCAGACGGTCGGCAAACGAGAACTGCCGGAGTTTTGGGGGGAGGTTGTCGATCGACATCGGCGGCGTCATCTTTCGCGGGGGAACCCCCGCGGCGAGGCAGCCGTTTGCAAGGGCAATAACGAAGTCTCCTACCTGGTCGGGAGAGTCCATCGCCGCCACGACACCGGTGCTCCTGACGACGAAGTCCAGGTCGTCCTTGATGCTCAGGTGAGCGTCATTATGGCACTGAATCAGGGTGTCGCGCACCAGTTCCGTAACCGACTCTCGCGTCAGCTCCGTACCGTCCAGGGTTTTTCCGAAGATGGTTTCGCCCGGTAATGGCTGCCGGACATCCCGGCTCATGGTCACGGTCTTGTTGATGACATAGGACCTGCCGGTTTCGAGATTCGTGCCGGTCAGGATGCACTTTGTCGTGGTATTGCCCATCTCAACAGACGCCACGATAAAGTAGGGCTTCACCCGGTACTCGGGAACACCCGTGCCCGGCCCGTGGGAGAGCGATGGCGGAGGCGGGCTTTCGACGATATGCGGTGTAGGTTTGAAAAAGCGCTCCAAAAAGCGGGCACACATAGTAGTCTTTTCCTCGTCTCCCACTTTATATCTTTCCATGCAGCCATACGGTACTCAGAACCCGGAGAACCGGCGGAACCCCGCAAGAAGTTGTCCTTGCGGTCAAGGAGCGGGATGCCGGCTTCCTGAGTCGTTTATGGCTATTCAGACAGCGGTTTGATGGTTAAGGCATGCGGTTACATGCCGGGAGCAGTCATCGCAAAACGCCCGGCCCTGCCGGTTCCAGCAGAGCGCTTATATATCGATAGCACGGATAACCACATTACCGGACTGGTTGCGGCGCTTCGTCGCGCCCGTTCCGCTTCCAGGGAGAGGTGAACCGTATGGTTGCGCTTTCAGGTGAGATTAAGGAGATATTTACCAAAACCAAAGTCATGCCAATGGCCACGGCGTCAAAGAGCGGCGTCCCGAACGTGGCACCGATGGCATCGATACAGCTCGTCGCTGACGACACCGTCTGGATCATGGACAATTACATGGTAAAGACGCTGGATAACCTCAAAGAGAACCCTGTTGTGGCCCTCTACTTCTACGACCAGGATACCAAGCGCTGCTTCCAGGTGAAGGGCGACACGGAGATCAAGACGTCCGGCCCCGATTACGAGAAGTTCCGCGACCAGGTGAGGACGAAGGGCCACCAGTACCCGGCGAAATCGCTCATCGTCATCAAGATCACCGACGTCTTCGAGTGTACGCCGGGAAAAGAAGCCGGGAAGAAGGTGCTGTAGGCACCTCCTTCAACATTTCTTGAGGTTTTTAAGCAGGCGTGCCTGCAGGCCGAAGTAATTCGAGAACCCGACGGCGTGGTTCTGGTCGAGCGTCGTTGAGTCGAAGGAGACAAGGTCGTCGGAGTAGAGCGCTTCGTCCGAGCTCCGTCCAAGCACCTTCACGCTGCCCTTATAGAGGCCGACGTCCACGGTGCCGCTCGCGCGCTCCTGAGTCGTGTCGATGAATGCATTGAGCGCGTGGAAGAGCGGTTCGTGCACGAGCCCCATGTAGGCGAGCTCGGACCACTTATCGTCGACAATGCGCTTGAACGCAAGCTCCGAGCGGGTCAGGACGAGGCGTTCGAGATCGCTGTGCGCCGCAAGGAGGACAGTTGCAGCCGGGTGCTCGTAGATCTCGCGGGCCTTCAGCCCGAGGATTCGGTCCTCGACCATATCGTTGCGGCCGACACCGTTCCTTCCGGCGATCCGGTTCAATTCCCGGATCAGGGCAAGGCCAGGCAGCCTCTGCCCGTTGAGAGCGACCGGTATTCCCTTCTCGAACTCGATACGGATCTCCTCCATCGTGTCGGGCGCATCCTTTGGCGACACCGTCCAGGCGTAGATGTCATCGGGCGGGTGGAAGGCCGGGTCTTCGAGTTTGCCGCCCTCGATGCTCCGGCTCCAGCAGTTCTCGTCGATGCTGTAGGGCTTGTCCTTCGCCACCGTCACCGGAACGTTGTGCTCCTGTGCGTAGCAGATCTCCCACTCGCGGGTCAGGTTCATCTCGCGCATCGGTGCAATGATATCATACCCTGCGGACCTGAAGATGAAGTCGAACCGGAGCTGGTCGTTTCCTTTGCCGGTGCACCCGTGCGCAATCATTGACGCGCCTTCCTGCTGTGCAATCTTTACGATCTCTTCGGCGATCAGCGGGCGGGCAAGCGCCGTGCCCATCGGGTACCCCTCATACGACCCGTTCGCCTTGATCGACGGGAAGAGGCAGTCCGCTACGAACTTCTCCTTCGCATCGATGGTGTAGTGGTTGTCCGCAAGCATCCGGCCTTTCTCAGTTGCCCGGGTTATCTCCTCCTCGGGCTGGCCCACGTCGACTGCAACGGTGACGATCTCGTCGAACCCGTAATGCTCGCGCAGGAGGGGAATACAGATGGAGGTGTCGAGACCTCCCGAAAATGCTAGGACGATTTTTCCCTTTTCCATGGTACTGATCTCCGCGTTCCTCCCTGCCTCACGGCAGGCTGGAGTAATCTACAATGATATGACCTTTCATCCAATAAAAGAAATGGTATGGACGGACGCACCGGCAGGAGGCCCGATCATTCCCTGGTTTTATGCCGGAGGCCAGGACGCGGAGGTCTCGGAGGCGCTGCCGCGGCGATCGCGCGAACCCGGCGCCTGCCTGCGCGGCCGGTGTCACCGGGGACAGGGAGGAGATCCCGGAACCGGAAGAATGGACACTATAGAGAAAATTATCGGCACAATATAGATAAATCGCAGAATACTGGACACCTATACAACCCAGCGTTAAAAAAACGTTAAAATGACTTAAAAATGAAAAGCGTCCAAAAGTATGGGATTTTTAAGGAACCCGAAAATTTAAAGCGGATAACATAGAATACGTGAAGCTGGAGGAGTCCGCCATTTTTGAGAAGATACCCATAGAGGACACAACCATAGAGAACACAACATCGCTGCAACCAATAATCAGCGTAAGGAACCTGACCAAGGTATTCGGCCAGAATTGGGAAAGGGCACTGGAACTCCATAGTTCAGGCCGCACGAAGGACGAAATCTACGAGGAGACCGGATCGACGCTGGCCCTCGATGACGTCTCGTTCGATGTCATACCGGGCGAAACATTCGTCCTGATGGGGCTGTCCGGGAGCGGGAAATCAACGCTCCTGCGCTGCATCAACCGGCTTATCGAACCAACCGAGGGCGAAATACTGCTTGACGGCGAGGACATCGTCGGCATGGGCCAGGAAGAACTCCGAGAGACCCGGCGAAGCAAGCTCGGGATGATCTTTCAGAGTTTCGCTCTCCTCCCGCATAAGACGGTTCTCGACAACGTCGCCTTCGGCCTCGAGATCCAGGGCGTTCCGGCGGAAGAACGGCACACGAAGGCCGAAGAAGTGCTCCAGATGGTGGGGCTCGGCGGCTACGGGGGAAGCATGCCCGACGAACTCTCCGGCGGCATGAAGCAGCGTGTCGGGCTTGCCCGCGCGCTCACCAGCGACCCCGACATCCTCCTGATGGACGAGGCGTTCAGCGCCCTCGATCCCCTTATCCGCAGAGACATGCAGGACGAACTTCTGGACCTCCAGCAACGGCTCGGCAAGACGATCATCTTCGTCACCCACGACCTCGACGAGGCGCTGAAACTCGGCGACCGCATCGCCCTGATGAAGGACGGTGCGATCGTGCAGGTCGGCACACCGGAGGAGATCCTGACAAACCCCGAGAACGCCTACGTCGAGAAGTTTGTCGCCGACGTCGACCTCACGAGGGTTCTCACGGCAAGCGAGGTGATGCGCCGCCCCGAGCCGGTCGCCCAGTGCACCGCGGGCCCGAGGGTTGCCCTGCACCTCATGGAGGAGCACGATATCCCGGGGATATTCGTGATCACGCGCCAGCGCATGCTTCGTGGGCGGGTGACGCTCGACGCCGCCGCCGAGGCCGTCAAGAAGGGCAAGCAGCTCGCTGACATCCTCATCACCGACGTTCCCATCGTGGCTCCCGATGCATCGCTTTCCGACATCATATCGCTGATCGTCGAGAGCCCCTACCCTGTGGCGGTGGTGGACGATACCGGCAGGCTCAGGGGTGTCATATCGCGCGGCGCCATACTCGCCGCTCTGGCAAGAAAGGGGGAGGATGTCAATGCAACTGCCTAAATTACCAATTGGAGACGCCATCGAAGCGCTCGTTGACTGGATCGAGCAGTACTTCGGCTGGCTGCTCGACGCCATTAGCGCAGCGCTCGGGTTCCTCATCGGCGGGTTGCAGGATCTCCTGCTCGCCATACCGGCACCGATCCTGATCATCCTCGTAAGCGTGCTGGTCTGGTTTGTCACCCGGCGCGACATCAAACTGGCAGGGCTCACCGCGCTCGGCCTGTTGCTGATCTGGGACCTGCAACTCTGGAACCTGGCCATGCTCACCCTGGCGCTCGTCCTCGTCTCAACGATCGTCGCGCTCGTGATATCGATCCCACTCGGGATCGCAGCCGCAGGAAGCGACACGATCAATGCAGCGCTCCGGCCGGTCCTCGACTTCATGCAGACGATGCCCTCGTTCGTCTACCTCATCCCCGCCGTGATCTTCTTCGGCCTCGGGAACGTGCCGGGCACCATCGCAACGGTCGTCTTCGCGATGCCGCCGGCGTTGCGCCTCACCAACCTCGGAATTCGACAGGTGCCGATCGAACTGATCGAGGTCGCGGACGCCTTCGGCTCCACGGCCCAGCAGAAACTTCTGAAGGTGCAGCTCCCGGTTGCGCTTCCCACCATCATGGCCGGGGTGAACCAGTGCATCATGCTCGCCCTCTCCATGACCGTCATCGCATCGATGATCGGTGCCGGAGGGCTCGGCTATCAGGTGCTCGTGGGCATCCAGCGGGTGGATATCGGCATGGGGTTCGAGGCGGGGCTTGCCATCGTGATCATCGCGATCATCCTCGACCGGATCACACAGAACCTCGTGCCGCAGCGCAACGAGAGGCAGTGACCGGGAAAGGCGGATCGGATCTCACACTTTTTCACGTGTTTCCCGGAAATCAAACAACGGCAGAACGGCGACGTCGTCGGCGCATCGAGAATTATTTCCTGACTATACGCACTTCAAAATTAAGTTTCAAGAAGGCTCCGTTCTTCAAACCGGACCCGCAAAACCTATATACGGTTAGGGCCATAAGTTGACTGGTCAAAATCTGGCCGTTTTGCCCTGGGGTGCAAACACGCCAGGAGTGGCATGTATCGCCACCTCTGCTCTATGTCCGGTCTGTCGGCAAATCGCCGTCCCGGACAGTTCGTGAGAACCCGGAACCCCACACAGCCGGGTTATGAATGTAATCTGCCTGCCTTCTGGCGGGACAAAAATCTACAAGGTGAAATATTATGGTTCGAAAGATTGGAAGCCTGCTCGCACTGATGGGCTTAATTCTGACGCTCTGCCTCTTCTCTGCCGGCTGCACCGGTACGGAGCCGGCCGAGGCAAAGGAAGTCAGTATTGGGTACGTCACCTGGGACTGCGCCATCGCGAGCAGCAATGTAATGAAACAGGTCTTTGAAGAAGCAGGATATAATGTCGAGATGGTCGCAGTGGATGCGGGACCGCTCTTCCAGGCTCTCGCCAGCGGAGACGTCGACTTCACGACGACCGGATGGCTCCCCCACACCCACGAGCACTACTGGGAGCAGTACGGCGACCAGATCGATTACGTCAATGAAAACATCCCCGGTGCGGCACGTATCGGGCTTGTCGTCCCGACTTACGTGACCATCGACTCGATCGAGGAGATGAACGACGTCGCCGATCAGTTCGACGGCAGGATCATCGGCATCGAGCCCGGTGCGGGCATCATGACCCGGACCGAACAGGCCATCGATGAGTACGGTCTCAACTACGAGCTGGTTGCGAGCAGCAGCGGCGGCATGGCGGCGGAGCTGGGTTCCGCCATCAACAATGAGGAGTGGGTCGTGGTGACCGGATGGTCGCCGCACTGGAAGTTCGGCCGCTACGACCTCAAGTTCCTCGAAGACCCGAAGGGCGTCTACGGCGGGGCCGAGGATATCGTGACCCTCGCGCGGCAGGGCCTGGCGGAAGATGATCCGGAGGCCCACGGCATCCTTGAGCGGTTCGAGTGGACCAACGAGGATATCGCGTCGGTCATGACCGATATCGCGGGCGGCATGCCTGAAGAGGAGGCCGCACAGAAGTGGGTCGATGCCAACCGCGACACGGTCGATGTCTGGCTCGGGAACGCATAACCCCCTCTTTTTTTCAGCACGCGTTATACGCTTCGCGTACCCTGTTGGCTTGCTATCTGGCGGCCCCCACTCTTCCCTAGCACTTCTCCCCCGCCATCCTTGCAGGAGGATTTATGAAAGGGTTCGTGAGGTGAACTCCCCTGTCTCCATTAGTGAAGAGATGTGTAGCCATGACGATACTGGGTGGAAAGCCGTATCCCGGCAGCGAGCCGGAACCCTGTTCATTCCCAGCATCTCCCCGTGCAGTGGACCGTGGGAGACTCGCACCTTTGGTGCTCGAACTCCGCCTGCCCTTCGGGCACGCATCGTTTATCGCCACAGGGGGAGTGGGACTGGCCGAAGGGCAGGAGCATGAGCACCGTTAGGTGCGAGTGCGATGCTCCGAAGGAGCAGAGCTAGAGCACCGGAGGTGCGAAGCCGGTGGGAAGCCATGCACGGTTCCTCTCCAAAGTCTCCCCGTGCTTCCGGCGAGAGGCTATGAAGTTCGATAGAAAAAGAGTGCGCGAGGGGCGAATTACGCCAGCCCGTGGTAGTGGCCGAGCGGCTCGAGGGTGATCTCCTCGCGCTTGATGGCATCGATCGCCATCGCGGCTGCCCGGGCCGCCTGGAGCGTGGTGATGTAGGGTATGCCGTAATCGACGGCGGCCCGCATAATCTGGATGTGGTCCTGCCGGGACGCCTTGTCCGCCGGGGTGTTGATGATCAGCCGGATGCTGCCGGAACGCATCGCATCGATGACGTTCGGGGAGCCTTCCTGGACCTTCCGCACAAGGTTCGCCTCGACACCGTTCTGGGTGAGGAAGTCGACCGTCCCGCTCGTCCCGTAAAGCGAGAGGCCGAGCTGGCGGAGCTTCCGGGCGACCGGCAGGAGTTCCTCCTTCTGCTCGTCCGTCACCGAGATGAAGACGTTTCCCGTCGTCGGCAGGGTGTTGTCCGCGGCGGTGCATGCTTTGTAGTAGGCACGGCCGAAGTCGTAGTCGATCCCCATCACCTCGCCGGTGCTCTTCATCTCCGGGCCGAGGACGGTGTCGACGCCGGGGAGCTTGTTGAAGGGGAGGAGCACTTCCTTCACTGCAACGTGTTCGATCTCGGGCTCGGCGACACCCATATCGGCAAGTTTCCGGCCCACCATCACCTTCGCCGCGATCTTCGCGAGCGCGATGCCCGTCGCCTTCGCGACGAACGGCACCGTCCGGCTCGCACGCGGGTTCGCCTCCAGCACGTAGAGCACGTCGTTCTGGACGGCATACTGGATGTTGATCAGCCCGACGACCCCGAGGCCGAGGGCGATCTTCTTTGTGTAATCCCGCACCCGCGCGATCACCGAGGGGGAGAGGGACTGCGGCGGGATGACGCAGGCCGAGTCGCCGGAATGGACGCCGGCCCACTCGATGTGCTCCATGATGCCGCCGATCAGGACGTCCGTTCCGTCAGAGACCGCGTCGACGTCGATCTCGACGGCGCCCTGGAGGAACGAGTCGATCAGCACCGGGTGCTTCCGGCTCACCCGGACGGCCTCCTTGATGTAACTCTCGAGTTCGGCCTCGTCGTGGACGAGTTCCATCGCCCGGCCCCCGAGGACGTAGGACGGCCTGACCAGCACCGGGTAGCCGATCTCCCCGGCCATCTCCCGCGCCTCCTCCTCGGAGTAGGCGGAACTGTTCGCCGGGCTCGGGATACCAAGCCGGGTGAGCAACTGGCTGAACCGGTCGCGGTCTTCCGCCGCGTCCATGGCGTCGGGCGACGTGCCGAGGATCTTCGTCGGGAGATCGAGGCGTTTGATCTCCGCTTCCAGCGGCACGGCCAGGTTCACCGAGTTCTGGCCGCCGAACTGAACCATGACGCCGTAATAGTCGTCCTTCTTGAGGATGTTCACGACGTCCTCAAGCTGCATCGGCTCAAAGAAGAGCCTATCGGAGGTGTCGGCATCGGTCGAGACCGTCTCGGGGTTGTTGTTGACGATATGGACCTCGATCCCCTCTTCCTCGCGCAGCGCCATCACCGCGTGGACGGTGCAGTAATCGAACTCGATCCCCTGGCCGATCCGGATCGGCCCGGAACCGAGGATCAGCACCTTCTTCGCGCCGTCCCGGGAGAGCTCGCACCCCCCCTCCCAGGTGGAGTAGAAGTAGGGCGTCGTCGCCGGGAACTCGGCGGCGCAGGTGTCCACCATCTTGTAGGTCGGCGTCCCGGAGAGCGCCTCGATCTCGGCGCCGGTCTTCTTCGTCAGCGCCAGGAGGTCTTCGTCCGAGAAACCGTAGCGCCGGGCGGCCCTGACGTCCTCCGGTTCGAAATCGGTCTCGAGTTTCCGCTCGAGGTCCACGATGTTCTTGATCTTTTCAAGGAAGAACGGCGTGATCGCCGTGAGTTCGGCAACCTCCCTGACCGTGAACCCCTCGCGGAAGGCATCGAAGAGGCACCCGAACCGCTCGTCCGTCGGGGACGTAAGGATCATCCGGATCTCACTTGGGCTCGTGTGCCGCTGCATGTCGTTATCGAGCGACCGGAGCGCTTTCTTGAACGCCTCCTCGACCGTCCGCCCGATCGCCATGACCTCGCCGGTGCTCTTCATCGCCGTCGTGAGCGTCCGGTCCGCCGACTTGAACTTGTCAAACGGCCACCGCGGCACCTTCACCACCACGTAGTCGATTGCAGGCTCGAAGGATGCCGGGGTGACGCCGGTCACGGTGTTCATGATCTCGTCGAGCCGGAGCCCGATCGCGATCTTTGCCGCAACCCGGGCGATCGGGTAGCCAGTCGCCTTGGAGGCGAGCGCGGACGACCGCGAGACCCGGGGGTTCACCTCGATGATCCGGTAGTCGCCATCGCGGTAGGCGAACTGGATGTTGCAGCCACCCTGGACGTCGAGCGCCCGGATGATCTTTATCGCGGCTGTCCGGAGCGTCTGGAACTCGTCGTCCCGCAGGGTGAGGATGGGCGCGACGACGACGCTCTCGCCGGTGTGGATGCCCATCGGGTCGACATTCTCCATGCCGCAGACGATGATGCAGGTATCGGCCGCGTCCCGCATCACCTCGAACTCGATCTCCTTCCACCCGGCGACGCTCTCCTCCACCAGAACCTGGTGGATACGGGAGCGGGCGAGCCCGATCTCGATGATCCGCCGCATCTCTTCAGGCGTGTGCGCCACGCCGCCGCCGGAGCCGCCCAGGGTGTATGCCGGCCGGAGGATCGCCGGGAGACCGACCTCGCGGATCGCCTCGTCGATCTGGTTCATGTTCTCGAGGATCATGCTCCGGGGGACGGGTTCGCCGATGGCGTTCATCAGGTCGCGGAACTGTTCCCGGTCTTCGCCCCGGTAGATCGCTTCGAGCGGCGTCCCGAGGATCTCGACGCCGTCGAGAGCACCCATCTCCGCGAGTTCCGCGGTCATGTTGAGGCCGGTCTGGCCGCCCATGCCGCTCAGGATCCCGTCAGGCTTCTCTTTTGCGATGATCTTCGCGATGAGTTCGGCCTTCAATGGCTCGATGTAGATGACGTCCGCCGTATCAGGGTCGGTCTGGATCGTCGCGGGGTTCGAGTTGACGAGAACGACCTCGACGCCCTCCTCCCGGAGCGCGCGGCAGGCCTGCGACCCCGAGAAGTCGAACTCGGCCGCCTGCCCGATCTGGATGGGGCCGGAACCGATGATGAGAACTTTCTTGATATGAGATTTCTTCGGCATTATGGAATCTCCCTGTATATGCGGTCAAAGAAGTGCATCTCCGT